>JACCDI010064084.1_pt1 | contig 15441 bp, 19 predicted proteins | sample 7442791 | NCBI WGS metagenome assembly JACCDI01 (sample SAMN15323434, study PRJNA562643) | freshwater metagenome | isolation source: river surface water | place: USA:Blue River Watershed | collected 2017-08-15 | reverse complement strand
GACGAAAAATCTGCTCGTTATGACGACCTCGTGGCCGCAGAGAGCATTGCCAAGGCTGCGAATAAGGGTGTGCACTCCGATTCAGATTACAAAAAGAAAACTATCAACGATCTCTCCGATCCTAAGAAAGCTAAGACTCACTCTGGCTCGTTAATTCGACTCGGCAACACCAAAGCAATCGTTGACTATGTTTTCAATGGATCGCGATTTAAGCTTTTCGTTCCTTCTGAAAATTGCTACATCACATTTGCTCTTTCCAATATCCGTTGCCCTCAACCGTCTCCGAATCCTGGTGCGGTTAGTAGAGGTCAAGGTGAGCAAAAAAAGTAGCTGCTGGAATATTTGACCTTTGTCATTCCTCTAACACGTGTTGAATCAAATTTTTATACGCAACAGCCAAAGCAGCGGAGCCGTTCGGTGATGCATCTAAGCGCCACTCTCGCATGACTGTTCTACAACGACAAGTGGAGATAACTTGCACTGGAGTCACTCAAGGTGGTGTTATTACTGGAGATCTTTTTGTCGGCACCGGTGGCCAACGCAGAGATTTTGCCATAGAGCTCGTCGCATCTGGACTTGCAACGGTTGACCAACGCAAAATTGACTGTAAGTCTTCTTCTTTTGATATGCAAGGTTACGGTCAATATCACTCAAAGACATTATACCTCAATCTGTCATTGATTGTTCCACTGCTTCACAGATGGCGAAGCGCCAAAGATTATGATCGATTCTCAGACGGCTGCACAGAACAATAAGCTTGGAATTTGGTCCATCCAGCAAGTTTCGAAAGAGGTAAAGCTTTTCAATACGTTTTCTTCGTTATTTCACCGTAAATATTTTAGATAACTCGATTGACTGCCGAATTTTCTTGATTCAATCCTACAGCCCAAAATCAAGACTTACGAGAAAGGAGATGAAAAAATTGTTAATATTCAAATAAGTGAAATTCGTTCTGGAAACCACTTCTTTTTCCGTGTTGTCGACGATGAAAGTGCGAAGGTTATTGATGATAGTATGAAAATTTTCACCGATACTAATGGTACTGATGGTGCTCCCTGCGATGTCAAGGTTGGAAAAGTTGTTGCGGCGCTGTTTAACGATGGTACTACCACCAGTTGGTACAGGGCGAAGATAATTGAAAAGGCAGCGAAAGGGAAAGTGAAAGTTTTGTTCATCGATCATGGAAATGTTGCAGCCGTGGCCCAAGCAACTCATTTGAGGCCTCTGGACATGTCACTTGGTACAGACCGCATTCCTGCCGTCGCGAAGGAAGCTCAACTTGCTCTGGCCAAAGTCCGTTCTCTTGAACAAGATGATGGCATTGACGCTGCTCGCATGTTCCAGGGTATGGCTTGGGGAAAAGATCTTAAGGCTCGCCTGCATGGAGAAATCGAGGGAAAAGTCATTGTTACTCTTTACGATTCTGATGTTGACTCACCCAGCATCAATGAAAAGTTAACCGAAGAGGGATTGGCAAGGATCGGAAAGCGTCATGAAGTTTATGAAGTCTTGGATCGTATGGGCAACAGTGATTCTCTTGGAAAACTTGTCACTGACCTCAGAGAAGCCCAAGAAAAAGCACGAAAGTCACGCAAGGGAATGTGGATTTACGGCGAGATTCCTGAGGAAGACGAGGAGTAACTGCGTTACTCGCTTGGTTAGATCCCAATGAACCGGCCCTACTACTTATTTTTAATCTAAATAAATTTTATGCTAAAAAAAGTAACTCCTTTTACGCATTTAGAATTGACCGCGCAGACAAATAAACTGACTTAGCTGCTCTACTTGAACATTCCGAAACTGTGTCATTTCATCGTGAACGCGTTGTCGCAAATACAATTTAGTTACGACGGAATGTGAGGTTGTTTGATTTTGTGTTATTACATTATATTCCCTTTACCGTAATCCATCTAATTTAGATTGCCTGATTTCCATTGCATTCCGAAGTTTCGGCAGCCACACTTCGTTCAATTTTTCATTTTGAAAGCAGTTGTATCCAAATCCATCGGATGTTGCTTTGACTGTGCTTTTATCATCATTTCTGGGCCAAGGGAATCCCACGCGGCAATTCTCACCGTGGCCTGGCTTGAAATCAACAGCACACCTTCGCTTCCAATCAACCGTATACTCGGGTACAGTAGTTTTGGAGTGAAGCATGACTGCCTGGTTGATCTCGTCTGTTATCCGATCGGCGGAGTGAGATTCATGAAACGTCATGTACCAGCTTTTTCCCATTTTTTTCGCCTCCTCTTTCGTCGTCATGAGCCCTTTTGTAACGGTGGCGTAATGGACGAAGTGGGTGAGAACATATTCAGGTTGGTAGAGCTGTTTCTTCGCCCGTTCGGACCATTCTGGCTTGGGGGATTTGTCAAAATCACAATTATAAGCTTCAGCGAATAAGTGACCATCTTTTACACGTAAGCACGTTGGATCGGATTCGGTGCCGCAATCTTTGTGTTCGTGAAACGGTCTGAGTCCAAGTAGAGATTGAAAAGGACAATAGAGAATCATGAGAAAGTTAGGCATGAAAGCAATGTTTGCTTCATTGATTTTGCACTCACTCCATAAATGAATACATTGGCGCTGCGCGAGTGCTGCGGAAAGTAAGAATCTTAAGTCCTTTTTCTTTTGCATCATCAACAACTTCGACCATATTTTTGTACTTTCCCATGGGAATCAAGTATTCGTCTTCAATATATGGAACATAGAATTAGCGTTGGGCATTAAGAAAACGAAGGCACCTTTTTTTGAACCAAAATTATTGCTTACCAGTGTCAAATGACGCCATCCATTCTGAATACGGTCCGTACCTGGCTCGGCATGAATTTTCTGCAGCATATTGAGAAGACCTCTCGCCGGTGTTTTCGTGTGCAGGGATGTTATTGTTACACACCCGACTTGGCTGAAAATGAGCATGGAACCAAAACATCAGAACTTCAAATCGAAAGTAGCATTTCATGAATGGTTCAATAACTCAAAACAGCTTACTCACCCAATCAATCCGGGTTACTTCAGATTCTAAAAATCTAGGGAACAGAGTCGATTCCAGAGATGTCTCGTTGGTGTGAGCGCCGGTATTGTCGTAAACATAGATATGGTCAAAACCAACAAGCAGATGAAACTCAATCCACTCTACTAGTCGCTTTGTTGTATCCGAAACCGCTTGCGCATTGCCTCGAGTTGTAAATGAAGCAGATGCCCAGAGGCACGCAGTCAGTTTGTGTTTTTTCACCACCCGATGATTGTCAGAGTTGTCATTCATTGCCACAGATGTTCGAGCGTCATTTTTCGTCAACGATGAGAGTGGATTATTGTTTGAGTCGCTATCTTTTTCGTAGCCTAAACCAGGATGACGACAAACAGGGAAATTTTCCCATCGTCCACTAGCTTCAATGTGAGGTAGAACATGTGCGTCTCCCCAGAATAGACGAGCATCAAAGCCATTTTTCATAATTTTAGGTGGATGGTATTCATCATCTTTCATAGTCCTTTTCTTTTCAACACGGACAATATTATTCGTCATTAGGTCAGCCCATTGGAATTTATCATCAACTGAGTCCATTGGGTTTCCAGCCTTTTATCACGAAGATCGAAATTGAGAACAACAGAACGACAGGCACAAAATTGAAAATCTACGAGAAGAGCAAAATCAATTTGAATGCTCACCATATCAGGGGTGAAATATGACATTCTTTTCCCATACCTTGGTGCAGTTCTAATTGGGACGACATCGACATACACACTCGGGGTCCCATCTCCCAAAACTCCCTCTCCAGACGCAATAATCGACCTGAGGTTTCCATTGTCTGGAACTGGACAATCAAACCGTAATTGAGCGAGCCAAAACATAGGATTATCCTTCCCTTTTGGTGTCAGCATGCTCAAGTCTCCCAAATCCTTGCGAAAATTGACAAATTCATAATTGTATGGGTATGTGGAAAAAGTCTCGCCAACATTTGCAAGAGTTGGAGGAGACGTTGAGTAATCCATAGCCCGAAAACGACAAATAAATCTCGTGAACATAGCATCGGGATCGGCTTCTTCGTGCGGCGCAAGTCGATATCTCACACCCCCATTTTTTCCATCCTTCTCAATGGTTTCGATAGGACTCCACAACTCTGGTGCCAACTCACTAGCTTTTCTTTCGTCAATTCTTTTCACAGACACTGGTTGCATCAATGTGACCTGAGGTTGCAATTTGTAGATGTCTTCCCAATGAATCTTTCCAGAGTTACATCTCCGTTTATTTTGCGCAATAAAATGGACAACCGTCCCATCGGCATTGGGAAATAAGTCATGGACCCAAGGCAAAAATGGATCAGCATGAATGGGACATCCCTCCTTCGCTTCCTCCAATGCATCAAGTTTGCCAGAGGAATACGTGAGGCGATTATTTACATTGGGAGCAACATGTTTGTTGAAACCGCGATCGACGGGTAGCTTTGCCGGGAGATCGTTGCAGGATTTAAGTCGATGACCGTATTCAAATATCTTCAGCTTTCGTAGCATGATTTCAATTAGGTCGATAGAGTGTTTTTGTTTCATAGAGACATGATATAATTAGCAATGAAATTATCGTCCCGAAGATATGGACACAATAACATGGATGGGAGATTAGCTAATCACGATGAAACAGAGCAGATGAAAACAGAATATACTCAAAATGAATGTTTATTCATTCATATTTTTTGCAAATACGTTATTGGGTGATAGAAATCTGATGCACTAAATTGATAAGAAAACTTACATCATCTGGACCCCCCTCCCTTAAAGGAAGTGGGATGTAAAATTTCCCGGGCCTTCCGACCTCAATTTTTGGTTTCTTTTCATTCAAATTTCCCTTATCCACCGTGTTTGGTACAGTGTCGTTCAATGGTCTTTCCACGTAAGCTCGCAAGGGTTGAAATAGTATATCGTGCCCGTGACGTTCAAGGGCTTTTTCTGCTTGGGATAGGTCAAATTGGTAGGGTGAAAGAGAGTAATGTTGGACCGATTTAGTTGATTTGCTCTCGACATTCCAACTTTGCAAATCAGCCCTAGAATTCATATCATTCTCGTCACCAAGCTGGTTCAATGGTGAAATTTTCCCTTGGTCCAATATATTGTGGAATGATATTGCGAAATAGATATTGAAGGATATGCAGAGGACAATACCCCACAGAAGATATTTTTGCCAGGCACTTTTTTTGCTACTGCTGTGTAGTAAGCGATCATTGATGGTGTTGTTTCCACTGATTGGGGGCTTCGATTTGGGCGAGATTGTTCGTCTATTGAAAACCAATTCTACCATGGTTGTTGTCGTTGTTGGTTTTGTGGTTGAGGATATTGTAATTTTTTTGGCGACGTTTCAACTTGCCTGGCTTAACTCATATTTACAAAAATCGTCCTCTAGAGGACGAATTTTTCAAACTCATCCTCTAGAAGATAGAGGACGAGTTTTGCTTCATGGATCATAATATCTTAAATCTGGGTATTATCAAATATTCAATAAATGAGCCATGTCACATCATGTCAATGGAAAATATTAACCATCAATCTTCAACATCACTATGTATATCATACCACATGCAATAAATTCATTACAAACTTGATCACTAGAAACAATTGTAATATTGATAATATCACAATCAGAAAATCACTGCAGTTATGGACCCTCATACAAAACCAACATGTTCTAATACAGACAATCTCATAGAACCACCTATTTTGTCTTGATTGTGAGGTAGTATTTCAGATGCCCATAAAAAATGAATTTTTCCATCTGTGAAACATAAACAAACAGTCATGAAACAGACCCGGGAAAGAGATTAAAAACCAGACAATGTTTTTACCAATGAAGCAGTGCCTTCAACAACAAAGAAGATGAAGATCAGTTGTATGAAACTATCTAATCATGAAAAATTTTCATCACACAATCTTTTCTTGTTGGACTCATACCAAGATCAGCTAGATCTTGAGTCAAATCTCACTATGACTGGGACAATTATTGGTATCCCTTGAAAAATTAAGTCAGTAGACTATCTCATGAAAAAACCTTCTTGATGAAAAACGTTCAGAACAAGAGCCTTCACTTGGAGTTGATGAAGTGCAATAAAAATGACAGAGCATTTATTTGACACCAGTAGAAAGTTTGACAAAGTGTATCCTGAAGCTAAACAAAGATTGAAATGGCACATGAAGGGATTATCTTCTCACAATGATCATGCTGCTGGTAGATAACTTTTGTCAAATCTAAAAGAGAGACTACAAATACTGTAAAAGAAAACTCCACAGATGATAATAAAGATGATAATAAATTTAATGCTTAATGCTGAGCATGACTTGTCACACCTCTTGATATCTCCAGTAACTTCACTTGACAATTACAGTCCTGTTCAGCCAGATCTATCTGTTGATATCAACCTTGGAAATTATGAATCAGACAACAACATTGACAATATTTAAAGTAACAAAAGCAATGATGTAACTTTGTTTTGAGGCATCAATGAAGAAAGTGGTCTTGATGTGTCTTATAATCCAGACTCCATGGAAACAAATAATGGAACATAAAAGCATAATCTTGAAATTCCATTGACTTTCACTTATGGAGCTGAACAAGAAAGTAGATACAATGTTAATGAACACAATATTGATAGTCATGCAATTAAATCCAATGCATTTAATCACTTTAAGGATACATATGAGGCAGGTGTGATTGCCAATATTCTCAACAGAGAATTAATATCTCATTGGATGTTTCATTTGAATAAATATGCACATTGAAAACTTGATCATTTCAACAAAACATTTGTTTGTTACATGTGGACAAACATTTACTTGTCTGAGATGTATCAGTTCCTTGGTATTATATTGAAAATGTCATTTACATCTTCAGGCATAGATGATTTTAAATCACTTCTGTATTCACTGACTCATGCCACAACATCTCCTACATGTCAATTTGAGATCAAAGACCATCCTTCTTTGACACAATGGTATATGTCTCATTCTACGTTTTTCCAGATATGTGCCATCTTTCATCCAGAAAGTGGAATTATCAAAGAAGGGGATAAATGTCATGGATTGAGAATTGAAATTAAACATCTTAACAAAATAGCGTTTCATACAATTGTTCCAGAGAAATAAATATCATTTGAGGAGGGTGGTATTACAAGCCAATCAAATTACAATCCAGTCAGAAAATATAACAACAGAAAACTAGATAAGTATAGGATTTACTTTTTTATGTTTGCTAAAGCATTTGGTGGACACAGTTTCATCTATCATATTGATGTTTATTAGGGGAAAAATGAGAACAACATTTAAATACCTCACAATCTTTGATGTCTTCCAACAACCCAAGAAGCAGTTGTGAAAGCAATCATGTATAATTGATATTTTCTCCAGAATTATTCATTATGCTGAACATCCAATAGGAAATACAAATATGAAAGAGTGGGATCCAGCAGTCATGAATTTGTCAAAGTCTGCTAACTTGGGAGAATAAAAAATGTTACAATCCCATCAATGGGATTCTGTTTGGACAATGAAAGAAGAATAAGGTGGTGTCATTCATATCCACTTTACCATTGGCAGGCAACAGAACAACTATGCAACAGTGTGTGAGTGAAAAGGTCTTGTTGATGTCCAAGGGCAGTGAAGGCAGTAATTCATGGGATCTTGTCAATTTTGACATGAAAATTTTAGGGTCTTACATGCATTAAAGTCATTTTAAAAAAATGGTGTAAGAAAGGTTTTTTTGGTGTATTAGATTTCATTCTGGTAAACAGTTGTGTTGTGTGGAATATGTCTGCACAAATCAAAGGCATTATCAGAGACACAGTAAACGATGCAGATTGGAGACTTTAAGTTTTTGAGCTGAAGATAAATTGGAAAGAGCCAATGATTGAAGATAAAAGTGTACCTATGCTACCACCTGTTGGAGAAAAATATTACACAATACCGGTTTCCAACTCACCAACCAGTTATGTTTGGTGTGTTGATTGTGGTTTGGAAACAAACACTTGGAAGACTTGTCAAATCCAAACAGTGGATACATGTGACAGGTCTTCCAATTTTATTATGAGGTTTGGCAATCAGGATAGTGATATAAATTAGTGAACAGATGGATGATTGTCGAAATTCCAGTATTTTTCAACAATCTATGTATTGGATTATATAAATTGTCTTCAAAGAAAGCTGTTACAATTGATGATCAAACATCAAATAAGTGTTGTCATCAAATGAAATTAATGAAAAAATCTCATCATGTATGCAACATGATTAGAAATGTGTACTCAAATACCATATCAATCATAATTCTTAATATGACAATGATTAGATATATAATGAAACATCAAATTGTTGATTTTGAATATTAGTAAGGAAAAAGGGAGCAATAATGATTTTTATAAGTTGCAAAATCGTCTTTTTTAAACCAAACTATGAGTTGATTTTTTGTGTTCCTCTCAACATTGTTGACTGCATTGCAGATATCAATATGTGCCTTTTCAATACCCCATTTTGTAATAAACCATGCAACTTTGTGCAGAAACAAATTCAACATGATATCATTATAATTCTCAATTTCTATGTTCCATTGTTATATATTCTATATATTCAAAGAATTGTTTCTAATTATACTTGTATCCAAGATAAAATCTTTGTTTTTGTCTCCATCAATGAAGTGACTAAATTGGAAGAAAGTCCCAGAAAATATGATTATTATCAATTGTAACAACAAAATAATATGTAGAAGAGATGTATTATAATTGTAACAATAACAACACCATTTTATTTCAGAAAGTCTTGAATGTTTTTAACTGTTATCATGTAATAATGATTCATGTATACATATACATATACTGTGTACATTCCATACAAATCACAGTATAACAGTGACAATAATGATTCAATGCGACTTTGCTGATAAATATAATAATTATATCTTTCTAAATGAATCAAGGCAAATGAAAGTCAAGAGGTAATCATCTAGAGTTGAACTCAATGGTGTTGTTGTACTGCATAGATACAATGCATTTGTGTTTGAGGAGTGTATGGTAATAATTGTGTGCAGGCACTATTTGCAACCAGATGTAGAATTTGAATGACTTGGTCAAATGGAACATGGCAGGGGTTTAATCATGAAAAAGCTATACAATGATTTCCTGAAATTGACAATGCTATCTCATGTTTGACCAAAAACTATTTGATTGCTAGACCAAATAATTCCCCAAGTAAAATTACATGGGTTTCATAAAATGTTACATTTGACAATAATGAAGAAATTATTATGATGATAATACTGACCAAGAAAGAAAAATTGCAGTCCTCAGTACTTCAACCAGTGATATCCAAAACTACTAGATATTTAATGGAATGAGGGAGGAGATGAATGATTTCATCACAATAAACTCTCCCTTGTTTTTGACATATGTTATTGCCACCAACAAAAATTGAAATGTTGTCAAGTTATGATAGCAGCCAAACAGTACACTAGTACCTCATAGAATCAGCTGGAAAATGAGTCCTTTCAAATTTAGGTCTTTGGCTTAAATAGCCAATTATCTATTAACCAAAGGTGGTAGAGTAAGGCTCATGACTGTACTGAGAGATTATGGCCCATTTGCAGATATTTCAGCATCTTATGTGAATGATATTGTAGTTGCGCTCCTAGTTATTGTTCCTACAATTGGTTTAAAACCACCATTTGAGGAGTTGGGATGGCAAAATTACAACTCAAATTTAGCAATTTTCAATAATCAATGCAACCAGTGCTTTAAATGATTGACAACAATTTGCAGTGTATATTATTAAGGCAGAAGACAATATTATCATTGATTATTGTAATAATGTCTTATTGGGTTTTGACTATTACTGTTATACAACTTGTAAACAACAGCAGGGAATTCAACAGCCCAAATGGATGGAGGATTGAAAGTTCTACTGTGAAGGATTTTCATGATTCTCCTCCCAATGATATCTCAGAATTGGTTAATACTTTCCATGTATGCTGGATGGATGTGTCTGGAGTGTGAACAGTTTTGAAGAAGGCATCAAATGAAACATGATATTGTGATAAGACAAGTCCATTGGTTGGATTAAGTTCAGGTAGACTTTCCTTGTATGTAATGGTGAGGGGCCTAGGTTAATACCAAGATGATCTTGAGGGTTCTAATTTGGGATGACATTCCCAGCTTGAAGACCAATCTCGAGAGAATCAAAAAGGCAGCCAAATGTATGACAATCACAAAGGTGGTGCCCAATGCATAATGATCCAAAACGTTCAAGTCATGAACTGCCATCGTTTTGGGAAGGGAGTACATTATGCAAATACACAGTGTAGGTCATGATATGGGGTCGCAGTGCAAAGGTCATGACTGTTGTCCAATAGTTGACAGCATGCAAGAGCGATTAACAGGTTTTATCTTTGATGACTTGTATAGCTTCCTCTGAAAGTATACTTTGATGCCACAGTAGAGGATGAGCTGCTTGCTTGCATCTGAGTTGAAGTGGGAGAAGATAGCACTGTCATCAAAACAGCAAATGTGAGTCTTGTTGCAAACTTTTCAAATGCTTCCTTGGCTTCAATGATGTCATCAGAGGAAAGGGTCTGATGGATATGGACATAGTAAAGGCAGGACAAGTGATCCACAAATATGGTAGCTGCCAATTGTTGCTGTGTTCAGTGTCCTTTAAGTTGAGCAATAAATCCATCTTGAACAGATTGAAATTGGTCAACAGAAATATATTCTATAGGCTTTGGGGAGGTCTTAATACATGGCTGCTTTGTCTTGGCTCCAAATTGGCAACCTATAGTAGGGTGGAGAAACCTTGGCTAATGACTTTGAGATTTCACCAAGTTCTGCAAATAGCTTGATTACTGCAAAGCTTGTGGGACCAAGTTGGTATTGCCTAACGCCATCTGAGGAGTTCTGCTCTGAAATCCTCAGCTATCCAGAGGTCAGTGAATGGTTTAACAGCTGGAGCAAAGTCAACTGTGAGTGGACATCAATATGGCACTGTGCTTCGGGAATTTCGACAGCACTTGCACCAAAAGTGACTGGTCCTAGGATGGAGATGATAGTGTTTGATTTGCAGAAAGATTGATGGGCGTTTTGCTGGGGTCAGAAAGATTTCCTGAATGCACAGTCTCATCATCTGATGTTTGTTGGAAGTCTTGCATCTTCATCTTAATGTCCACTAGCAGAGGTTTTCTCCCCTAACTCATCACATTCTTCCATTTTCTGACTTTCTTGATCAGGATATCAAGAACTTGCAGGGCACTTTGCCAATATGGTCACAGAATTATCATACTCTTGTAACAATGGTGCAGAAAGTGCTGTAGATGGTGTGTCCTGAGCCAATGTAGATAGTAGGTGTGTTGGTACTTACTTGAAGGGGGATTGTGTATTGGTATTTTTCTGGTTCTATTGAAGAATCTCACAGTCAAAGTAGGTTTCCATGTTGGTGTGGTAGTTATTGGCCTCATTTGCCCAGTGCTGAGGGCAACCAATGATGGATTCAAACCAGGGGTATAGAATGGTTCAGCATCCAGATGGTGTGCTCCTTCCCATCATGATCTTGCAACTTGAGTAAGAAAGTGTAATTTCCTGCAATCTTCAATCCACCTTAAATTCCACCACAACTTCCAGATCATCTTGCAGAACTAGGTCCTCAAATAAGTTCTGAGTTTCTGATATGGTAGATGATGCATGCATTTAAATGCTGAATGCTGCTGAATCTGAGTCAAATCTCATGAAGTCAAAATATTAGGAGTTGATTGAGCACATTGGAGTGATGGGTTACTATATGGACATTGAAGTAATGAACCTTCTTTAAAATGACATATCAAGACCTCTCAGCAAGCCACCACTTTGAATGCAAGAGATGAGATGAAGTGTTGTCAGGTGTGTCAGTTGCAATGTGTGTAAGTTGATTGGACCTCCCTCTCTTAACCAGCTGTCAAATCCCTTGAGGTGAAATTGTGATTGCTTTCTACTTGTTGTTTGTGCAGGGTGATGCAAAAAAGTAGTCTAGGCGTTTTCTGATTACAGGAGGTGGAAGTGGAGGTGGAGACAGCAACTTGACAGACTTGTATGCAGTATGTGTCCACCAAGTGACACAGTGTAGTAAAAGTTACAGGAGATCTATGGCGTGAGGCCTACAAATATGTTGAATTCTAAAGGCTTGGTGTAGCAATGAATATGATCCAAGTGGTCATGGTGACTAATCCCCATGTGAACCAAAATAATCATAGAAAGGGTTGAAAATTGATAGATCTTTTCAGCTGCATGAGCATCATGAGTCCTGGTTTGGAGTGGTGTGGTAGCCCTGGGAGCTTTGTAGTCAGGATGAGCTAGATTTTCCCTGCAGTCAGCTGGCTTGAACAATGCCCAAGTATCATGATGTGGATACCAGTGGTAGGTGGTATTGTTTTGCTTCTCTCTAGCCTTGGTTAGAGTTCTTGTCCGTTTCTCATTCTCTTCTGCCTTTCTTGTTGGTATCCTTCTTCTCCTTCTTTCCATCCACTTCCTCCTTTACTTGGACAACCTGAGGTCTCTCTTGAGGGTCTTCATCTGCAATGAACATAGAGTCCAATAAGAAGCTGAGACAAGGCTTGTGGGGGTCTAAAAAGTGACCAAATCGTCATTACAAAAACAACACCTTTTGTAACACAGTGAGTGACAAATTAAGTCAATAAATATCAATCACACAAAAATTTGTCATCAACAACACAACAGTCAAGACAAACACCCTCCCCCCCTCTTTAGCACCCCACCTACCACCACAAATGAACAGGTTGCAAAATCAAGAGTTAATATTGATGGCAATATCAGCACACACTTGAGCTGGAGGGGTTGTTGACTTGTGTTTTCTACATCATTTTGTAAATGACAAAAAATTTGGGTTAATATAAATATATTCATTTTATTTTATCCTTAAAGTAATAGAGAATTATTCCTATGAGACATGGGTCTGGCATGAAGCAGAGCCAGTGTTGATCAAAGACACCATTGCTCTCAGTTCTTGGTCACTTCAAACAGAGAAGAAACATCCATTTTTAAAGTATTTTTAAGGGTCTTGAGAAGGAAGGGTATGTGGAGAGGGCCAGAGGATGGGGAAGGGAAGGGGGCGGCTAGAACACAAAAAATAATTTGTTTTATTAAAGTAAAAAAAAGATGGTTTGCAATGTCACAACTCACTGCTGCTGAACAAAATAAATTATTGAGCCCCTTACAGCAGCCCAATCACTGCGATGAAAAATACACCCCTTCATTGAGTGTGTTTGAATAAGGGAGATCCAGTCCAATAATGCAATAGGATTTTGTTTTCATGGTGGTGGTTGAATGAGGCAGCAATGATAATTGCTGGATATCCAATCTTGTTGCATAATGGGTTGATGCACAAAAAATTATTCATATGCAGACCTGGTACAAAACTCTAAAGTTGTGTAACAAGTGTGCAACAATGTTTATTACACTTGTACAGAAGAGGTGGCTTTGATATCAATGGTTTCAAAGTGCACAATTGTTTTTTAAAGGAGTGGGGCATGGAAGGTTCCATCTTGATCCATTTACTAGAGCTGGTGAGAAGGAATCCTATAGGCTTCATCAGTGAGGGAATCTTTGAGGCATTTGCAGAATACCATGTTGTTCTGAGAAAATCTTCTGTTGGCTGCATTTCCTCCTGTCTTCCAAGTATTCAATTTGGCGCAAATGATGTAAAATTGAACTGACCATATTGGGTAAAAAGGTCCTTCAAATTTCCTGGCTTCTTGTAGATGCCACATTTGACTTGGTAATTAGGTAGGATTCTGCATCTCAGCCTACTTCCTGAGATCTGCCTCTTAGATGATCAATGAAAACCAATGTATTTGTTGCTGATAAGTTAAATTTCGTCTTAAAGGGAGCATTTACAAGCTTGTAGAGATTCTTGCCATAATTGGTATGTTAGCCAATGCATTGGTTGATATTGTGGACTATGAGGTGTGGTACAGAAAATTTTGACAGAAGTTGCTGTAGCGGGATTGGTCTGCATATGTGAGTTGGATTAGTGGCAATGACAGGACCTTCTTGTAAGGCTAGTGGAACTGCAGGGGCAGCTTGATTAGCAGTTGTAGAGCTTGCCTAGATGGCTTGGAGTGCTTGGAAAGTTGCCTGATTGGTGTGTTGAAGCTGTTGCATCATGATACTCATGTGTTGAATGAAGGCAGTATGAGAGGCCTGAGCATTGGCCGGTTACAAGCCGTCTCCTCCACCTGTTGCTAGTGCTGAAGGTTGTGGGCTTTTCTTGCTTTCATGTTGTTCATCCATCATTTGTGCTTGCTTCCAGCCTAATTTTTGTTGGCATCTTCTTTCCAAACTTGCTTCAAGTGAGTTTTGAAATTATGAAAAGTGTTGAATTCTTCACTTGGGTTCAGAGATGTTGGAATCTGCAGTGGAAGCACTGGGTGATTAATACCTGATATTGCTGGGATCAGTCAATTGCCTTGAAATTGAGCTACCTAGGAGATCTCTGCATGATGGAGGTCAGTTTCAACATAGTGCTTGTGCAGACTGATAATGTAATGATATGGGTTTTGGCTGTTAAAGAAGGGCATCCCCTATTAGTCTGCAGCTGGACTAAGATGATAATAACAAGGACCATTTTCATAAAAAAGATTTGATAAAATAGTGATTATATTATTGAATTATTATCTACATTATACAATCAACTAGAAGCTAGAACTCCAAAAGTGTTATTCTACAATTTGGGCTCAGAACATAATTCCTGCATCACGGAGTGTACAAGTGGTTTAGTGGAACCTTGGATCCAAAACTCAAATCAAACTAAGGAGATGAGTCACAGTGACCCCCTCTGAATCCTAAGGTACAAGTACGACATGAAAATTCCAACAGTTTTTACTATTGCTGTCCAAATCCTTCATTGCACTGGCCAGTGCTGACTATCACAAGGGAAACTCAGCATGTGGGCATGCGATGCTTTGTTTTAATTCAATATCAGGCAGCATGTCAGATACAACAATTTTAATAACATATAACAAATGCTTACATGATAACATTGTAATAAAAAATGATGAAATTTTGATGTAAAACTATCTTTTGATACTGCCTTACAGTCCTATTTTGAGTGTATGAATTTGATATGAACAATCGAGCAAATGTTTTCCGTAGATTATATCATATAGTACATTGCGCTAGGAGCAATGAAGGAATCAAAATATCGTATTGCAATTCAAACTCCACCATTGCCTGTGACAAACTTTTGATACATCGGAATCGATCTTATGCAATGGCACATTGAGTGTATGAATTTGATAAGCAATATCGAGCAAATGTTTTCTGTAGATTATATCATAGTAGTACGTAGCGCTAGGAGCAATGAAGGAATCATAATATCGTATTGCAATTCAAAACTCCACCATTGCATGTGACAAACTTTTGATACATCGGAATCGAT
>JACCDI011356988.1_pt1 | contig 15442 bp, 14 predicted proteins | sample 7442791 | NCBI WGS metagenome assembly JACCDI01 (sample SAMN15323434, study PRJNA562643) | freshwater metagenome | isolation source: river surface water | place: USA:Blue River Watershed | collected 2017-08-15 | reverse complement strand
TCCGTTTGCACTACGTAGTGCCAGTCATCCTCTGTGAGATTTTCAGCGGGTCCACGGCGGTTTACGCCAGCGTTGTTGACGAGGATGTCGATACCATCGACGACCCGATGAACGTCATCGAAGAGCTTCGTAACGGATGCATCATCGGAAAGTTCGCCTTTTACGACTTGAACCGTCCCGCTACCACGCGCCAGCAATTCACCGTTAGCTCTTGCAAGCTGGACCTCATCCCTGGCAGTGATAACCACCGTGGCTCCAGCATCATAAAGGGCTGCCGCAATCGCGAGGCCAAGGCCACGATTCCCCCCGGTAATCAGAGCGGTCTTTCCCTCTAGGGAAAACTTTTGCAACGTTGCATTCACAATCGTCATGTTACGACATCCAATAGGCTGGTTCGATACCACGCGCCAGATTTACCAATCATGATTCGCTTTCGATTTCGGATGTACGATAGAGGCTATGACAGCCCCTGTTACTTCTGATCCGCGTATTGATGTTGTCCTCCTAAATCCAAGCTGTGTTCATTTTTTCCACACAGATGGGTCTGCGCTCCGAGTGACGATTGATGACCCGGCGTGTGGCCCGGGACGCACAGTCCTTCGTTGCCAGGTGGCATGTGCTTTTCCATGGCGTTTTACGGATCGCTGGATTGGCTTACGTGATGAGAAGGACAAAGACCTGGGAATGTTGGAAACAACGGCAGGGATGTCACAGGAATCGTTGGCAACATTGAAGACGGAGCTGGACAGACGATACTTCATCCCGACAGTTACGACTGTCAATAAGGCGAAGAAGGAATATGAAACTGTAACTTGGGATGTGCAGACGGACCGGGGGCAACGTACTTATCACGTACATCAGCTCCGTGAGAATGTTCATCAACTTGATGACGGCCGGATTGTGATCACGGATCGTCACGGCAGCCGGTTTGCATTTGCAACGCTAGCGGATGCCGATAAGGAATCTCGCGTCATTTTGGAAAGGGTACTGGGGTAAATCACTCAATGAACTATTTCGTTTATTTCCGGGACAACGGTGAGAATGGATGCTTCCTTTCAGGTTCTGTAGATGGATTTCACTATAAGGATTTGAGCTATACCGGCCCTCTCTTCAAACCGCAGGTGGGTCGCGAGAAGCTCGTGCGTGACCCATGCCCAGTCGAAGGCCCGGATGGCACTTTTCATATGGTTTGGACGTGTGGTTGGTGGGAAAAGTCGATTGGATATGCATCCACAAAAGACTTCAGAACTTGGTCAAAACAACGGACGATTCCGGTGATGGAACACGAACCAACGGCGCGCAATGCTTGGGCACCTGAGATTATTTGGGACGCCGTGAAGTCAGAGTTCAGGATTTTCTGGAGCACAACGATTCCAGGAACCTTTCCGGAAACACAATCGAGCGCCGATGGAGGCCTAAATCATCGTATTTACTGCTGTACGACCAAAGATTTTGTTGATTTCAGTCCAACCCGGTTGATGTTTGATCCAGGTTACAACTGTATCGATGCCACGATCAGTGCGTTTCGTGATGGTTATCTGATGGTCATCAAGGATGAAACCCGGGAACCAGCTGCAAAGTACCTGCGTGCCTATGTGGCCAAGTCACTCGACGGTCCTTGGGAGTGCATCACTAATCAGCCGTTCACTCCATCCTGGGTAGAGGGTCCTGCGCTGATCAACACCCGTAATGGGATGCTGTGTATCTATGACAAGTACACCGAGGGAAAGTACGGTGCACATTTGACGCGTGATGGCAAGCGTTGGCGGGATTGTTCAAGTGAAATCACAGTCCCGGGCGGTGCACGTCATGGAACGGTGTTCACGCCATCAAAGAAAGCAAATGCCGCTATTCAAGCGGCATTTACAAGTGGCAGATAGTTTTATTCTAGATAGTAATGCTCCTGATGGTCATTTCTATGTGACCACCGGGGGCATCCCACTTGATGCGATTTCCTACACGTTTTCCCGCGACTGCTTTTCCAATCGGTGATTGGTCTGAGACACGTCCAAGATCTGGATCCGCCTCAAAAGGACTCACGATCTCGACCTCAAGCTCATCACCATCGTCATCCACAAGGACGACTTTACTGCCAATGTGAACAATCTCAGGATCAAGCGTGCTTGGCTCAATGATGACTGCTGCATCAAGAACTTCGCGTAGCTCCAATATGCGGCCTTCTACAAAAGCCTGCTCCTGCTTTGCCGCAATATAGTCGTTGTTTTCTGAAAGATCTCCATCCTCTTTTGCTTCCCGAATTCGCTCGGCGATACGGGGACGCTCACGATGGAGAAGGTCATCGAGTTCTTCGGTCAATCTGACATGTGCTGACTGTGATATCTCGACGACTTGCTGCTGTATTGTTGTCTCAGAATCCATATTCCAGACCTCTCTTCTTGACCGGGGTTGCACCACTCATTACTGCATGGCTGAACCATTTGTTCCCAAAAACCTAGAACTTACTGCGTGATATTATAGAGCCTGTTGGCCTCGTAGCTCAGCGGATTAGAGCATCGGTCTTCGGAACCGAGTGTCGGGGGTTCGAGTCCCTCCGAGGCCGCCTTTTCCACCCATTCTTTCACCTGTTGCAACATCGGTGTTGACTCGATAGGATGCTTGCAGATGCAACTACAAACATGGTTGCAAAAAACGAGCAAATGACCAGTACAGACCTTTTGTCAGCCTTCGGTGATGTAGTTAAGCAGCAGCGACTTGCTCAGGGTTTCAGCCAGGAAGCCTTCGCTAGACGGTGTGGTATCCACCGTACGTACATGACGCACATTGAGCGCGGGATGAAAATGCCAAGCATTGATGTTGCTCAGCGCCTCGCTTGGGGGTTAGGTTTGGAAGTAAGTGAGCTCTTCGCACAGGTTGAAGCTAAGGGTGCCACCGTGAAGGCAATTCTCGGTGAGAGCGCAACCGCTAAGCCAAAGGCATAGGCGTTCCAGTGACTCAAAGACGTCCTTACACGCGTGACATCTATATGGTCACACTGTCGGTTAGTTTAGTCGAGTCCACCTTCATCGATAGCAATCAACCGACTTGACTCTTCATTTGTTGCCAGCTTCGGTATCGCCTGCAAAAGTATTCTAAGTACCGGCGGGGTCACGATTGTAGTGATGATTGACATCATTACAAGCAACGAATAATCTCTCTGCTGGATTGCGCCGCACGCGAGCGCACTTCCGGCGATAATGACACCGACTTCGCCACGCGGAACCATCCCTACTCCGATAACAAGAGCCGAGCGAAGCCCCAGCGATGCTGCTGCGATTCCAGCCCCTATCAGTTTGCTTAGGACTGCCACAAGGACATACAGCCCCAACAAAAGTGCGGCTGAAAGACTCGTGATGCTTCTCAAGTCGACCATTGCACCGGTCAGCACAAAGAAGAACGGAGTCAAAAAGACGAGCAGCGGCTGGACCTGCTTTTCGATTTCTTTGCTTTGTGGATGGTCAGCAAAAAGCATCCCGGCAAGGAACGCCCCGACGATTGCCGCAAGGCCCGTTAGCTCCGCAGTAACCGCAAGTCCCAGACATAAGATCAAGGACAATACGAACGGGCTAAGGGGTCCAATGCCGCCGCTTTGACGCGAGATGCCTTTAACTAAAAGCGGGCCCAACAGGACGGTCAATGTGAGAAAAAGTCCCGCTTCCGCAAATGGCAGGACAAGTGCCATCGGGGATGCTCCGCCAGCTGCCAGCGCACTCACGCCAACAAGGATAAGCATTGCGAGAACATCATCAATAACTGCAGCAGCTAGGATCACTTTGGATTCCAACAAACCTAGCGCACCCTCATCGTGAAGAACCCGTGCTGTGATTCCTGCTGACGTTGCAATGAAACAGCAGGCGACATAAAGGTGATTCGTCACCGATGCCCCGTTTGAGCGAACAAGTAGGTAGGCTGAGATGAATGGGACCAACACGCCCAGAATAGCTACACCCGTGCCAAGCTTGCCAACACTCAGGAGACGCTTTATTGGCGATTCAAGACCTACAGTGAAGAGAAGAAACGTTGCTCCAATGGTTGAGAGTGTCGTAAGAACAGGTCCTGGATGTATCCATCCAAGACACGATGCACCAAGCAAAACACCTACCAATAACTCCCCGACGACGCTGGGGAGTTTTGTTATTCGAGACGCAGCAGCACCCAAATGGGCCCCTGCAAACACGACCAAAAGGCCAAGAAGTTCGGACCCGTGGGTCACTAATGGATGACCTTTGACAAGCTGTACTCAACAATGCCTTCCGCACCGGCACGCTTCAAGCGAGGAATCAAATCCCGGCTGGTCTTGTCTTCGACAATAATCTCGAGGGCGAATCCGGAGTCTCCGTAGAGTGGTGACACGGTTGGTTTTCGCAGTGCGGGGAGTTGATCGACAACATGCTGGAGGTTGGATTGTGCGACATTCATTTTAAGACCGACCAGCTCGCCAGCACGCAACGCTCCCGTCAGAAGCATCGCCATGTTCTCAATCTGTCCACGCTTCACATCATCGGCCCATGCTGCGTGATTGCACACAAACCGCGTCGTTGATGTGAGAAGTGTGTCGACGATACGAAGATTGTGCGCTCGCAGGCTTGACCCCGTCTCAGTGTTGACGACAATGGCATCTGCAAGCGCTGGCACCTTGACTTCACAGGCACCCCACGAAAACTCAACCTTTGCACGCACACCATGGCTTGCGAGATACCGTTCGGTGAGCTGAACGTATTCCGTTGCGATCCGCTTACCTTCTAGGTCCTTGATCGACTCGACGCCATCGTTTTGCCCGGCGGCCAATACAACCCGTATCGGATTTCGCGTTGCCTTTGAGTAGGCAAGCTCGCAGATCTCATGAACATTGGCCCCGCAATCCTCGATCCAGTCCTTACCGGTCAGGCCAGCATCGATGATTCCGTCTTCAAGGTACCGTGGTAACTCCTGCGGACGAATGAGGGTGATGCTAATTGATGCATCATCGACGACAGGTTGATATGACCTAGAATCCACCCGGATGTTCCAGCCAGCTTTTGCGAACAATGAAAACGTGGCGTCCTGAAGACTTCCTTTGGGTAACCCTAACCTGAGCGACATCCGAACCTCACTAGTAAACGGTGGAATTTGCAATCATGTTACCAGAGGCCCTCCTCTGCATGGTGTGCATCGGTATAATGACGCGTTATGCACCTTGACCCCCTACGCTTGGAAAAAAGAGACCGCCTCGCTGCTGCTGGCCTTGACCCGTTCGCGCCGGAGCGCTACGAAAGAACCCACGCCATTGCAGCCGTCAGGCAGGCCGGATCAGATGAAGTCGGAAGTCAGGTTTCTGTCGCCGGCCGTATTGTCTCGCAACGTGGAAACTTCTTTGACATCATGGATGGCTCTGGTCGTGGCCAGATCTATTTGGACAAGGAAGTCCTGGACGAAGCTACCATCGACACACTGAAGGCCAACCTCGACCTTGGTGACTTTGTTGGCGTTCGGGGAACAATCTTCGCCACCAAAAAGGGTGATCTGGCAGTCAAGGCCGAGATCGTGACTCCACTCGCCAAGGCACTGGCCGATGCAGGCGCTGTGTTAGGCAAGGAATACCGGACACCTGATGGCGTTATAAAGCGTGCGGAGCACCTACAAGATTCCGAGACGCGTTACCGGATGCGGTATTGCGACTTATTTGTCAACCAGGAAGCCCGAAATGTGCTCCTGCAACGGGTGCGTATCACCCGGGCTATTCGGGAATTTCTCGACACCGATGGCTACCTCGAAGTCGAAACCCCTGTCTTACACCTTGAAGCGGGTGGTGCACATGCACGACCATTTAAGACACATCACAACGCCTTGGATATCGACCTCACCCTTCGGATTGCACTTGAATTGCACCTCAAGCGTCTGATTGTGGGTGGCATTGACAAGGTCTATGAAATCGGGCGGGTGTTCCGTAATGAAGGCATAAGTACACGTCACAACCCTGAGTTCTCGCTGCTTGAGCTATATGAGGCATACACAGACCTTGATGGCATGATGGACCTCGTAGAGCGCCTCTTCCGTCATATTTGTAATGTGCTCTATAGCACCGACATTCTTGTAACCAATGACGGCACTGAGATTGACTTCTCAAAACCGTGGGTTCGTTTGCCGATGCTTGAGGGAATCGAAGTGAATGCCGGTATTCCTGCAAGCGCATTTGAAACCCTTGAGTCCGCGAAAGCTGCGATGGAATCTGTCGGGATTGATTCGTCAAAAGAAACAACCATCGGTGGAATCATCGAAAAAATCCACGAACAGTTCACCCAACCTAAGCTTGTTCAACCAACATTCATTACGGACTTCCCACTTGAAACCAGCCCGCTGGCGCGTAAATGCCCTGGTAACCCGGCGCTTACCCGACGCTTTGAAAGCTACATCCTTCGACAGGAAATAGGAAATGCATTCTCGGAAATCAACGACCCAGTTGACCAACGAGAGCGCTTCCTGAATCAGGTCGAACAAAAAGCAGGTGGCAATGTAGAGGCACAGCCGATGGATGAGGACTTTCTCCGTGCATTGTCCTATGGGATGCCACCGACGGGCGGGTTTGGAATGGGAATAGACCGCGTGGCGATGATCTTCACCGGGGCGGCATCCATTCGAGATGTCCTGTTCTTCCCCTTACTTCGACCGGAGCAGTTTTGAGCCTAACGGACAGATCTGCAGTCAATGCCGCTGAGCTGTTCTCGGCGGCAACCCGGGCAGCCGCGGATATTCTTGCCAGTTCAACCGGGGTGGAAGCACTTGAGCACCTGGCAGATACCGCTTGCAAAATTGTTGGCGCACGTTACGCAGCCATAGGCGTTGCTAATGCCGATGGTACCGCTTTGGACGAGTTTGTCGTCTCAGGCATGACTGAAGAAGCCAAGCGGTTGATTCCTGAAAAGCCGAAAGGGATTGGAGTCTTAGGACTCCTTATCCACCGGCAAAGCCCGCTGCGACTTGACGACATCAAATCGCACGCCGCGAGTGTGGGATTCCCCCCCAACCACCCACCGATGACATCGTTTTTAGGAGTCCCTCTCTGCCACGGAGGTATCTGCCTTGGTTCCCTTTACCTAACCGATAAACAAGGTGGTTTTTCTGAACAGGATGAGGTTTTAGTAGATGCACTCAGACTGCAGCTGTGTGTTGGAATCAGAAATCTACAAATGCTTCGGCGCCAACAAGCCTTGTCACAAAGGCTCCTTACTGCACAAGAAGAGGAACGTAAAGCAACGGCGGCCGATCTTCATGACTCCCTGACGCAGCTTGTCTTTGCAGCACGTGCACATCTGGATGCGTACCGAGCCCGAGAAACGGTATCCCCTGATCCTGATCTGGACCTTGCGACCAAGTATCTACGGGATGCAGGAATCGAATGCCGGACACTGATCAAGCGGATGCGGGTTTTGGAGCTGGAAGATATGGGGTTTGTAGCGGCCATCGGACAGCTAATCGATGAAGAGCAGGCCCGAGCCGGTTGGGATACGACAAACTTTTCCACAAATGTTCAAGACGATGATTTACATCCGATGCTGGCAGTTTCGATTTACCGCCTTGTGCAGGAAGCACTGAACAATATTCGGAAACACGCAAGCGCGACTGCAGTCGATGTTTCTGTTGAGCAGGTATGTGAAAATGATCGGAATTCAGTCAATCTGATAGTGTTGGATAACGGCTCAGGATTTGATGTCAACGCTGTCCATCAGTCATTTGAACATATTGGCTTGCAGAATATGCGTGAACGAACGCAGCTTTTTGGAGGCTCGTTTCGCATCGAATCCGAAAGCGGGACCGGTACGACCATCCGCATTCGCCTGTTCCCGGATTCCATCCCAACTACGGTAGGTAAGTCAGTCTAATACCATTCACGCTGGCAAAACACTTGAAGGAAATTGTGCAATCATGAATCCGGTACGAGTTATTATCATCGATGACCACGCTATCTGGCGAGGCGGCCTCCGTAGCCTGCTTTCCGGCACCGAATTTGAAATCATTGCAGAAGGTGTAGATGGCCAGGATGCCCTTCCACTCCTTCAGGAACATGAAGCTGATTTGTTACTGATGGACATCCGAATGCCTAAAACCGATGGGCTTGTGGCATTGACTCAGGTAAAAGCACTCCACCCTAAACTACCCGTCATTTTGCTGACCACGTACGAAAATCCGACATTTGTGGCCCGCGCACTTTCCGGTGGCGCGGCTGGTTATTTGCTCAAAGGAGTGGAACGTGACGACTTGCTCGAAACAATGCGGGCGGTTCTTGCCGGTGAATCAACACTGAATCGCGATGACTTTTTGCGTGCATTGCGATCAACTGGCCCACTGACCGGTGCACGCATGGATATTCCGGAGCCATTGACGGTGCGTGAGGAGGAAGTCCTACGCCTGGTAACCACTGGACTATCGAACAAAGAAATTGCGGCTCTCCTGTTTATCAGCGATGGAACGGTGAAGTCCCACGTGGAACACATTCTAAGAAAGCTTGGTGTCTCTGACCGGGCACAGGCAGCAGTTTGGGCCGTTAGAAACGGACTTGTCGAGTAGCTAAATACACCATCTGGCAGATGTAGTAGCGCTCCTAATGACACATACTCGTCTGTGCATAATTTGCTTACATCTCTTGCTACCTGCCACCATTGTGGTGTGACAGGACGTACAAAGTCTGTTCGTTCCATCCCTGTCGGGTGGTGGGTACAGAATCTGAATGGACGTGAGCAAGTACTGTGTCCGAAATGTGCGGAAGTAAGTATTCCTTTTGTGCACAGGAGCAAACAGATGAATGTTGTCGTCGGCATCGCTGAAACATCGGGTAACGAGTCTCCAGAAGCACTCAAAGTTCTAACACAGTTTGGCTTCCCAGGTCTAAAAGTTGATTTACTTCATGTGATTGCTCCCCTTGTGGTAACTGGGTTTCCAACAGAAGTCGTGACTGCAGCGGAAGCTGTTCTTTGGAACAGCGAAAATGAGTCAGCCGCCGCGCTGGGATTCATGGAAACACTGTCAAATCGCATCCTTGCAGCGGGAGATACAGTCAACCAGGTTGGCATTCATGTGCTGGATGGCTCTCCAGCGTATGAGATTCTTCATTTTGCGGATGCACACGCTACAAACTTGATCTCAGTTAGTGCATCCACGAATTCCAAGCTTGAGACGCTCCTTACTGGATCGGTAGCACGTAACGTGACCAACAACGCTCATCAAAGTGTCTTGATTTCTCGTCCTCCAAAGCGGATTGGCAAACTGAGGGTTGTCCTTGGTACAGACCATTCAGCCTATGCGAACAAGTGTATTGAACAATTCATTGGATGGAGCCCCCGCGGAATCGAAAGTATTGAAGTTGTCACTGCATTTGATGACACCTTGCTTCGTTCCCGTGCTGCTGATACCGGAGTTGCGGGTGTGAGCGCTGCGGATGCGGTCCGTGATGCGATATCTGACCGGACAACCTCCGTTGCCAAACGCCTAAAACTGATTAGTACCAAGACGCATGGGACGGTTGTCGTTGGCTCTGCACCAGATGCCCTTCGTCAGGTGGCCGATGAAACAGACGCCGATGTCATTATCGTATGTGCAAAGGGACACTCAATGCTTGAGCGATTGACACTCGGCTCCACGAGTTTGTCACTCGCAATCGATGCCCCATGTTCAGTCATGGTATTACGACACCAATAAGCCTTCATCGAACAAACAGGCTCATCCTCGTCGTTTCCTCTTGACGATTATTCATAACGCGTAAGGGGTGGCAACTAAGCTGTGCGATAAATCCTCCGGTGCAACTTGATAGAATGAGTTCTCCGGAGGATAGAAATTTGGCATTAGGCATCGGTATCGTAGGACTTCCCAATGTAGGCAAGTCGACACTCTTCAATGCAATTACGAAGGCTGGTGCGTTGGCTGCCAACTATCCCTTTGCGACAATTGATAAAAATGTTGGCGTTGTAGCCGTTCCTGATTCCAGGTTGGAACCATTACAACAGCTCTATGCAAAAGGTGACAGAGTTCCTCAGATTATTCCTACAAGTGTGGAATTTGTAGACATTGCCGGTCTGGTTCGTGGAGCTCACAAAGGGGAAGGCCTTGGTAATCAGTTTCTAGGGAACATCCGTGAAGTCTCCGCAGTTGCCCATGTCGTCCGCTGCTTTGTAGACGACAACATCGTCCATGTTGAGGGTCGTGTGGACGCCATGGATGATCTCCTCGCCATCAACACAGAGCTGGCACTGTCCGACCTACAAACGCTTGAGAAGCGTATCGATAGGATTCGGAAGAATGCGAAAACAATCAAGGAAGACAAGGAACTACTTGAGATTGTCGAAGCACTGCTTCCGCACCTAAATGAAGGGCTTCCTGCGCGTACATTCACTTGGCATGACCCGATTGTCCTTGCCCGAGCGCACAAGGAGCTTCGTCTGCTCACGGCCAAGCCAGTCATCTATGTCGCAAATGTAGCTGAAGAAGACTTGCCAAATGGTGATGGTAATCCTCATGTTGCAGCCCTTCGTGAATATGCAAAAACTGAGCAAGCCGATATCTGTGTCATCTGTGCAAAGATTGAGGCGGAGTTATCCGAATTGGACTCCGATGAAGCTGCAGAATACCTTGAGAGCCTGGGGCTGAATGAACCAGGTCTGAATCGTCTCATTCGTATCGGGTATCAAGTTCTTGGTCTACGTACGTTTATCACCGCTGGTGAAAAAGAGACGCGCGCATGGACAATTACCGCCGGAGACAAAGCTCCCGCTGCCGCCGGCGTCATTCATACCGACCTCGAACGAGGATTCATCCGTGCCGAAGTTATCGGATGGGACAAACTCGTAGAAGCTGGATCGATTCCAAATGCGCGCGATCGCGGTTGGGTTCGAACGGAAGGAAAAGATTATATTGTTCAGGATGGCGATGTGATGAACATTCTCCATAATGGCTAATTCTTAACGACCTCAAATGGAAAAAACACTCAGACCACAACTTGGACTGAGTGTTTTTCTTTATCTTGGCGAGAACCGGAAAGACTACGTCATGCAGCGCACACCGTTTATCCCCAGCGGTCTGGTTTCAGCTGTCCGATATCAAACCGTGTTGGCTGACCTGTAACGATGTCAGCGACAAGCTCCCCCGTAACGGGTCCGAGAGAAAGCCCCATCATCGAATGACCAGTCGCAATGACGATGTTCTCGGATCCCAGCTGACCAATGTAAGGAAGGCCATCTGGAGAACAAGGTCTCAGTCCGCTCCAGACTGGAGTCAGATTATCCAAGCCGCCACGGAAGGCCGGGAAGAACTCCTGAACCGATTTCCTAATGCCGTTAACCCGGTTTTGATTTACGGTTAGATCATCACCAGCAATCTCCATCGTCCCACCAATCCGAAGGCGTCCTCCCATTGGTGTCACTGCAACACGCGCCTCCACCAAAATCGAACAGATTTCAGGCAGCTGAACGGGGTTGTCCACAATAAAGCTATACCCCTTGCCACCCTGCATCGGCATCCGGACACCGAGTGCTTCTGTCAGTTGTGGGCTCCACGTTCCACCTGCAACGATGACATGACCTGCGCTCAGCGATGTTGAACCGAATTTCACATCCACACCGCCGGTAGTTGCCTTAATGGCATCGACGTGCGATGACCAATAAAAGCTTGCTCCACTTGCGAGCAGATAGTCGTTTAGACACTGCAAAAGTTTGTCGGGTGAAAGGTGGGCATCCTTTGGAAAATAGACGCCACCCTCAACATCGAGTGTGAGTGCAGGATCCAAATCCTGAACCTGCTTTTTATCAAGCTTGGTCGCAGGAACTCCTAACGAAACTGCCCGATCCGCAAACGCATACTCATGATGAAGAGCAGCTTCTGTCTTACAAAACATTGTCAGCCCGCGCAGTGTCAAATCGAAGCCGCCCTCAAGATCCTCATCTAATGCGACATATAGGTCACGTGAGCGAAGGTTAAGGTCACGAAGAATATTCACACAGCTGTCAACGTGTGCAGCTGTACAGCTCCGCATAAACTTTAGGCCCCAATCCACCAATCTGTGGTCGGCCCGTATTTTCACCCCAAAGGGACTCTGCTTATCCGGTAGCATCCGCAGGCCATATTCAACCATTCCCGGTGCTGCCAACGGAACGAAGTGACTGGGAACAATCATCCCAGCATTACCACTGCTACACCGTGCACTTGCCGGCTGCCCGTCATCAATTAATGCAACTTTTAAACCGGCCCGGGTTAGGTAATAAGCAGATGAAAGGCCAACGATTCCGGCTCCGATGATTATGACGTCATGCCCCACTGGTAATACCCCATCCAAGCGCATCGGCAGAATCAATAACAAGCTCGCCCCTTGCTGTAACAAATGCAGTGCCAGTAATCGTCGGTATGACGCCGCCATCCGGATGCAAATCTACTTTGCCAGTAAATACCGACCCCGTTACAGACTCCTGACGGTAGAGATCACCAGCCTTGAGTTTCTCAGATGCATATAGCCAGGCTAGTTTGGCACTCGTACCTGTTCCGCACGGTGAGCGGTCATACTGGCCACCAGGACACAACACGAAGTTTCTTGAGTCGTTTTCAGTCCCTTGAGGAGGTGAAAAGAGTTCGACATGGTCTACTGTCGGTTCAACATCACGCGCAGCCAATAACACTGCTTCACAAAACTGGGTCATTGCACGGGCATCGGCGATATCAATCCCATCACTCCAAGGATGATTCGTCACCAAGAGAAACGTGTTACCACCATAAGCAACCGCTCCACTTACGACTCCGATTTCTGGAACATCAAATGAAATACTTTCCTTCATCAGGTACGAGCGCACATTTGTGATTGACACGCTATTGTCTTCATTTCTGCTTGCGGACACCAAACCAACAGGTGTCTCGATTCTCACCGTTTTTGGAAGTCCGGGGAGCGACGCGATAACACCAATCGTCCCATGACCACACATCCCGAGGAATCCAACATTATTGAAGAAGATCACTCCTAGATCTGCATCGGGCATTGACGCAGGTACAAGAGCCGCACCAACCAGAACATCATTTCCACGAGGTTCATTCACAATAGCTCTGCGATAGTGATCAAAGTCGCGAGCGAAAACAGAAGCCTGATCGGCAACGCTACCACCGCCTAAATCAGGAAGCCCTGAGGTAACGAGGCGTGTTGGCTCCCCACCCGTGTGCGAATCAATGTAACTTAGCGAGATCACTGCTTTACCGACTTTCCGATGAGTTTATTGACAAAGAAGTCTGTCCGTCGTCGTCGACCATACGGCGACTCCGCGGCCCCGTGATCACTCCCCGGTATGACCAGTAAGTCGAAGTCTTTGTCCGCCTTGATGAGCGCATCTACGACCTGCATGGTCGATGCCGGGTCAACGTTATGGTCAATCTCTCCAACGACCAGTAACAGGTCACCGGTAATTTGATGCGCAAATTCTACATTGCTGGAAAGCCGATATGAATCATCCACAGGGTAGCCCATCCAAAGCTCATTCCACCAGGTCTTGTCCATTCGGTTATCGTGGCATCCACAGTCTGCTACCGCCGCTTTGTAAAAATCGCCGTGCCAGATGAGTGCAGCCATGGCATTCTGGCCACCTGCTGAGCCTCCATAGATACCAACCCGTGACAGATCAACGCTGGAATCTTTAGCTCCCAATGCCTTAATCCATGCAATACGGTCAGGAAATCCACCATCTTTCAGATTCTTAAAGCACACATCATGAAAGGCTTTTCCTCTCCAGTTCGTGCCCATTCCGTCAAGCTGTACGACGATGAATCCCTTATCTGCGAGACGCTGCATGTAGCCCATGTGATCGGTCCAGGCTTTCGCAACATAATGATCCTGAGGACCAGCATACACCTGCTCAATAACAGGGTATTTCTTGTCCCGCGACCAGCCAATTGGGCGGATTACATTACCGTAGATCAGCGTTTTCCCATCTCGACCGGGAGCCACAAAGCGCTCAATGTTCGGGATTCCTAACACGTCACGTCGCGATGTATCTGCAACTTCAAGTGGAAGGATGAGCTTGCCAGAGGACGCTTCCCGAAGCTCGGAAACCGGAGCATTATCGACCCGTGACCACGTATCAACAAGGTACTTTCGGTTTGGCGAGACCTGAATACGATGTGTTCCATCACCGGCTGTCAGCATCGTTAGATTGCTCTTCTTGAGGTCAAGCACGCCATGATGAACGTAATACGGATCTTGTTTCTCGTGATAACCGACAATGGAAACATCCATGACATTAAGGTCACGTTGATATCCGGTAACAGACTTTACGTTCCAGCTGCCGGATGTTACTGGTTTCAAGACTTGACCAGCAGCTTTTTGTGGATCTAGGGCATAAATATGGTTGTACCCAGTGCGCTCCGACATCCAATAGAGCGTGGACTCATCTTTGCTCAACCACGCCCCATACTTTGCCTGATAATCAATAAATGTCTTTGACGTTTCATCAAGGACAGACGTAATGCTCTTGGACTGGACATCGATGCGGCACAAACGCAGAAGCTGATGTCCACGTTGGTTATAAACAAACCAAGCGTGCTTTGAATCCTGCCCCCAGGTCACCCCATCGGCCCATGGGTCATTCCCAAGCTGTGTCAGGCTCCACGGGTTCGGAATTAAGTCAGAGGACAGAGGTGTTTCAGTGGCAGTCACCAAGTCAATGAGGACAACGGTCGGCTTTGCTATGGCATCTCCAGGTTTTGGATATTCGATTGTCTCATAAGTCGGCTCAACACTATTCTTTGGCCGGGTGTTCCGTAAAGTAATTGGATGTGACTTTGGCTTGGTTTCACGAAATGCAATCGCATGACGCCCATCAGGTGAAACCCAGACACGATTGTTACTAAATCCGTCCGCATCGGTACCTGATGTCGTAACCATTTTGGACGTACCATCGTCACCGCCAAGGGCCAGATTGTGATTTCTAAGTACTAAGCGCCTTGCAGTAGCCTCAAAGGCAGCACGTGCAGGAGATGCATCAGAAACCGAGACCTCTGCATCGCTAGTGCCCGCTCGCACAAAACCAGCACTTGATGCATTGCTACGCTTTACCTGCCACAGATGCCCCGAAAAAGTTCTCAGGCGCCGGCTTCCTTTAGCTTCGACCGATCCGTATGACTGCGCCTTTCCAGCATCGACCCAAGTGAGCTCTATAGCCTGCCCCGTTTGGTTTCGAAACGTAAGCCACACTTCCCGCGATTCGATTCCCCTTTGCTGCCTCGGCGCGCGTTCTTGTAACTCCAGTTTAGAAGCAGACGACACGACACCAACCTGAAGCTCTAATGCATCCTTGGTTGGGAAAATTTGCCTGGTAGCTGCCTTGGCATCGACTAAAACAAATTCAAACTTGTTGGGCTCACGTTCCCGCTGATACCAAAAGCGATCGCCGGTTCCAATCCACTGAGGGGTTACTGTCTTACGAATGACGCTGGAGGATGCTTTGTT
>JACCDI010302344.1_pt1 | contig 15442 bp, 12 predicted proteins | sample 7442791 | NCBI WGS metagenome assembly JACCDI01 (sample SAMN15323434, study PRJNA562643) | freshwater metagenome | isolation source: river surface water | place: USA:Blue River Watershed | collected 2017-08-15 | reverse complement strand
CAAAGGGAAGCACAGCTTCCCTTTTTTGTCCCAGGCGACTGTCTGGCACATGGCGCGGTAGCAAAGCGGTTATGCACCGGATTGCAAATCCGTGTAGGTCGGTTCGACTCCGGCCCGCGCCTCCACCTTATACTCAATGACTTGCCGCATGTTCCTCATCTGAAATCGAGGGGAGTGTATGGTCAATATTTGTCAAAACATGAGAATCTTGGGGATGACGGTACCCCTCCCAGCACCTGAGGCCAGCCGGCCCAGGTGCTTTTTTCTTGTCCGATGGAGCCCATGGTGACCGCCCCCCTGTCTCCCCTGGCCGCCTTTGAAGAGAAGGTCTGGGTCCAGCACAACGCCACGGTCGGCGATGTGCTGGCGGTGCTGCGCAGCGCGCATGCCGCCGACGCGGATCTGGCGGCCCTGACCCAGGGGGAGCCCGGTGGCAGCGCCGAGGTTCGGGCCACGCGCCTGTTGGGCGCGGTGGTGGCCTGCATCGTCTCGCCCAAGCTGAGCTTTGGCGGCTCCGCGTTTCTGCTGCTGTTTGCCCTGATGCAGAACCTGAAAAACCTCATGCAAGCCACCGGCCTGCGCAGCGCCGACCATGGCCTGCGCCTGCTGGGCGTGCACACGGCCGAGGACCTCAAGGCCTTGGCGCGGACCGATCGACAGCGCTTGGCCAAGGCCTTGCTGCTGATCGGCATCGACGGTGAGCTGGAGGTCGACATGGCCTGGATGCTCAAGGCCGAGCCACAGCTGGGCTCCCTGTTGTACCTGGGCCTGCTGTCGTCCAAACCCGTGGTCACGCTGCGCGGCCATGAGCGGCGCACCCGCCTGCTGCAACTGGCCGACCAGTACCAGCCCTTCATTCCCAACAGCAGCGATTACCTGGTCTTCTTGTCGAATGTGTGGATGCAGTGCTCGTATGCGGATGTGCCGGGCAAGCACCGCATCAAGGCCGTGCTCAACCCCTATGTGCGCCAGTGGCTGCAAGGCATTGGCTGCCAGGACGCTGCGCTGCCGGCCGAGCGCGTTCGCGTGGCGCGGCCGCGCATGGTGGTGGCCGCCGAGGTCATGCACTCCAACCATGTGCAGTACCGCTACTTTGGCCAGTACCTGCGCCAGCTGCGCCAGCGCTTTGAGCTGATCCTGGTGACCGAAGAGGGCCAGGTGGACGACCATGTGCGCGCCCTGTTTGACGCGGTGCACACCTTCCAGCGCAGCATCGATCCCGGCTATTTGCGCCAGGTGCGTGAGCTGATCGTCAACCCCCGGCCCGATGTGGTCTTCTGGCCCAGCATGGGCATGCGGCACTGGGGCACGGCGCTTGGCAACCTGCGCCTGGCCCCCATCCAGTTCACCGCGCTGGGGCATTCGGCGTCCACTTTTTCGCCGCAGATCGACTACTACCTGACCGAGGCCGGCTATGTGGGCGACCCCGCCCTCTTTGGCGAGAAGGTGCTGCAGTTGCCCGATACCAGCCTGCGCTTTGAGCGCTCGCCGCATGCGGACTTCGCCCGCATCCCCCGCCGGCCCGCCGGCCTGCGCCAGGTGCTGCGCATTGCCTTGCCGTCCAACCTGCTCAAGCTCAACCCGGTCTATATCCGCACGCTCGAGCGCATCGCGGCGCAGGCGCAGCGGCCCCTGGCCTTTGAGGTCTTTCCCAACGTGATGGGCGCCGAACTGGTCACCACGCGGCGCGTGCTGGGCGAGCGCCTGCCCAATGTGACGGTGCACCCAGTGCTCAACTATGCGCGCTACCTGCAGCAGCTGTCGCAATGCGACCTGAACCTGAGCCCCTTTCCGTTTGGTGGCCTGCACAGCGTGATCGATTCGCTGCGCCTGGGCCTGCCGGTGGTGGCGCTGGAGGGGCAGGAGCCGCATGCCCGCACCGATGCGATGCTGCTGCGCCGTCTGGGCATGCCCGAATGGGTCATCACGCATGATGTGGCCGCTTACGAGGCCGCGGCCGTGCGCGTGTTGCAAGACGATGCGCTGCGCCAGGACTTGTCCCGCCAGGCCCTGGCCATTGACGTGGACCGCGTGATGTTTGGCGATGCCCACACGCCCCTGGGCCAGGAGGTGGTCGATGCGGTTTGGGGCATGTACCAGCACCATGAGCGCCTGCAGGCCCTGACGCAGCGGGTGCTGACCGAGCGCGACTGGGCCTGATGGCGCGGGCGCCGTTTGGCGCCACAATCGGGTGTTGCCTAAGCGCCGCCATGGGGGCGGGGCCGGGGCCTGACAGGAGTATGAGATGAAGATCAGTCTGTTCATGTTGTTGGTGGCCGGTCTGATGCCGGTGGTGTGTGCGGGCATCGCCAAGTCGGGCTTCAAGGGCTATGACAACCACTACCCGCGCAACTGGCTGCGCGAGCAGACGGGTTGGCGTGCACGCGCCGATGCGGCCCAGCACAACAGCCTGGAGGCCTTTCCGTTCTTTGCTGCGGCCGTGCTGAGCGCTTGGCATGCGGGCGTGGCCGTGGACACCGTCAACGCCTTGAGCGTGCTCTTTGTGCTGGCGCGCGTGGCCTACGTGTGGGCCTACATCACCGACCGCGCGTCGATCCGCTCCCTGGTCTGGTCGGTGGGCTACCTGACCGTGGTGGCGCTGTTCGTGCTGGCCCTGCTGGCCTGAAAAAACGCCGCGTCACAGGGCACAATACCGCCCTGGCCCCGGTGGTGAAACCGGTAGACACAGCGGACTTAAAATCCGCCGCTTCCGTAACTGGAGCGTGCCGGTTCGATTCCGGCCCGGGGCACCAATGCCGTGGGAACCGCGTAGGCCCAGCCGCATCGCGGCACGGGTCGCCCACCGCCTGCCATCCCATTGCCGATGGCCTGACCTCCCCCCGCTCCCCCTTGCACCTGCCCCGCTGGCCCTTGGCTTGAGGACTTGGGCCCGTTGAGCGCCGAGCCGTCGGGCCGCGTCTTCTGGCGTGGCGCCGTCGGTGTCGCCCGTGATGCCGCCGGCTGGGGGGGGGCACGGATCGGTGATGAACGCTGCGTGGGTCTCCCGGATGGACTCGGTGGATAGCCAGATCATTGCGGAGTGCGCCTACGAGCCCACCGAGGTCAGCCGCCTGGAGGAATCACAGGACATTTGGCACAGCGCGCGCATGGATGCTGCGGATGCAGACGTGTCACCGCTGATCGAGTTGGACGAACCCGACAACTTCACCCCTTCGCGCCCCGAGACCGAGGCCGATCCGGCGCCCTGGTCGCTGCGCGCGCCAGTGGGGCCCAGCCTGGCCGACTGCCTGAACGCGGCGCATCCTGCCTCGCAAGCGGTGCGCGATCTGCTGGCCACGTTCAACCGCGTGGCCCCGTCCTACCAGCAGTTCCGGGGGGCCCTGTCGCATTGCCTGGCCGATCATTGGCTGCCCGCCATGGCGCCTTTGCTGAACCAGGCGATCTTGCAGGCCGTCTCGCCCGCCCCCATCTGGGCCCTGTTCATGGCCTGGGCGGCGGCGCATCTGGCGTATCCGCTCAGGCCCGAGGCAGAGCGCTTGCTGGCGGACATGCTGGCCCAGATCGACCCCGTGGTCCGGGACGCGGTGCAGGCCCGCCTGCAGGCGGCGTCTGCGGCGGCGGCAAGCCCGCTGGCGCCAACCGCCTGATCGACCAGGGGCCCGCAGGGGCTCATGCCCTGAGCCAGGCCCTGCGCAAGATGTGCCCCAGGGCCGGCGGGCACGGCCGATGGCGATGTCGGCGCATGGGCTGGGAACAGGGGGTGAGATGGTGGTCGAAGCAGACGAGTTGCGGGACTTGCTGTGCCGCATGGACGAGGGCGCCGAGCGCTACCAGACCTGGGTGGGCTTGCTGATGCACCTCAGCAGTGGGGTGCATGGGCCCGGGGTGCCAGCGCTGCTGCAGCCCTTGATGGCGCTGACGGGCAACGCCCCCCTGGCCTGGGCCTGGCTGATCGATTGGGCCCAGACCGCCCTGGACCACCCCCTGGGCCCAGCCGCACAGCGTCATCTGGCCCGCGCATTGGCCCATGCCCGGCCAACCCAGGCTGCGCTGGCAGAACTGGCGCAGGTGCAGCTGCGGTTTTAAGGGCCTGACAAGGGGCGCTCCGCCCATCGCATCCCGCCTCAGGCCCTGGCTCATCCCCTGAGCCTGCCCCCGCTCACCATGGGCGCATGGTTTCAAGGGAGGGTCCACCATGTGGCTGTTCACAACGTTTGGGTTTTTCAGTGTGGTGCAAAAAGAGGGCGACGACCAGTTGACGGTGCGCAGTCGGGCGCGCGGGGACTTGTTGCGCTTGCGCCGCTTTTATCTTCAATCGCTCTCCGAGCCGGTGGCGCACCAGGGCACCGACTATCCCTGGCGTGCGCGCTGCACGCATGTGGCGCTGGTCGAGGCCATGCCGCGGATCATCGTTGACCTCACCTATCCCAACTTCAAGGACGCGGTGGCGCTCAGCCATGGCCCCGCGCGGGCCAAGCGCTACGGCAAGGTCTGGCAGGCCCTGTACGGCATGCACGACGATTGGCCCGAGCCCGAGCGCCACGGCCATGAGGGCCTGCCCTGGCCCGAGCAGGGGCCCCATGCCGGGGCCCGCACCTTTGGCGCGGTGGTGGTGGACCGCTGGGGCCGTTTTTTGCTGCGCGAGCAGGCCGGCGCCCGCCAGGGCTGGACCTTTGCCACGGCCACGCCCCGGCCCGGTGAGGCGCCCCGGCAAACCGCGCTGCGTGCGGTCCAGGCGCAGATGGGCGTGGCCGCCCGCATCCTGCTGCCCTTGCCGGGCCAGTTTGGCAGCCCACGGGCCCCATGCCACATCTTCCTGACCCTGGTGGGCGATGGCCAGGCCGACCTGGCCTTTGCATCGGACGAGACCGCCCGCTTGCGCTGGGTCTTGCCCGATGAGGCCGCGCAGTTGTTGGCCGCCAACGGGTCGGCGCGGCGGCCCAGTCGCGAGGCGCGGATGCTCGAGACCGCGCGATTGCACCTGCCGGCACCGGCCCCGTATGTGCGCACCATCGCCTGCCCCGAGGACTGGCCTTGCCACCCCATGCCCATGACGCGGGTCGAGCTGCCCTATCGGCGGCGCTTTGTGCCGGCCGAGATGGCGCAGATCGTGCGGGGCTTTGTGGCGCATGTGCAGGAGCAACGCTGGTGCATGTTTTTCGATGATGGGGTGCTGCACATTCACCGCAGCTGGACGGGGCTCGAGACCTACCGGGTGCACCTGATGCCTTGCGCCGATGGCTCGGGCGACTGGGAGGTGGTGCGCACCGAGCTGAACACGCACCCGGGCCAATGCGGGCTGCCCCCGCAAGAGGCCCTGGAGGACTTGCCGCGCTACATCGAGCCCTGTCTGCTCTCGTTTGGCGAGGCCAAGGAAATGGACTCGTTTGTGATGGCCTTTATGGAGGCCTTCAAACCCAATTACCTGGGCAATCCCAAGGTGGTGCGGGACCTGCTGGAGCCCTTGCTGGCCGCGGTGGCCGAGCATGCCGACCAGGGCTTGCGCAGCTCCAAGGTGACGGTGGCCCGCAACAACGTGGTGCGGGCCATGACCGACTCGCCGGTGCACACCCGCATCCCCTGGCACAGCCGCGAGGAACTGGGCCAGGCCCTGATCCACGTCTTTGCCTTGCCCCCCGACCCAGAGGGCCAGGTCGCCCTGACCACGCTGCTGCGCGACGCGCTCGACCAGGTGGTGGCCCGGCTGTGCGACTGGCATCTGCAGCCCTTGCCAGCCCCCCAACTGGCCGAGCGACAGGCCGCCTTGCGAACCTACCTGGTGCGGGTCTTGATGGGTACCCAGACCCTGCACCACGGCAGCCAGCGCTTTGCCGATCTGTTCCCCTGAGGCGCCCCGTGCCAGGGCGGCCCCCGCGCGCGGTCAGGGGCTCGCCCGGGCGCTGCTCACGAGGAGCGGCCGCGCCCTTCGCTGAGTTTTTTGCGCAGGAACGCGGGCATCTCTTGCGACTGGGTTTCATCGGCCTCGTAGCGCGACTCTTGGAGCGCAGCCAGGCGACGGGACATGCGCTCGCTTGAGTAGTGGACCTCTTTGGCCATGATCTCGATGTCCTGTTCGGCCAGGTGGCGCAGGTGCTCGATCTTGGCGCGCAGCCAAGGGTGCTCGCCAAAGCGTGCTTCCAGTTCGCGCAAGGCCGCCTGGGTGGCCTGCGCGTCGCCGCGCCGGGCCACGGCGCGCAGGGCGTCGGCCGCTTGCGCAAAGGCCACTTCCTGCAGGCGGTCGTGCACGCCCGGGTCTTGGGCCCGCTGCGCCAGCTCGGCCGCGTCCAGCGCGGGCAGTTGCAGCAGGCCGGCGCTCGTCTGCACGGCTTGCCCTTGGGCGTCCAGGCCCTCGGCGGTGGCGGCCAGCACATCGCGCAGCGGGCCCACGCTGCCCGGGGCCAGGTGCAGGCGCACGGCCAGCCAGCGCTCTGAGCCCCAGGCCAGGTCGTCCAGGGGCCATTGGCCTTGTGCGTCGGCCACGATGGGGCTGAGCATCTCCAGGACCACGCCCGGTGGGGCAATCAGGCGCAGGCGGATCCGGTGCAGGCACATGGCCTGCAGCAAGGCCAGCTCCTCGTCAAAGCCGTCGAACAGATCGGTGGCGGTTTGCCCGTAATAGGTCTGGCCGCCACCGGCCCGCGCCATCTCCACCATGAGTTGTTCATTGAAGCTGCGCCCCAGCCCCACGGTGCTGGTGCTCACCCCGCGCGAGAGCCAGTCGCGGCATTGCGCCGCGATCTGCGCGGAATCGGTCAGGCCATGGTTGGCCTGCCCGTCCGAGAGCAGGATCACCCGCGAGACGGCCTGTGCGCTGCCGCCTTCGAGTTGCTGCGCCCCAGCGAGCCAGCCACCATGCAGGTCGGTGCTGCCGCCGCTGTGCACCTGCGCCAGCATGGCGCTGATCTGGGCCTCGGCCGGCGGCGTCTGCAGGGGCAGCAGCACATCGACCTCGTGGTCGTAGACGAGCAGGCTCAGCTGATCGATGGGGCTCAGGTGGGTGGCGATGTGCTGGGCACAGCGCAGCGCCTCGGTCAGCGGGGGGCCGTCCATGCTGCCCGAGCGGTCAATCACCAGGGCCAGGCGCTTGGGCATGGCGGGCTGGGCAATGGCGGCCTGCGCGGGCGCGCGCAGGCGCACCAGCACATCCACATGGCCCCCGGCGGCGGGCACGCCGTCTTGCAGGGGGGACAACAACAGGGTGGGGTGGTTCATCATCATCTCCTTTGAAAGAAAGGCGGTGATGTTGATGCCGGGCAAGCTCAGGGCACGATCCCGCAGGCTGTGGGTTTGCACAGCCTGCCCCGCGGCCCCCGCGCGCGCATCGTCAGCGCTCGGATTGGTAGCGCGCGTGCATGCGCTCGATCTGGTCGCCGACCTGTTGGCGCAGGCTGGCGGGGGCGATCACCTCGACCTCGGGGCCAAAGCGCAAGATGTCGCCGATCAGCTCGCGCGCGTCGGCGTAGGGCACGCGCAAGGTGTAGCGGCCGTCGGGGTGCAGCACCCCTTGCTGCTGCCGGTGCCAGATCTCGTGCTGGACCCAGCCGGCGCGCACCGCACTGAAGCGCAGCTCGGCCCAGTCACGGGCTTCGCCGGCAAAGATGCCGTAGCTGCTGTCGAGTTGCTGGCGCATGGCGACCAGGTCGATCTCTTTGGCCGGTGTGTCCAGGGCTTGGGCCGTGTGGATGGCATCGATCGAGAAGCTGCGCAAGCCCCGGCGCAGGTGGCACCAGGCATCGACGTACCAGTTGTCGCGGTAATGCACCAGTTGCTGCGGTGAGATCACGCGCTCCAGGGTGTGGCCGCTGAGCCGGTTGTGGTGCCGCACCCGGACCTGGCGGCGCTCAAAGGTGGCCTTGCCAATGGTCTCGAAGGCCGCCAGTGGCATGCGCCGCCGCCCGGCGCTCAGTGCCCGCACCCGCTGTGTGAGCTGGAAGGGATCGAGGCCCTGCTGGCTGAGCATGGCATCGAGCCGCCGCCGCAGCGGCCGCAGCTTGGGGCCCAGCAAGCCCGGGTCGAGCTGCTCGATCATGTGCTGGATGGTCATCAGCGCCAGGATCTCGTCCTGGCTGAACCACAGGCCCGGCAGCTCGGTGCTGTCGGCCGGCACCTCGAGCCGATAGCCCCCCAGGTCGCGGTCGAACACGATGGGCGTGCCCAGCCGGTCGCGCAGCTTGGCCAGGTCCCGCTTGAAGGTGGCGGGCGAGATCTCCAGTGCTGCCAGCAGCGCGTCCCGGTCCATGGCCCGGCGATGGCTCAGCAGCGTCCTGTAGCGGTACAGACGGTCGATTTCGGACATGTGACCCCCCTTGCTCTTGTGAGGATCATTGTGCAGGAGCGGGGGCACGAAGGCCAGTGGGCGGGCCGGCGCTTGTCGGGCGTTTGAGGTCTGACCGCGGTCGGGCAGGGGGGGACCCCGCGCTGGGCGCAGGCGCTGGCGAGACGGGTGGCGCTGGTCTGCCCCACGGGGCTTGGGTTAAAATGGGCCCGCAGGTCCAGCGGAGTTATTCATTCTTCAAGGCGCCGGTGAACGAGGGCATTGGTATGCAGTTCCCTGGTTTCGGCGCGGGGCACCAGGAAAGACAAGATCATGAGCCATCCCAACGCCCCTTTTGAAATCCATGTCCACGGCGATGTGCCGATCAAGCCCGGCACCGACGCCAAGGCGCTGGCCGAAGCGCTGCGGCCGCTGTGGCATTACGCCGGTGCCCGCTCGCTCAAGGACGGCGCGGCCAGCCTGTACGAGGAAGAGCCCGGGCTCAGCTTTGATGCGGCCAACCAGTGCCTGCGCATGTGCTGGACCACGCGCGGTGACGACGAGTTCCGCATGGTGCTCGATGACCTGTGCATGAACCTCAACGAGGTCTCGTCGGCCGGCGCGCAGATCGAGGTCAGCTTCTACGATGTCGAGTTTGACGAGGACGATGAGGCCGAAGGCGCCGAGGCGCGCGACGACTTCATGGTCTTGTTTGTGGGGCCGGATCCGGCCTCCATCATGCAGGCCCAACGCGACCTGCTGGTCCACGATGTGGTCAACCTGATGGAGCGGCACTTTGATGGCTCGGAGCTGTCGGGTGTTGTCGCCGAAATCGACAAACTGTTCACGCAGCGCTTTGACAACCTGGTCAGCTCGCTCGACCTGGGCAAACCGCCACGCGGGCCTGGCGGTGGCGGGGGCAGCCATGGCGGCGGCGGCGGGCGACGACCGCGTCACCTGCACTGAGCGTTCAACAGGCCGCGTCTCGAACAGCCCCTGCCGCTGGTATGCTGGCGCCTGCCGGCAAGCCGCCGGTGATCCAAGGGGGCTTCCCATGTCAACACCCATGCTGACCGGTCAGCTCAACCCCGGCGTGCGCCGCCGTGAGGTGCTGGGCTGGGCGATGTACGACTTTGCCAACTCCGGCTACACCACCGTGGTCATCACCGCCGTGTTTGCGGCGTATTTTGTGGGCGGGGTGGCCGGAGGTGCCTCGTGGGCCACCTTGCTGTGGACCACGGGCCTGAGCCTGTCGTACCTGCTGGTGATGGTCACCATGCCGGGCCTGGGCGCCTGGGCCGATCGGCACGCCGCCAAAAAGCGCCTGTTGGCGGTGGTGACCCTGGGCTGCGTCCTCAGCACCGCGGCGCTGGCGCTGGTGCAGCCGGGCCAGATCTGGCTGGGCTTGCTGCTGCTCATTGTCTCGAACGCGTTCTACTCGTATGGCGAGTCGGTGTCGGCCGCCTTTTTGCCCGAGTTGGCCAAGCCCCAGGGCATGGGCCGCGTGAGCGGCTGGGGTTGGTCGCTTGGCTACATCGGTGGCATGCTGGCGCTGGGCATCTGCCTGGCGTATGTGCTGGCCGCCCAGGCGCGCGGCGAGAAGGCCGCGTCCTTTGTGCCGGTCACGATGCTGATCACGGCGGCGGTCTATGGCCTGGCCTCGCTGGTGACGTTCGCGCTGCTGCGCGAGCACGCCCAGCCCCGTCTGGATGCCCAGGCGCAAGGCGGCTGGCTGGCCAGCATGGCCAAGCTGCGCCAGACCTGGCGTGAGGCCCAGCCCTATGAAGACTTCCGGCGCCTGCTGGCCTGCTCGGTGGCCTACCAGGCCGGGGTGGCGGTGGCGATTTCCCTGGCGGCCATTTATGCCGAGCAGGTGATCGGCTTTGCGCCGCAAGAGACCATGGTGCTGATCTTTGTGCTCAACATCGCGGCCTTTGTGGGCGCGCTGGTGTTTGGCCATGTGCAGGACTGGCTGGGCCACAAGCGCACGCTGGCGCTCACCATTGTCGGCTGGATCCTGACCTGTGCGCTGGCCGCTGCCTCCACCACCAAGGCCGAGTTCTGGTGGGCAGCCGGGGTGGCCGGCGTCTGCATGGGGTCGAGCCAGTCGGCCGGTCGCGCCATGGCCGGCATGATGGTGCCGCCGCAGCGCCTGGCCGAGTTCTTTGGTCTGTGGACCTTCTCGATCCGCCTGGCCAGCATTCTGGGCCCGATGAGCTACGGCCTGATCACCTGGGCCACCGGTGGCAACCACCGCATGGGCATTGGCGCCACGGCGCTGCTGTTTGGGCTGGGCTTGTGGCTGTTGATCCCGGTGGACGTGCAGCGCGGCGCCCGCCAGTCGACCGCCGCGCCATCAAGCGACTGAGCGCGCTCAGGCCATGCCCGCGTGGGCGCAGCAGTGGGCCGGCAGGCCCAGCCAGCGCGCCGCCGCGGCCTGCAAGCTCGGCAGGTCGCCGGTGGTCAGCAACTGCACGCGTTGCGACGGATCGCTCGGCAGCGGGCCGGCATGCAGTTGGTGCGCCGCCGCCAGCAGGCGGCGTGTCTGGCGCGCCACCGCGTCGCCGGTGTCCACCAGCTGCACGTCGGGGCCGACCAGGGCTTGCAAGGCCTCGCGCTCAAACACATAGTGGGTGCAGCCCAAGACCAGGGTGTCGATCTGCCCAGGCCCTTGGCCAAAGCGGCCCAGCGCCTGGGTGTGCTCGCGCAACAGCGACCCGATGCGCACGCTGGCCGCATCGTGCAGGGCCGGGTCGGTGCCTTGCTCGATGGCCAGGGCCAGGCCGTTGCAGGCCTGCACATGAAACTGTGCCGCCTCCTGCTGGCTGTGCAAGAGGCGCTGGAACTTGTCGCTGGCCACCGTCCCCCGGGTGGCCATCACGCCCACATGCCCGGTGCGGGAGAGGGCGGCGGCGGGCTTGAGGGCCGGCTCCACGCCCACCAGCGGCAGCTCGGGATGGGCCTGGCGCAACTCGTGCACGGCGGCGGCGGTGGCGGTGTTGCAGGCCACCACCAGGGCCTTGATGTGGTGCTGCGCACGCAGGTGCTCGGTGATCTGGCGGCTGCGCTGGCGCACAAAGCCGTCGGTCTTCTCGCCGTAGGGCGCATGGGCGTTGTCGGCCAGGTAGACAAAGCGCTCGTGCGGCAGCTCGCGCAGCAGGGCCTGCAGCACGCTCAGGCCGCCAATGCCGCTGTCAAACACACCGATGGGCGGGACTTGCATGCGCTGCGGGCAGGCCAGGGCAGCCGCTTGGGGCTGCCCCGTGCTCATCAGGCGGCGGTCAGGGCGATGCCCTTGAACTCGCCACTGGCGATGCGCTGCGACCACTCGGCCGGGCCGGTGATGTGCGCGCTGGTGCCCCCGGCGTCCACCGCCACGGTGACGGGCATGTCGACCACGTCAAACTCGTAAATGGCCTCCATGCCCAGGTCGGCAAAGCCCACCACCTTGGCGCCCTTGATGGCCTTGGCCACCAGGTAGGCGGCGCCGCCCACGGCCATGAGGTAAGCGCTCTGGTGCTTTTTGATGGCCTCGATGGCGGTCGGGCCGCGCTCGGCCTTGCCCACCATGGCGATCAGGCCGGTTTGCGCCAGCATCATGTCGGTGAACTTGTCCATGCGGGTGGCGGTGGTGGGACCGGCCGGGCCGACCACCTCGTCGCCCACCGGGTCCACCGGGCCCACGTAGTAGATGACGCGGTTGGTGAAGTCCACCGGCAGGGGCTCGCCCTTGGCCAGCATGTCCTGGATGCGCTTGTGCGCGGCGTCGCGGCCGGTCAGCATCTTGCCGTTGAGCAGCAGGGTCTGGCCGGGCTTCCAGCTCGCGACCTGCTCGCGGGTGAGGGTGTTCAGGTCCACACGCTGGCTCTTCTGGGTATCGGGCTGCCAGTCCACGCTCGGCCACAGATCGAGGCTGGGCGCCTCCAGGTAGACCGGGCCCGAGCCGTCCATCACAAAGTGCGCATGGCGCGTGGCGGCGCAGTTGGGGATCATGGCCACGGGCTTGGAGGCCGCGTGCGTGGGGTACATCTTGATCTTGATGTCGAGCACGGTGGTCAGGCCGCCCAGGCCCTGTGCGCCAATGCCCAGGGCGTTGACCTTTTCATAGAGCTCCAGGCGAAGCGCCTCGACCTGATCGAGCTTCTCGCCGCGCGCGGCCTTGGCCTGCAGCTCGTACATGTTCAGGTCGTCCATCAGGCTTTCCTTGGCCATCAGCACGGCCTTCTCGGCGGTGCCGCCAATGCCGATGCCCAGCATGCCCGGCGGGCACCAGCCCGCGCCCATGGTCGGCACGGTCTTGAGCACCCAGTCGACCAGGTTGTCGCTCGGGTTGAGCATGACCATCTTGGATTTGTTCTCGCTGCCGCCGCCCTTGGCCGCCACCGTCACATCCAGTTGGTCGCCGGGCACGATCTCGGTGAAGATCACCGCCGGGGTGTTGTCCTGCGTGTTCTTGCGCGCAAATTGCGGGTCGGCGACCACCGAGGCGCGCAGCGCGTTGTCGGGATTGAGGTAGCCGCGGCGCACGCCTTCGTTGATGGCGTCTTCGAGGCTGCCGGTAAAGCCCTCAAAGCGCACATTCATGCCGACCTTGAGGAAGACGTTGACGATGCCCGTGTCCTGGCAGATGGGGCGGTGCCCGTAGGCGCTCATCTTGCTGTTGGTCAGGATCTGCGCCATGGCGTCCTTGGCCGCCGGGCTCTGCTCGCGCTCCCAGGCGCGGGTGAGGTGGCTGATGAAATCGGCCGGATGGTAGAAGCTGATGTACTGCAGCGCGGCGGCAATCGATTCGATCAGGTCGTCTTGGCGGATGGTGGTCATGTGAGGACTCGGGCGTGGTTCAGGGGGAAACAGGCGGCGCTCAGTGCGCGTCGGGCTTGGCCAGCAGGCGGTCGGTCAGGGCAATGGCCATGGCGCTCAGCAAGAAGGCAATGTGGATCACCGTCTGCCACAGCAGCGTCTTCTCGTCGTAGTTGGCGGCGTTGATGAAGGTCTTGAGCAGGTGGATCGAGCTGATGCCGATGATGGCGGTGGCCAGCTTGACCTTGAGCACCGAGGCGTTGACGTGGCTCAGCCACTCGGGCTGGTCGGGGTGGCCTTCGAGGTTCAGGCGCGAGACAAAGGTCTCGTAGCCGCCCACGATCACCATGATCAGGAGGTTGGAGATCATGACCACATCGATCAGGCCCAGCACCACCAGCATGATCACCACCTCGTTGAGGCCGGTGATGGGCGCGTCGGTCTTGTAGCCGATGCTGGTGACCAGGGCCTGCAGCGCCTGCTGGTTGCCAAACGCCGCCTCCAGCAGGTGCACCAACTCCACCCAGAAATGGAAGACGTAGACGCCCTGCGCCAGGATCAGGCCCAGGTACAGCGGCAGCTGCAGCCAGCGGCTGGCAAAGATCAGGGAGGGCAGGGGGCCCATGGTGCTGCGGGTTTTGGGCGGGGGGGTGGTCATGGGGATGGGCTTCAGTCAAAACCCGCATTTTAGGCCCCGCAGGGGGGAGTTGACAGGCCCACGTCGAAGGCGCAAGACTGGCGTCAGTCAGTGCTTTGTAAGAGCCGGGGCGGACAGTCCCGGGCAGTCTGGTTTTTGACCTTGTCTTTGTTCTTTCTGGAGACGTATTTCATGAGCGCCAACGCCCTCTATCAGCCCGATCCGCAATTTGCGCAGCAAGCCCACATCTCGGGCATGGCCGCCTACCAGGCCCTGTGCAAGGAAGCGGAGACCGATTACGAGGGCTACTGGGCCCGCCTGGCGCGCGAGTTGATCAGCTGGAAGACGCCCTTTACCAAGGTGCTCAACGACAGCAACGCGCCCTTTTTCAAGTGGTTCGAGGACGGCACCCTGAACGTGTCGTACAACTGCCTTGACCGCAACATCGAGCGCGGCCTGGGCGACAAGACCGCCCTGATCTTCGAAGCCGATGGGGGCGAGGTCAGCCATGTGAGCTACCGCCAGCTGCTGGCCAAGACCTGCCAGTACGCCAACGCGCTCAAGAGCCTGGGCGTGAAGAAGGGCGACCGCGTGATGATCTACATCGCCATGTCGGTCGACGGCGTGGCGGCCATGCAGGCCTGCGCCCGCATCGGCGCGACGCACTCGGTGGTGTTTGGCGGCTTCTCGGCGCAATCGCTGCGTGACCGCATCGAGGACACCGGTGCGGTGGCCGTGATCACCGCCGACTGCCAGGTGCGCGGCGGCAAGCAGCTGCCCCTCAAGCCCATTGTGGACGAGGCCATTGCCCTGGGTGGTTGCGACAGCGTGCGCCATGTCCTGGTGGTCAAGCGCGGCAGCGTCGCCATCAACATGGCCGCGGGCCGCGACCAGTGGATGGCCGATGTGGCCGATGCCCAGCCCACCACCTGCGAACCCGAGTGGGTCGAGGCCGAGCACCCGCTGTTCCTGCTCTACACCTCGGGCTCGACCGGCAAGCCCAAGGGCGTGCAGCACAGCACCGGCGGCTACCTCCTGCACGCGGCGCTCACCACCAAGTGGACCTTTGACCTCAAGGACAACGATGTGTTCTGGTGCACCGCCGACATCGGCTGGGTCACGGGCCACACCTACATCACCTACGGTCCCCTGGCCCTGGGCGGCACCGAGATCGTGTTCGAGGGCGTGCCGACCTACCCCGACGCCGGCCGTTTCTGGAAGATGATCCAGGACCACAAGGTCAGCATTTTCTACACCGCCCCCACCGCGATCCGCTCGCTGATCAAGGCGGCCGAGGCCAACGACGCTGTGCACCCCAAGAGCTACGACCTGCGCAGCCTGCGCCTGCTGGGCTCGGTGGGCGAGCCGATCAACCCGGCCGCCTGGGAGTGGTACCACCAGCATGTGGGCGGCGGCCGCTGCCCCATCGTCGACACCTTCTGGCAGACCGAAACCGGCGGCCACATGATCACCCCGCTGCCGGGCGCCACGCCGCTGGTGCCGGGCTCGTGCACGCTGCCCTTCCCGGGCATCCAGGCGGCCATCGTCTCGGAAACCGGCGAGGACATCCCCAACGGCCAAGGCGGCATCCTGGTGGTCAAAAAGCCCTGGCCGTCGATGATCCGCACCATCTGGGGCGACCCCGAGCGCTTCAAGAAGTCCTACTATCCTGACGATTTCAAGGGCAAGTACTACCTGGCCGGCGACGGTGCGATCCGTGACGAGAAAACCGATTACTTCACCATCACCGGTCGCATCGATGACGTTTTGAACGTCTCGGGACACCGCAT
>JACCDI010946458.1_pt1 | contig 15449 bp, 11 predicted proteins | sample 7442791 | NCBI WGS metagenome assembly JACCDI01 (sample SAMN15323434, study PRJNA562643) | freshwater metagenome | isolation source: river surface water | place: USA:Blue River Watershed | collected 2017-08-15 | reverse complement strand
TCTGCTTCGCTCTCTGATGCCGACGATGGGAAGTGTACCAAAAGTCCATTCAAGAGTCCGTTTAAAAGCCCTTTCAAAACGATCAATAATGATAGCTCAATGACTTCATCGATGGCTTTCGTTGCTCATCGCAACCGGCCTAATAAGGCAGGGAACGTTGAAGATGAAGTCTTATTCCCTTACCACGACTCTCTTTATCCTTTATTAGATTGCTACGACAGCGTTCTCGAAGACGACGGGTCGAATGTGAACAAAAACGATATCAAAGCACCCTCTCCTTCACCAAAGCCATATCACGCAAACGGACATCGCAGATCTAAATTATCCCCGCGAGTTGATCCCAACGGATTTGACATTACCGAGCTTCCTTCATTGGAGGGGCACTTGCCAAATTCCGCATGGGCTATCAAGGAAGCGTTAATGCCGCAAAAGCGGAAAGATGATTTCGCAAAGTATGTTGAGACGAAAAGGCGTGGAGACGAATCAGGCAACGATTTTGATCACGAAGGAGGCCCCGATAATGATGAAATATTGAACCATCAGCATCACGACGAACAGATTTTGGAAAACGCGACACATCATCGTAATCCTCGGTTTTGGAATGTTTTGATGAATCCGATTTCTGAAGACACCAAAATTAACTTTTCGGACGTATCACTACTTCCAGATGAGGAAGCTGATTATTTGAGCGAGATCTATGCGAATGAGAGAAGTATTGACGAGGACGAGGACGAGGACGAGTGGGAAGATATCGAAGATGAAAACTTTCAATATATCACTTCCCCCGAAGAGCAGGCAAGAAACGCCAGGGACTTTAATTTTCTGACTTGGTGGGAGCATACTATTGTAATGGAGCGACGTGGTCAGACCTGTACGCCAACCTCCCGGAAGATCGATTCAACTGAAACGCAATCACCGGAGATCACCTCATTAGACAGAGAGGTTGAGACGTCCGTTCTTTTGAAGGTTCTAAAGCACTCCATGTCAGATTTACAACGTGACTTCCGATTAGCACGGGGCGTGCTATTACTGATCGCCGATATGCGCCTCTTGGATTGCGATAGTGAAGTAACAAATTCATCCCAAAATGGAGGAGGCGTAGAATTCCTTCGACATCTTTCATGTGTTGTTTCATCAGAATATGTACCGTGTGAAGGATACTGTCATGAGTGGCATGTAAACAATGGCGGGCATAACAATATGGTCGATGAAGGGGGCGCATTCGTAGACTTTGACGGCGATGGCAATCGTGAAATTGTCGATGATAGCTCAGATCATGATGATACACCAAATCATTATTGTTCGGATTGGTGGGAACTTATGGGCTCCTTTTCCACGGCTATCTCCTTTGGAATCACCACATTGACACAGGAACACGCCGTAGTCATCAGTTCTTTCGTGAATAGGTTGATCGACAATGCAAGTGCTTTTCCTGGGTTGTCGGAGATTAAGGATGATCGAATGAAAAAGACATTTGACAATAACGAGCCGAGCGAACGAAATGATAGTCGCCACAAAGCATATCTGAAACAAAATATATTTTTCCAAAATAACTCTGATCTAGATGACGACGAAGCTAATCGCCAGAGGCTCAAGCTTGGTCCTCAGATACAAATATATCTCATCTTAGCTGTTTTGAGTGCATTGAGGCGTCGCATTGAGTCGGATCGACTGTGCATGATCAAATTACTTGATTCTACAGCGGATCAAAACTACACATCTTTAAATTTGGAGAAGACTTTGAAATCATTCAACAATTCCGTTCGCGCCATATTGGCTATCGGGGAAAGCGTGTTACTTCGTTTGCCGACTAACAGCCATACGTGTAGATTGGGGGGCATGGTCATTCGTTGTTTGCTGGAAGCGTTTGTTGATACCTCGGGCGTGAGCAATAGAAACCAATCGTACATTGCATGCCACAGTAACTCGAACTTGAGGAGTGTTGTCGATCCACTTCGCTATGCCGATTCAATATCCAATGCCGCTCGATCCCCATTGATCGATGTCAATAAAAGACGCACTCCTATCAAACTTGTTGATGCAGACTCGATTGAAGAACTGATCGGTCGCCAACCTCCACAGGATATTCAAGATGTTGTGAAAGCACTTTTTATGAGAGATCTAGTTGATTTTCAAATAAGCGGATGTGGTTTTGGAGACTTTCTTTCGTGGTGCAATTTGCCCATTTTCCCACAACGTAAGTTTTTGATTTATTTTGCATGGATCTATCTCATCTCTGGTATTTAACAATGTCTATAAATTCTTTCCCATCAGCAATTCTTTTTGACTACATCACTAATTTCCCGGATGTCAATGCTAACGAAGACAACGATGACGAAGATGAGGATCCGGATATCAACTGGGTTTCGGATGAAGTAAGCTTAATGTCTTCATTTAATTGCTGTTTCATCCAAACGCAGCTAATTCATTTCTTGGGCTGCCTTCCTGGTGTCTTAGGATGGGATTGTCCTAAACCACGCAAATCTATCAGCTCGATACGATTTTACGCTTATGCTGTTGATGCGTGCTTTCCACTCGCCATGGAATCCAAAGAGCCATCTCTCATATCAAGTACCTTTTCGACGTGCGATCAATGCGCTCACTCTGTGCGCTCACCGCTACGGAATGCCATCGGAAATTGTGCTGCACGTTGGCGCTTTCTTAAGGCGAGAGTGGTGGCCAGATGACCGAAGGTGTTGTTGGAGTCGTCATTGCGAAATGAATAAGCTGAGATATCAATACAAGGAAAAGTTTGAATTGAGGGAGCACGGCTCATCGATGATTACTAAGAAGCAGATTGGTGCCTCAACTTTGTTGACTTGCAAATGCACTGTGGCAATGGCATGTTCGAAAGAACATATGAAGCACCTTGTCCAGGATGGGCATAAGCGTTATTGTGGGTTGCCGCCATTCCGCGCTCCATTCGGTGAGGATGATAATGCTTTTTGCCGCGAAGTGCTTGGAAGAAACGATTACGTGGATGGAGAAATGGAACGATATTCAGAAAACGGAGATGGTTTCGAGGAAAGAGACAACGGAGATGGTAGCGACGACTGGGAAAGTGTGGATAGCAACGAAGACCATGTTTTCGACGGAAGAACGACAACAGAGAAAATCTTTACTTTTTTCAACGAAAAGTCGTACAAACATCAAAGACGCGAGGCTCTGCCGTTTTCAAATCTATTTTAAGAATTAGAATGTTGGAATTGCGCAAAATCAAATATTGCAGATATTTGGAATTTTATCCACCCCCTAATGAGGAAAAGATAAACCCAAAGTCAACACAATTTTCAAACAAACAAACCGAAGACTTGTAGCATTTTCCTTTCGATTCAACTACTCAAACGAAGGGGGTCGTGAAAGGAAAGATCCTGAATATTTGAACAGAACGACTGACTGATGAGGAATCTGAAGGCAAGAAAAAGTACTTAAGAGCTGACAAGGTACAATAGCGTAAGTCATAAATCGATAGAACGTCGCAGATACCACTCCTTGGCATTGCTAGTGACAGCTGTGGTGTTGTATGACGCAATTGTTAGTATGATGGCAGTTGTTATGGCAGTGATGATGGCAGTAAAAATGGCGGTGGCTGTGTCCCCATCTGCCCCATGAATGAGTGTTTGAGTTGGAAGCAGAACCTCCATAGCACGATGGCTGTGATATGTTTGTATTGGGTGGCGGAGCTTGTTCGATGTTATTTTCACAATGGGCATGTTCCTCGCTACCTACATTGCCACAATTTTTGGTTGGTTCATTTTTCTCAGACTTCATTTTTTTACTGTTACACTTATGATAGAATGAAAATATTATGGGAAAGGTGTTATATTTGATTCAAACACTCGACCTCAAACCAACCTCACTCTAGACTGAAAAGTTAGAAAACCTGATGACATTATCCTCATTCCATGGAAATCTACCAACAAAAAGGAACCCCTACGATCGTGGACTAGCATCATGGATCGAGAACTGTGAATGAAAAAGAAGACAGTGAAAATAAAATGAAAAACAACGGTTGAATTGGAGGTCTTTCTTTAACCTATTTTAAAGCTGACCGAAAAACAACATGCAGCCAGACCTCTGATCTAATCTAATATCTAAAAATAATAGCAAAGGCCAACATCTCATCATTTTCACTGGAAGACTTTTCCTTCAATGTTGTTTCTCGTGCACCCTTATTTCCACTTTTCTGCGATCGCCACCTTGGTCATTTGCTTCCAAACCAACTTTTCTTCTATTACTTATGGTGTTACCGCTCAGTAATCAGTGCTCTGCCATACTTATCAATCCTCTACTGAATCAAACAATATCTCTAGATGCTGACATCCTTTCTGATGTCCAAAAAAGATCTATGTCTAGATAGAGTTTACTGATTGAATCATTGTGCAATTTCTCTTGATGATTGCAACATGATTTCATCATCATTACTCATTAGTTAACATACCTCTCTATTCTAGGGAGGAGTGAACTATTTTGAATGGATTATCTGCATAGTGGTATAGGGAATCATTATTTACTATAATCATGAAAAAAATTGATCTCAACAAAGTTGATTTGAAAAGGTACAAGATAGTACCTTACTCCAGACTGCACCAACTGTTGTTACATTTCATTGTTTTAATGCAACTTGAATACTATGAATGAATTAATATTGAAAATCCCTCTGAGGGTGAGATAATGGAAATGGAAATATGAACTTATATTTTTCAAAAGTTCTTGTCATGCCCAAATGTGCCTCACTTGGATTCCCTGGAAATCTTCTTTGTGGATTCCCATACCTCCTGTTTGTCTGGGGTTTGGTGACATGAGCTCCACCATGTGTTCCTATACTTCTCCTTTCCTTGATGATGTTATTCAACATATTGTCTAGTTTCTGTACCCACTTTTTCATAATTAAAAATATAGCTACTCAATATTGGGTATATCTTAAGTAATTACTCTATCTTATGGGGAACTGTGCAGTAAAAAATATTTCATTGTGACCTCCATTTGCTATTACCACATTGACACCCCCTTTGAGTACTCAAAAAGTTACCTAGAAATCCTTGCACATCTCCTCCTGATCATACAACAAATTTGTTTGGTTTCATTTAGGGCACAAAACCCAACACAAAGTATCCCATATGCTCCTCAACAATGCAGTGGTGCCAGTGGTTTCAATTATATCCATCATATTGCATGTTGTGTGCCATTTTGACAAGCTTGTGAAAGGTGCTCTAACAGATGCTACAATTAATGCAATTCAGCAATTTGAGAATCAGAAATATAAGTTAAGAAATGAAAATTGTTGAATTTTTGGCTTTATTCCAATGGCATTGTGTTTGATTCTAACTAACCCTAACATTCTGTGGCTACAGATTGATTTTCATTAAAATTTACCTATTTACCTATCATTTTTACTTATTTGTTTTTGTAGGCTTGGTGTTTTCACCTACTATCAGCACAGCATAATACCTACTGGCTACAAGATTTGGAGGAGTGTTATATGTCACATAGTGACAAATACCCCTTCCTGCTGCCATCCAATATCCAAGAATCTCATTTTTGAACATCATCAAAGAATATTAAGAAACATTTGGAGAATCCCGATCCCTGTCACACAGGACCAGGTGACAGCATTCTTGTAAAGATCATAATTTATAAATCCATTTTAGCACTTGTTTCATTTCAAGTCTTAATGTACTTGACATACATGGAGATAAAAGAAATTTTCTGATACACAATTGATTATACCAATCAGATCCATGTCCACTATGGTACTCCTGTGTACCCATTATGGAAAATAAATACACCAGAATTAACCACCAACTGCAATATACAGGCACAAGAATGAATGGAATACCCCCTAGAGTGTACCACTCCTATGCCAACAGTGATATTGCCAGTGCAAAGGAATGAGATGTAACCCTGTCTACTAGTATAAAAAGAACTCATATCTAGTTAGTTCTTTTTCTTATTCAAATTTGTCCTTTTATCTTGTTATTACTTTTAGAGTCTTATCCAGTGTGACTATTAGCCTGCAAAAAACAACTTCACACCAATTGAAGTAGAAAGATTGTACCACGCCCAATGTGAACACATGTAATGTTTTGAAAATGAATATTCTGTTTTGGCACACATAGAATGAAATTTTCAATGTATTACAGAGCCTCTACCAAGTAGAAACAGATATAATAGGGCAGCTGAAGACCATAGTACCCACAGATGTAGAGGTTTGGGACATGTCCTTGAAGCATATAATATTTTTATAACCCTAGAAAATGGGTTGTAAAAAGCAATAAGATGGACCCTCCAAGCAGTGGAAACATTTCTTTTTTACATCTACTGAAATTGTATCAAAATGCAAATTACATGAATTTGGAATCATAAATGGATTTCCTTATCTCAATTATTCTGTCCCAATAATTGGCCTTGACTGCTCACTGATGACAAGAGTATGATTTATTCTAGGGTTGTACAATTGTAGATATGTGGTGCATTCATGTAAAGTCAATCAAAAATCTGATGTGCCCACTATTGGTGCTAAGAAAATGGTGTCATTTTAGGGTTGGGTGTCTACTGAGGACAGGAGTTGCATTATTATATTACAGAATGGGATCTTTTGAGCTGAGATGATTGAAGATAGTCAACAGCTAAAGTATTTAATAGACATGGTAAAAGATCATTTACAGATAACTAGTGCAATTCAATATTTTTGTGAAAACTGGTCTGATGATTATGGATGGATTTTAATGGCACAACGACACCAAAAAACTAAAAGTGCAGTAAAGATCTCAATTTCACATTTCTGGATTTTTCTGCAATTTTTATGGCTAAGGTATATAGTACCTTGTTGTGAGCCTATAAAAAAATAAAGCCAATATATTACTTTCTAGGACAAAATATGGTTACATTTCTACATTCTTACTATGTAAATCAAGTGACGGTGGTGGATGTATAGTTCCTACAATAATTGACAGAGAGTGCGGCTTGGTAATGATTTAAGCACCATGTGCTCAATTTATTGAATGATGAATTTCAATGCAGTTTTGAAGAATAACAGAACCAATGCAGAATTTGTCAACTTTATGTTTATGGTTACTAATTGCTAGTATGTATCCTTTTATTTGAATCCTAGGTCTAAGTTTTCATTTGACCTACTCTGTTTTGGTATACTATGCAGACACAAAGTAGGTTGTAATGAATGGAGCATTGTCTTGGGAGAGATGGTCATGAGCAATCCCAGAATGTTACAATACTTGGCTCATCTAAAAGAGGGATAGACTCATCAACCAGCCAAAGAAGGGGCTAAATCTAAATCAAAAGGCCTTTTCCAAAAGAGTAAGCTTTATTTTAACAGATCAAATGATCAGCAATTTTAAAATAGGATCGATTCAAAAATATAGAAGTTTCTGTAAAAGTTTTGTTGATAATATTCTCACACAAAATAAAAGGCAGCACTTTTAGTATTAACTATGTAAGATGTTGAGGTACAGGAAAGTTGTTTAATTTTTTATAGACAGGGTCTTGTCCCTTGTGACTTCAAAAAATACTTTTTTGTGAATAATTACATGACAAAAAATGCACATAGAGTAGACATAAAAATCGAAGGGATGAAAAACATCAAAAGTACCAGTTGCTGGCAAAACAGGAATAACTTATTTTGTATTCACAAATCTCATCTTTAAGATGATGGGTTTTTAATTGAATACAAAAAATTTTCCTCTAGAGGACAAGTTCTCTTAAGAGTATCATCACATGCATCACCCTCAATTCTGGAAAAAATCTACAATTGAGTTGCAAAAGACAAAAGATATCAACTGAGAGTAATATCCATTCATATTCAACATCATTACATCCTCATCAATATATAAAATAAACTCATAACTTACTTGACCACTGTAAATGTTTTTGATTTAGATAATATCACATTCATATTATAATAAAACTATTAATGAATTCTCTCACAAAACCAAAATGTTCCAATATAGACAATATAGATACCAATTAAATTGAAATGAATATCTCTACTGGTTTAATAAATGTCTATGGCCATGATTCAGAACAAATGCATTGACAGGAACTGCATCCAAATCCATTCAACTGCATGCCTCCTACAACCAAAAATCAAACCAATGAAGTAGTATCTCTGACATCTGACATCCAAGACAAGTAGGTGCGGTTGCATGAAGATGTCTGGTAATGGAATAATGACATCAAGTGATCTATTTTTGTTGAATTCTTATCAAGATGTCATGTTTTGAAATAGCACACAACAATTGATGTATTGGAATGTTTACATCATCAACAAAGATTAAAAACACAGACAATGATGACACACTGAATAGGACATGTCATCAAGCAAAATCTACCAAAACTTGCATTGAACATGCAATATTATCAGAAATATGTATGATCATGACAAATGAAAGAAAAGTCGGAATGTGATAACAATTGAATTTTTTGTCAGATGTATGAGTTATAATTTGAAAAAATTTCGTTATTATCAATTTGTAAAAATTAAAAAATTCTATCCTTATTCTTTGATTGTAATATTCCCATCAAAGCTACGAATCCTTCTTATTTCCATTTCCAGTCAATTAGTGTGTTGGATTGTGGTATTCTCCTCAACATCGTTGATTGTAGTGCAAATCTCTATAGGTCCCATTTCAATATCCCATTTTGTAATCAATGATGAAGTTTTGTGTAGAAAGGTAAAGAAAAATATCAGAATAGGTCTCAAATTCAATGGATCCATTAAAATATATATTATTTGTGAAGAATTGTCCCTCACCAAACTTGCATGTAAGATAATATTGTTTTATTTCTTTTTGTAGTGAGTAAATTGAATTATATCCCAGAAAGAAAACTGTTCAAATTGGGTATAATACACAGTCCTGGAGGTCATTATATAAGTCTTCACATTCCACCAAATATGATCAAAACAGAACTTGATGAAACTTTATGTTTGATTGATATTGCAACATCTCAGTTAATATCATTTGTGGTGAATCTATGTCACCAATTACTACACACAGAATGACTTCTATACATGCTTTTTATGTTGTTATCATGATAATTTTTCCTGTATATTCCTGTAATAAATGCAAATAGGTATTTGCCAATAATACTAGTTCAATTTAGAACAATATCATTTATTATATCAAAACAAATCTTTACAAATCTTTCAGTTGCAAGGTATCCTGGCCAGATAATATTTGATATTACTATAAAAATATATTCTCCTCTTGCTTGCTCATAATCAGCCACGATGGTCAACAACACACCCAGAAAACCAAAAAATTTCAGGAGGTGGAAATGGCACTGAAGGTGGCAGGAGAAGATGTGTATGGTGATGTTGATTGGGAAGGAAAAGCTTATGCCAAGTCTAACAGGTACCACAATGAGAATGGTGAAGAAATAAACAGCTATTAGAATGGGTATAGAGCTGTGGATAGAGAGCAACAAGTGTTTGAACAAAATTGACAGGTTGTGCATCTGATTATTAGTTATTTCAAGTAAAATCATTTGTAGGTAGTGATATCTCACAAATATTCTCCATGAAAGACTTTTATGTTTTGAATAGAAAAGGCATTGAGAAGCTACAAGTAGCTGGGAATATTGCAACTAAACAAATTATTGCAGAGGTTGAACAGTGGAAGACTAGTGATGCTGCTGATAGATAATTCATTGTTGATAACTTCATGGATGAATTTGACTACAGGCTTGAGGATGTACAGTGTAACAAATATTTCACAATGTACAAATCTAATGCACTCTACTCCCTCAAACAAATTTGTTGATCAATGTTTTGTACTGAGGAAGTTCTCAAAAAATTATTTATGATTATTGTTACAAATATATTTTTGTTGTCATACTCAATTTTATTAGAAAGACACATGAGTTGGAGACCGAACAACAATCTTCCTCATTATTATTGTCCATTTGTGATCAAGGCATGATGAACATTAGAGATTATGCAACACTTACGTCATATGAATTTGAAGGGCAAAACTATGAGGAAATCAATGTATGTCATGAAACATATGGGAAAAAAACAGACTTTTTGCATTACATCAAAACTTTCAGTTTTGGTTCTAACAATGAAATGATATGTAGACATAATTGCTGATTGTGTATGTTTGTGATTGAATTAGAGACATAATTAAATTGAAATAATATTTTTTATGTATGGTAATAATGAAATAAATTAGACATTTATTTTTACCTCTTATTCATTACTAAAATGTACCTTTTTACATATTTGTTATATTCCATACATGCAATAGTATTATTGGAATGCAAATAATTCAATTAGTATTCTTACATTATACACAAAACACAAATAAAATTCATTTACAAAACAGATGCACATCCTTCAAGCATGACCAGATACAATCAAAAGTCAACAGGTAGTAATAAACAAAATCACTTTGATTGTGTGAAACCTGAAGGTATTGCCCATGATGGTGTAATTGCAGTGCATAGATACAATGCAATTCTGTTTGTTGAGTGTATGTCTGTGTCTGAAAATAATTGCATACAGACACTGTTTGCAACCAGATGAGGAATAAGAATCATATAATTAGAGGGGGCATGGCAGGGATTCAATTACATCAAATTGATGGAATAGCTCTCTACAATTGATTGTGTAATGACATCCTTAACCAAGAATTGTTTCATTGATTTTTTAACCCCTCTGGTCATGTTTCTACATGGGTTCCATACAAAGTTTGCTTTGCTAAATGTAGTGTAATTACCAATGATGCTGATACCACTGAAGGAAGAAACATTGTAGTCTTTGGTACTTTGGAAGGCTCAAAGGATATTACAAGACATTCAATGGAAAGATGGAAGAGAGAGAAACTTTCATGAAAATATGGTCTCTCTGGTTTTTGTTACATGTGAATTCTCCAGATGATTGTGGAAATGAAGAAGCTCATACTATTTCATGTCATCTTTGAATTACCTCATAGAAGCAGCTGGAGATAACACTGTTGAATATAAGGAGCTGGTGGCTAATATTCTTTTTACTAAGCCAATAGAACAGCTGAATTTACTAGGATCAAACAGACCATTCAATGGATATTTGCTGTTCTTGTGTCAATGACAAAGTTGCCCTCTTAGTAATTATTCCAAAAATTTGTTTGAAAGCACCATGTGAGGATTATGCTAGAACAACATTGGTCAAACTAGAAAGCAACTTCAGCAATTGTCCCATAGTAAAGGCAAAAAGTCATTTGGAAGAGGGAAAGACATTTGCATTGTCTTGTGTGATGGTAGAGGACAATATTATCTGATGTGTAATAATTTATAATATTGACATTTATACAAATGATGAACTTAACATTTTCAATATGATGTTGAAAATATGGTGCAAGTTGATACCAGTAGATCATCTTTATAATACAAATCAAACAAATGGAACCGTTACAAAATTCGTCATACATCACACAAGTACTCATTCTCTTTGCAATTCTTTCATTATTGGCAATTTTTGATTTTTCAATTTAATTTTTGTTTGTGTGGACCCATTGCAGATCATGCATATTGCCGTAGGAATATTGAATGGTCTCAATACATGTGTCAAGGTTATTGAAACAAATATCTAATTGTTTAAATGTAGTCATCTTACCTGAGCTGGAAAATTTCCCATGTGGATAGGTTTGGTGATTGTTTTATAAACTTGTCATTTTTACATTGTGTATTTCCACATGAATATGAAACACTTCATCATCTTCTAGTTGGCATGCATCAAGCTGATTGCTCAACTTTCTGTTGGAATGACAAAACCCAGTATATCTTCCATTTTTGTAAGGGAAGAGAGATTGTATAAGTTTGGTTACACAGAGTGGAATCAGAATATGATTGAGATGTCTAAGGTGGGTTTTGTGGACTTTCTTGGTAAATTTTGTGTATAACTCAAAATGAATCTTTTGATGATCCACATTGGAGGACCTGGATTGATTGATTTGAATACCATGCAAGAAATAATAGTGTCTGTTTATGAGGCAATACTTCTTTTCACAAAAGATTCATTCCATATTGTTGCTAAGCAAATTGGATTCAGCTGTTGATGCATATTATATGAATCCATATGGAAACAAATCATTTATGAAACAATAAAATGTTTCCGCTATGTTGGTCTATTTGGTTGTATTTGTGTTTTTGTACAAATTTATTTGGTGTAAAAAGAACTATTTGTTGAAATCCCTAAGTTGGTGTCTGAATATGTGTGTCAGGGGCCATAACCTGTCAAGTGCATTTGATTCAAAACTCATCCTCTAGAGGATGAGGACAAGTTTTGACAAAAAAGGGGGGGTATCTTGTCCTCTGGAGGACAAGTTTTTGTGCATATTGTATATATTTGTGGAAACAGGTTGATGTCAAGAAAAAAGGGAGTACTTAGCAATATTGATGTACACCACAAGGATGAAACTAGGAGTGCAATTGAAAAGATTTTAAAATACCACAGTTCTAATATGAGATGTCCATATTACAAAGTCCATGTATGCAAAGACTTTGACAACTATCTAGTCTTGTTTGTTGGTTTTACTGTATCAACGTTCGTTGCTGTCTTTGATCGATGCTTGGTAGATTGTTGTGACTGAGCAATGGGGGAAAGACCATTTATTTCCAAGCAAATTAGTCGCTAACATTCATTAATCAGTTGTGCAGCAGACAAGGGTTAAAATCAATAATTGTGGTGAAATAGGGTGCCTTACTCTATCTTTTGCTCTCCCTCTCCCTCTCCCTGTAGACAGAGAGTGATAATATTCTACTCGTATTGAAATGGACTCTTTTGGGTTTTAATATTTATGGAGAAAAATCATTCCCGATACCAAAAAACATTCCTTTTGTACCGTGTTCAGTACAGCATGCATCTACCTTGATCGGGATGCCTTGGATTACTCTCCGATAACCGATTCCAAAACTAGATTGTCGGGATGGCCGGTCAACGATATCATCTTGCGAGACGTCTTCTTGGGCATGTGACATTGCACAGTCCCCGAAAATAACAAAAGTTCCGCGTTGAGTTGGGACACGAAGCTCGACTGTACCAGAAACAGCTTGTGCAATCGCAATAGGTGGGAAAACAGAATCGTCACCACCACCACCACAAAGGAATTGCTTTACAGAGCTCAAAGAATTCTTCTTCTCATTTCCTCTCTCTTTTACCCTTGAATGACTCTGATGATAGTTGTACTTGTAACCTCTAACCCGGGATGCCAGGCCCAAGACAACAGCCTCGTGTCGTGGTAAATGCCTAGTCGATACAGAAACAACCTGCTGCATTGCTAAATCTACTATAGGTGCTGAACCATTACTACGGAGTCCAGCAAGGAAAGAAAATAGAGGAATTTTTTGTTGTGACGTGATAGACCCGGCAAAGTATGGTGTCGCACTGCTTGATCTATTGCTCATAGTACGACCCGCTGATTCGTAAACTTTGGTATCCCCGTCCCATCTCGCACCTACAGTCATTGTACTTGAAACCATAGAGCGGAAACCTTGTATTGGGTCCTTCCAATGAGATTTCGTGGAACTGCTGTTGCCCGAGATGTTGTTCCCAAAATGGTGAGGTCCTAAATTCATTGACACGCTAGTGATTGATTGTGCATTTGATATGGAACTTTGATCTGAATGTTCAGGGAGAATTCGTTCTATGCTTGCCGATGCCGTGCGAGGTGTAAGTAATGTATGCAAAGGTCCAATGCTTGGAGGGTGTGGCAATCGGAACCGTATTGTTGCCCCTGTTCGTTGTGGAAAACATATGCAAGGATGACTCTGCATCGATTCGGAATCTGAGTCTGGACCCTCATCCATTGGTGCTTTCATCAATGCCGAAGGGACGTTTCCCACATGGTCACGAAAAACGTCTAAGTCACAACCAGTATTACTTCCAACAAGACAATCGTCTCTAATGCTCATTCTCCAACTGACAGGTCCGTTTTTCAAGCCTTCATTCCATTTTTCTACGATTGAGGAACCGAGAACATCATCTTTTTCTTTTGGCTTTTGAGTTATATCAATACTTTGCATTTTCCCTTTTCTCACGTTGAGTGAAAATGTTTCACCTCCACCAAACACATTTCCATGTTTAAAATCCAACTCTCCTTCCCATTGATCAGAGTATAATGATTTTGTGACACCGTATTCAATCGATGCATACGGTTTGTTTTCTGAAGCAATTATTTCTAGGGTTGCAGTATTATCCGAATCCGGAATCGGTCGAACGGCGTGAATCGTTGAAAAAATCGCAGAATTCCCCCCACTGCCACTGAACGCTCCTCCAGAGTTTGCCACTAGTCGAGACCAACGCTGCGGAAGTATTTGAAAGTGTGCGCCAGAAGAAATATTCATCATGCGAGCGATTTTTGATGGTCGCGTTCGTCCAGGAGTTAATTTATATGGTTGCTGACCAATTTTGGTTGGAAGAGATAGTATGTTATCGTCTTCTGAGCTTTCCTCCTCTGAGCATGGATCGACAAAACGAATACAGACTGGTGACCCAGCATGATTGTTCGCAAATTTCACCTCTCTCACTTTGAGCTCCACGCGACCTCCCCCGCTGTTGTTTTCTTGTTCGATATCATTTGGAATCAATGTTGCTCCAGTGACACTATTCATGACATAACCACTGTCCCAATACCATTGGTTAATATATTTCGCTGTTTCCTCCAAACTCTCTGGAGTCAATTTTCCACCAATCAAATTTGACGCTAATGATATTTGAGTAATCATTTCGGGATGAAGCAAGGTTGATTTGGGCGCAGAGACACCTTCAACTATTGTGTTTGAAAGTAGTTCCTCTGGTTGCGCGGGCCTTTTTGTACTTGCTTCGCGTGATGTTTCGTCCTCACTTTTTTTGAATAGGCGTCGTAAGCTCAAACCAGAAAGTTTCGATTGGATGGATACTGTATGCCTCGATGGAAATTTGGAGTTTGATTTTCTCCGCTCGCTTCCTTCGTTTTGCGTTTGAGCAGTCGCCCCGCCTCTGGCAGTGAATATGGCTGAGTCTCGCGATGCAAAACTCTCATGAGACTCTGAAGGTCCACGGGTGGCATCGTAATCAGATTTAATCCACAACATATTAGCAAGAAAAACTTCTGAGACGCCATCATCTTTATTGTCGTCGTCGAAATGATTGCGTAAATTCCAAGGCGGCGGGTGACCTCTGCCACTTCCGCCAACACCGCTTCCAAGAAGGCGCTGTATTGACATTCGATAAAAATGTGGGAAAGCATCGCATGAAAGCACAATCACAGTGAAGGACACGGTAATAAAGGGCATTGTTAGAAGAAGTGGACGGCTGCAGGCTGAACAAAATTTCATGGTTTTTCATGAATTGCAGCTGTGTTTTTTCAGAAAGATGATATATCATTAAATGTGTACGATGCTTTTTTTTATTATAGATGTTAATGATAGCAGATGATGTCAAGCCATCAATAGTAACAATAGTAAAATACCAT
>JACCDI011518918.1_pt1 | contig 15464 bp, 13 predicted proteins | sample 7442791 | NCBI WGS metagenome assembly JACCDI01 (sample SAMN15323434, study PRJNA562643) | freshwater metagenome | isolation source: river surface water | place: USA:Blue River Watershed | collected 2017-08-15 | reverse complement strand
GTAGCGCATTAACCACTAAAGACAGCAAAACCAATTCGACAGGATTAAGTACGGACTATGCTTTAAGCTATAGCATGTTTTTGTCCGAACCATTAGTGATGATGTTCCCTAATATTTATGGAGGCTCAAGTGATCCAAATGCAATTGACCCAACTAAATCAAAAGCAATTGAAGTATTGCAACAAATGCAACCTCAGGTAGGACAGCAATTACAGTCCTTTTTACAATTTTACTGGGGAGGTATTGGATTTACAGCAGGCCCTCCATATGTAGGTATCATCATATGTTTATTTGCAATTATGGGCTTGAGTGTAAAATCAAATGAACATCGTTTTTGGATTGCAGCGGCCATTATTTTTTCAATATTATTAGCTGCAGGATCTTACTTTATTGCTTTCAATACTTTTATGCTAGAACATCTTCCTTTTTATAATAAATTCAGAGCCCCAAGCATGATTATTGTATTGCCAACTTTATTAATTGGCATCATGTCATTATATGGCATGAAAGCATTGTCTGAAGAAACAAGCTGGAAAGATGTAATCAAAAAATATAAACCCAGCTTAATTGTATTAGGTGCCATATTTGCATCAGTTGTTTATATATACATGACAAATGATTTCAAAAGTGAGAATGAAAAACAATTATTAACTACTATATCAGGCCTGCCTGACCCAAATCAAAAAGCAGCCTTTCAAGCACCTGCCAATGATTTAGTAAACGCCATAGCTACTGATCGAAAATCACTCATTGAAAGTGATTTATTTCATGCTATAATGCACCTAATTGTAATTGGTATATTATTATTTGTAGCATTCAAAAAAATAATAAACCAGTCAATACTTTTGGTTGCTTTAGGTATCATTACTTTATTTGATCTATTTCAATTAAATGTTAAATATTTGAACGCCGACAGTTTTGTAGAAGCAGTTGAGAACGATAATGCATTTACTAAAACACCAATAGACCTTGCTTTAGAAAAAGATAAAAGTAACTACCGAGTTTTTGACATTCGTTCAGGTGTTCAAAGTTCATTTAATGCAGGCGCGATTGTTGCATACCATCATAATTCAGTAGGTGGATATAACCCAGCTAAACTGAGTATATACCAAGACTTAATTGAAAATCAATGGTATAATTTTCCTAATTGCTTACCTACCCTGAACATGATGAATTCAAAATATATCATTTCTGGAGACATCGCAAGAGACACCATCCCTAATCCAAATGCTTTAGGAAATGCTTGGTTTGTGAAAGGAATTGAATACAAAAAAGGGCCAGCTGAAGTAATGAAGCATCTTACCTACTTCAATCCAAAAGACACGGCAGTTATTGAAGAGAAAGACAAGCTTGCTGATTTAAACGATATTCAATTTGATAGCACTGCAAAAATTGAATTAATCAATAACCAAAATGATGTTGTTAATTATAAAAGCAGTTCGCAAGTAAAACAATTGGCTATTTTCAGTGAGGTATATTACAAATTAGGATGGAAAGCCTATATCGACAACAAGGAAACGCCTATCATTAAAGCAAATTATGTGTTAAGAGGATTGGTTATCCCAAGTGGCAATCATGAAATAAGATTTGAGTTTAAACCAAGTTCAATTTCATCTGCTCAAATGGCTAGTTCAACCAGTTCAATCATATTATGGTTATCTATGATTGGTTTAATCATTAGTCCTTTTGTATTTAAAAATAAAAGTAACTAATGATTTTAAGTATTGTCATATGTAGCTATAATAGGGCTTCCTATATTGGGGATGCACTTACTAGCTTGTATGAACAATCCAGTGGATTATTGGCATTTGAAGCCATCATAGTTGATAATAACTCAACTGACAATACTAGTGAGGTTTTCCAAAATTGGCGTACTACACATCCATTAGGCAATTTCACTTACACAACCGAAAAACAACAAGGTGCTTCATATGCTCGTAATACAGGTGCTAAATTAGCAAACGGAGCGTGGTTGTGTTTTATGGACGATGATGCAGTAGCCACCGAGCATTATGTAAAAAATATTATTCGCCATATTCAAGACCAGCCATATGTGGTAGGTTTTGGCGGTAGAATTATTCCAAAATATATTCCTTCAGAACCTAAATGGATGAGTCATTATGTATCCTCCTTAGTAGGTAATTTTGATTATGCTCCTGTTGCTTGTGCATTTGAAAATGGTAAGTATCCGTTGGAGTCCAATATGATTGTAAAAAAAGAAGTGTACGACCAAATTGGGGGGTTCAATACTGCACTTCCAGGTGTAGTGGGTACTTTAAGAATTGGCGGCGAGGGCAAGGAACTATTTTATAAAATCATGAGTCTAGGGCATAAAATATATTATGACCCAAGCATTTGTGTGCACCATGTTGTAGAAGTTAAAAAACTCACTAGCGAATATATGTATCGTGTAGCAAGTGGTATAGGTCGTGGTGAAAAAGCGAGAACAAAAGCAATATCTCAGCAATCATATTTATTGAAAATTGCTGAATACCTATTTAAATTAGCCGCATCCGTTATTTTAGGTTGCAAGTATGCTTTGCAAGGAACTCCAGCTAAAACTTGGCCAGTGATACAATTTAGAATAGATGCTTTAAAAGGCTTATTATAAAAACTCTAATTGAAATTATAAAAGATTATACAATGAATCAATTACGCAATTATTTTGAAAACAACGATAAACGATTAATCAATAAATTCAATCATTATTTTGATGTTTACGAAAGACATTTTAATAAATATAGAGGCAAAAAAGCAACGATTGTTGAAATAGGCGTATTCCAAGGTGGTAGTCTTCAAATGTGGAGAGATTATTTTGGAAGTGACGCTACCATTTGGGGCATTGATATTGATCCAGATTGTAAAACACTAGCAGAAAAAGACACCCATATATTAATTGGATCACAAGAAGACCCAATATTTCTGAAATCAATATTAGAAAAAATTGGACCCATTGATATTTTAATTGATGACGGAGGTCATACACAAAATCAACAAATAGTAAGTTTTGAAGAATTGTTTAATCATATAAAGGAAGATGGAGTTTATTTATGCGAAGATGTGCATACTTCTTATATGAATGTTTATGGTGGCGGTCATCAGCGTAATGGCAGTTATATAGAATACACGAAAAACTTGATTGATAAATTAAATGCGCATCATTCTGAAGAAGCATCTTTAAAAGTGGATGAATTTACAAGGACAGCAAATTCCATTCACTATTATGATAGTATTGTAGTCATTGAAAAAGCGAAAATGGTCCCACCTAGTTCAAAAATGACAGGCCATAGATCCTTTGAATACATTGCAGTTAAGAAAACTTTTTTTGAAAAAGTACAATACCATGCCTTAATTAGAATAAATAGGCTTTTAAGAATATTTAAATTGAAAGCAATTTTCGTTAATAAAATGATGGAGCTAAACTTCAAGCACTAATATCATTAACCTATTGTCTTTTGCCCATTTTGTTTGTCAAAAAGTCCCAAACTGCAAATAAAGCATATTTATATACTTTAAAAAGTTGAGGGTTATAAATAAAATCATTTTTTACAACCATCATGGTTCTTTTAATATCCTTTTTCTGGATATTAGTAGCGCCCTTTATGCAGTATAATAAATACAAACCATTTCGAATAATATAGTAAACCCGAATTGGGCTATGTATAATTCTTAGTGACTTTTTAAAAGTAACTAATGACCTTCCTTCTACCCTTGTTCCAATGCTGTGATTCAGCACAATATCGGTGAACTGTAAATTACAAAAACCCTTATTTATTACTCGATGGCTAAACTCGGTATCCACAAAGTCAATGAATAAATTTTCATCGAACCTTCCAATTTCCTTTATAGCATTTATATTCAAAACCGATCCAGAAGTAATTAAACTAATAACGTTTTCAGGTGTATTTGAAATGGCTGTAAATTCAGGTTGGCAGTTAATACCAAATTGAGCAACATTAGGAATATTATTTTTGCAGATGTATTCAATATATTTTTCAATGTTTCCGTCTTTGAAGGAAGAATCCTGATCCATCATTAACAAATGCTTCTCGCCTTTTTCAACTGTATAATCAATGGCCTGATTTAACCTTTTTGCAATTCCCTCATTTTGTCCAAAATGTGTAAATATAATTTTGGTGCTTATTGCACAAACAGCCATTTCCAACTCCTTACTTAATATTTCACTGTTGTCATATACTAATAATGTATCAAGTGGATTGATGTAGGTTTTAATATTTTCAATCAAAGCCACCGCGTCAGGATGATATAAAATGACAACACCAACCATTTATTAATTTACATTTTAGTCATCACGAAAATAACTCAATTTCAACATAAATATTTATCTTGTAGTAATATATCATGGCATAATGCGATCATTTTCAATTATAATTCCATTTAAAACTGGTAAACACTATTTATCAGCTTGCATTGAATCGGTATTAGCGCAAACCTATCCCAACTACAAAATCATTGTTTTAACGGATCATACTAGTAATGACGACGGATCAATTGATTATTTATACGCATTAAATAATCCTAAAATTGAAGTAATTACGGACAAGGGCACCCTTAATATTTTAGAAAACTGGTCCAGAATACTTACTGCAAGCCATTGCGAGTACATGACCATTTTAGGATACGATGATATTTTGCATCCCCGTTTTTTAGCAACCATCAATCAGCTAATCGACGAGCATAATGATGCAAGCTTATACCACAGCCATTTTGAATATATTGACAGTAACGGGGAAGTACTTAGCAAATGTAAACCATTGCCTTTAAAATTAAATTCGGTTGATTATTTAAGCATGAGTCTAAATGATCAAATTAGTATAATGGCAACAGGATATGTATTTAAAACTGCGGACTACATAAAAATTGGAGGAATAGATACTCGTTACCCTAATTTGATATACGCTGACTTGCAATTATGGATTGACTTAATTGATTTAAAGTATCTAGTCACCTCGCCTGATAGCTGTTTTAATTTTCGACTTCACGCTTCTACTACTAAAACCTCAAAGGATAAAATATTAATAGAGGCATTAATGGTATTTGTATCCTACTTATTGAAATTAAAAAATAGATCTACCAACTATAAACAGGTTATAGACGAGCATGCCGGAGCATTTTTAGAACAAACCACCAAGTCAATCGCACACAGACTTTTAAGAACACCCGCTGATTTAAGACAAGGCTTAACAATTAATAAAATAGTCGATAATATATCAATTAAGGCAAATGAGTTAGGGGTTAATTATAACCCACACGCTGTTCGCTCCTTTAGAATGGCAGTTATGATTGAAAAAAGTAAACTCCTGTCTTGGCTGTTTTTACAATTTAAGCGCATATACAGCAAGCCCATTTATCATTAAACAAGTTTACGTTCGAAAATAAATATTCAGTAAAATAAAAGACCCGATTAAATATTTGACTTTAATTTATAAAGCCATTTCCCAACCCCGGTTTGCATTAAGTAGAAAATAATTTTGAGTCTCATTTGCCAGAACCTTGATTTATAGGAGAACCCATGATACGATTCATATACCTTAATATTGTCTTCCAAAGACTTAACATATTGTGTTGTGCTTACGCCTTTGTCATCGAAACGCACTAAGGTTTCATTTAAGTATAAATATTTTTCATTGGAAAGTCGGCAAAGTAAATCATAGTCCATCGCAATTTTTATGGACAATGAAAAAACACCTACACGATCATAAACCTCTTTCCTTAAAAACCATGTTGGATGAGAAACCGACCTCATCCCTTTATATAATTGATTAGGATCGAAGGGAACACCTACTGTAACCCAGCTGCTATTTCGGTTCATAAAAATATTCCCACTTATCCATTGTGTAGTAGGGTTATTATTGAAACAAGTATGAACTTTATTTAGAACACTTTGATCAAAATAGCGATCCCCAGAATTTAATAAGTGAAAAATGGTGCCAGTCGCTTTTTGAATGCCTTTATTGAAAGCATCTGAAATACCTTTATCTGGTTCATTAATCCACTTTCTATATGGCGGTTGAGGTGTTTGATTTAACCAATTTTCAATTTCAGTATTGGTGGAACCATTAATAATATAATGCTCAAATGGCAACTCGGATTGCTTGTCAACGGAATCACAAGTAGCTATTAAATCACTTAAATTATTAAAGCATATGGTAATTACTGACAATTGTTCCATAAGTAAAAATAAACCCAATTTTTGACATATCCACATTTACACGTTTTACGATATATTTGCTTATGGGTATTATTCAAAAACAAGGCATAAAATCATCCTATTTTATTTTTTTAGGATTCCTGATTGGAGCTGTCAACTTGTTGGTTTTATTCCCTTTATTTTTCACAAAAGAAGATCAAGGTTTAGTTCGAGCCATGATTGATATTGGCGCTACCCTTTCGGTATTTTGTACCTTGGGTACCCTACCTGTCGTTTATAAATTTTTTCCATTTTACAACCACTATTTAGGAAGTAAAAAAAATGAACTACCCTTTTTGACATTAATTGTCAACTTAATTGGTTTTGGAATATTAATTGCAATTGGATGGGCCAATAAAGATTTTATTATTCGGAAATTAGGCAAATCCCCGAGCTTAGGACAGTATTTTAATTATGTATACCCATATACCTTTTTTTTACTTTTATTTTATTGGCTAGAAGCTTTTGCATGGGGATTGCACAAAGGTGTCACTACAAATTTTTTAAGAGAAACCGCTATACGAATTATTACGACTGTTTTAATTTTATTATTTGGTTTTCATTTAATTAATTTTAATCAATTCATAACCCTTTTCAGTGGCGTATACCTTATACCCATGTTGGTTTTATTTTATTTATTAATAAAAACAAAACAATGGTCATTTAACACATTTAGCATAAGCAGTGTTACAAAAAGGCTAAAAGGCAAAATGATCAGCTTTGCTTTATTTGTTTTCGCAGGTCAGCTTTTTAATTTAGTTGCAAGAACCAATGATACGTTCATGATTGTTGGTTTAAAAGGATTAAGCGACGCGAGTATATTTGCAATTGCTACCTATGTTTCAGCAATACTTGAAATACCTCAACGAAGCTTAAATTCTATTAGTATTCCAATTTTAGCGAAGTCATGGAAGGAGAAAGATTTTGCCAACATCAAACACATATATCACAAAAGTGTTTCTAATTTATTAGTAGTAGGATTCTTACTGTTTGGACTTATTTGGTTGAACATTCAAAACTTAGTAGCCTTTTTAAATTGGGTAAGTCATAAGCAAGGTGGCGGTTATGATGCCCTTGTTAACATAAGTTTTATTCTTGGTATCGCGAAGCTAATTGACCTTGGAACTGGTGTAAATGCGCAAATTATTGGCACTTCAAACTACTGGAAGTTTGACTTCTTCACCAATGTTTTATTTGTGATTGTATCAATTCCTTTGAATTTTTATTTAATCCAGCACTATGATTTAATTGGATTGGCTATTTCAAATTTAATTGCCCTTACCTTATATAATAGTATTCGATTTGGGTTTTTATACAAAAAATTTAAGCTTCAGCCATACACTTGGAAACACGGTATTTTTGTTGTTTTAATGATTGTGCTAATTTTAATTGTTCACCTCATTCCTAGTCTAAACAATATACTTTTGAATATCGCGGTTTCATCCATTGTATATACATCCCTATTTTATTTAATAACAAAATGGCTAAACCCTGCTCCTGAAATACTAGACGCATTTCATGGTATCATCAATAAGTTCAGGGATAAATGGTTACTTAAAAAATAGTATAGATAGTTAAGATAGTTAAGATAGCTGAGATAGTTTAGAAACTGAGATAGTTCAGTAAATAACAATCTATTTATAAATAATAACGAAGTTTCTCGATTATTTACAATCCGCTACTTTTACTGCAGCAGTAATTAAATGAAAAGGAGCATATTTACCTTGCATTTCAATGTTGAATCCTGCATAATTTAACATTTGCGTAATGAGCGCGAAGTCAAATACATGATGATGTACTGCCCTAATTTGCTCATTCTGTTCAACCCTGTTTTTCAAAGCTTGTTTTGACTCAATGATATCCCTTGATAAATCGTGCAATTCAATGATTTCTGAAAAATGAGTAGTGTCCAACTCACTTGTATTATTATTTAAATCCTCAAGTAAGTGTTCGAATTTCGTGATGGGTCTGTTTACATCAAATGTGAAATTTTTGTCAGGAAGCACCAAGGCAATACGGCCTCCTATTTTAACAACTCTATTCCATTCCAATAGTGCCTTTAAAGGATTTGCAATATGTTCCAAGGAATGGCATGATAAAATAAAATCATACTGCTTGTTTTTAATAAATGAAAGGTCAATACCTTCCGCTATAAATTGTTTGCCGATTTTATGTTGGCTATAATGATAATCCCCATTTGAAATTTGACCCTCCCAAATAGTCGAATCAGAAAAATTTACGCCGTCAACTAATTGAGCATATAAATAAACAGGAAATGCTCCTTTCAAATTAAATAATGCACTTGGACCACCAATTTCAATACCATTTAGTCCTTCAAACTGCTTAGCAAGTTGTATGTAAGGTCTTTTATTTGGACTTAATAAATAAGAAGCAGTTGTCTGAGCCCAAGCTGAAAAATTCATACTTAAATATTATAGTGATTTCAAAAATAAAGCTAACCCTTTCTTTTTTTGTTCGTTAAAATCATAGCTAATATTTTTTGTAAAATAGGTATTTAAATCATAAGCACTATGGTCATCGGTAATGGATGAAACTACATCATCAATATGACTTAACCCATACTCATTTGCTAAATCAAACGCTTTTATAAAATCGGCAGGGATGGGTTTATTTGCTATCCAAGTGGCAAATACAAAAGGCAATCCCGTATGTTCAATCCAAGCCTCCGCTAAATCATAAATGTATTTAAAATTTGACCTAGCTAGTAAAGCTCTATCACCAATAATTACCCCAGCCGTTTTACCACTTATTTGGTTAATGTAATTTTCGTCAGCTTTAATAAACTCAACTTCTTTTTTCCAAAACTGTTGCAATAATATTTTAGCCAATTGAACCGATGTCCGGCTTTGATAATCTAAATAAACCTTGTCAATTTGATCCATGGGCACATCACTAAAAATACAAACACTTGCCACAGCCGACTCAGCTCCAATACAATATTTTGAAACCAAATGCGCTTCCTTTAAGAGTGGTATTACGGCTACGGGTACAAGCCCCATATCAATTTTGCCATCAATTAAATCCTGGGCAATGACAGCCGGATAGGTTTTGACAAGTTCAATCTGAGACATCAACCCCGATTGCTCTAATCCGAATAATAATGGACGTGTGTTTAAATAACTTACCGCCCCAATGCGCCACTTTCTCTCCAATTGAATTAACTTTGCGCAAAGATATCAAAAACCAATTGTTTAAAGCAATCAATATGTCACAACTTAGTTCCATATCACCAATTGATGGTCGTTACCATAAACAAACCCAAAACCTAAGTGGTTATTTTTCAGAATTTGGCCTAATTAAGTATAGAGTATTAGTTGAAGTACACTATTTTTTATTCCTAGCCGATAAAAAGTTTTTTAAGGTTACGCCAGCATTAAGAAAAGCTTTATTAGCCGTAGTAGATAATTTTTCAGAACAAGACGCCCAAAAGATTAAGACAATTGAAGCAACCACCAATCATGATGTAAAAGCAGTTGAATACTTTTTAAAGGAAATTTTAGATGCTCATAAAGCAAGTGAACTAAAAGAATGGATTCATTTTGGATTAACATCACAAGACATTAACAATACTGCTATCCCATTAAGCTGGAAGGACGCTATGGAAAATAATACCTTGCCTGCTTTGGTTAATTTGCAAAACAGATTATACCAGTTTGCAAAACAATGGAAAAAAGTTCCTTTATTAGCTCGAACACATGGCCAACCCGCTTCTCCAACTACTTTAGGAAAAGAAGTAATGGTTTTTGTGGAACGTTTACACAATCAAATTGAGCTATTTACTGCAATACCTTATGCAGCTAAATTTGGAGGAGCAACAGGCAACTTTAATGCCCATCATATTGCCTACCCAAAAAAGAATTGGGTATCCCTTGGAAACGAATTTGTGGAGGATTATTTAGGATTGCAACGCATGCAGTTCACCACTCAAATTGAGCACTATGATAATTTTGCAGCGCATTGTGATAACTTAAAAAGAATCAACAACATATTAATTGATTTGTCTCGTGATATTTGGACCTATATTTCAATGGACTATTTTAAGCAGCAAACTAAAAAAGGTGAAGTGGGATCTAGTGCCATGCCACACAAAGTAAACCCTATTGATTTTGAAAATGCTGAGGGAAACTTAGGTATTGCAAATGCTTTATTAGAGCACTTAGCAGCAAAACTACCTATTAGCCGTTTACAAAGAGACTTAACCGATTCAACAGTTTTAAGAAATATTGGGGTTCCTGTTGGGCATATCGCCATTGCAATAAACTCCTTAGAAAAAGGCTTAGGTAAATTAATATTAAACGAGCCTAAAATCCAGGAGGACCTTGAAAATAACTGGGTGGTAGTAGCGGAAGCATTACAAACTATTTTACGTCGCGAAAAATATCCAAATCCTTACGAAGCCTTAAAAGATTTAACAAGAGGCAATAGTAAGATTGACAAAAAATCAATGCACAAATTTATTGACGGATTAAAAGTATCTGCAACTTTGAAAAAAGAATTAAAGCAAATCACTCCTCAAAATTATACAGGTATTACAGCGGAGTATTAACGTTAAAATGAAAGCTTGGTTCTGAAAATAAGAATACTGAGCTTATAAAGCTTTATCGTGATAATGAATTTAAATAGTGTCTCCTTCACTGGGTGGCGCTATTTTTTTACGCGGTTCTTTTTTATTTAACAAGGTATGAATTGGATCCATACCCTCTTTTTCAATAGCCATGGTAAGTACCTGCGCTGTTGCAGCTGCATCACCCCAGGCACGGTGACGACCTTCAATTCTAATTCCCAAGTCACGCGTTAATGAGCCTAAACCATATTTAACTAGTCCAGGAAATACTTTTTTACTCAATCGAATGGTGCATAATTTTGGTGCCGACCATGTATAGCCATGATGGTTCAATAAATAGTGTACAAAGCCATAATCAAAACTTACATTATGAGCTACAAAAATGCGGTCTTTTAATAAATTATAAATATGAGGTGCAACTTCTTCAAAAAGTGGAGCCGTAGATACCATCTCGTCGCTAATACCTGTCATATTCACTATGAATGGTGGTATTTTTTGTCGGGGATTGATTAGGGTTACATATTTGCCAGTCACTTCCACCCCATTATGCATCACAATAGCAATTTCTGTAATGCCATGTGATTGTGGCATGCCACCTGTGGTTTCTATGTCGACAACTGCAAATTCCATTGGGGGCCAAGTTCGGACTTTTTTATCAAAATAAGCTTGTGGCTTTTCCTTATTTTTGTGGCTCAATTTAGGTAAAGAAAAATAGCATGGAACTGAGCAAAAATTACATTCCGGGTGAAGTAGAAAACAAATGGTACCAGCATTGGATCGAAAAAGGATATTTCCACAGTGAGCCAAACAATAAACCGGCCTATACCGTGGTCATCCCGCCACCCAATGTAACGGGTGTTTTACACATGGGCCATTGCTTAAATAATACTATTCAGGACATTTTAGTTCGTCGTGCCCGTATGCAAGGAATGAACCCATGTTGGGTACCTGGAACGGACCATGCTTCAATTGCTACTGAAGCAAAGGTAGTTGCCATGTTAAGGGAAAGGGGTATTGCAAAATCATCTTTATCTAGAGACGAATTCTTAGGATATGCCTGGGAGTGGAAAGAAAAATACGGCGGCATCATTTTACAGCAATTAAGGAAAATGGGCTGTAGCTTGGATTGGGATCGTACTTCATTTACGATGGACCCAGATTACTATGAAACGGTTATCAAAGTATTTGTTGATTTATACAATAAGGGTAAAATTTATCGTGGTAAGCGCATGATTAACTGGGATGTGCGTGCGAAAACGGCTTTGAGTGACGAGGAGGTAATTCACAAGGAAGTAAATGGCAAAATGTACCATATCCGATATAAGTTAGATGTGCCTGGTGATGAATATATAACCATAGCTACTGTCCGTCCAGAAACTATATTTGGAGACACTGCTATTTGTGTTCATCCAAAAGATGATCGTTACAAACATTTAGTGGGCAAGCATGCATTTGTCCCTATGATTAATCGTCGCATACCCATTATTGCCGATGATTATATTGAAATAGAATTTGGAACAGGCGCCTTAAAAGTAACCCCTGCTCATGATATCAATGACTTTAATTTAGGTCAGAAACATGGGTTAGAAGTAATTGAAACATTAAATGAAGACGGAACCATGAACGACGCTGCACCAATGTATATTGGCAAGGATCGTTTAGAAGTAAGAAAAATAATTGCAGCAGATTTAGAAGCGAGTGGGAATTTGGTTAAATTAGAAGACTACGTTAATCAGGTTGGATTTAGTGAAAGAACGGATGCTGTTGTGGAACCTCGTTTAAGTTTACAATGGTGGGTGGATATGAAACAATTAGCAGGCCCTGCATTGGAAGCTGTGATGAGCGATGAAATACAATTTCATCCAGCTAAGTTTAAAAATGTATACCGCCATTGGATGGATAATATTAAGGACTGGTGCATTAGCCGTCAATTGTGGTGGGGACATCGTATACCTGCATGGTATGATGCTGATGGCAATGTATATGTAGCAGAAAACGAAGCTGCTGTTAATTTAAAGTATCCTGAAACAAAAGGTAAAACCTTAACGCAGGATGCCGATTGTTTAGATACATGGTTTAGTAGTTGGTTATGGCCTATTGAAGTTTTCAAGGGTATGTCCAATCCTAATAATGCAGAGATTAATTATTACTACCCTACTAGCACTTTAGTAACTGCACCTGAAATTATTTTCTTTTGGGTGGCACGTATGATTATGGCAGGTGAAGAGTACATGGGAAAGATACCATTTAAGGATGTTTACTTTACAGGTATTGTGCGTGATAAGCAAGGACGTAAAATGAGTAAGAGTTTGGGGAATTCTCCTGACTTATTAGGACTCATTGATCAATATGGCGCCGACGCTGTGCGTTTTGGTATTATGATTGCTTCTCCTGCAGGTAACGATTTATTATTTGATGAATCTACTTTAGAGCAAGGAAGAAATTTTAATAGCAAATTATGGAATGCAGCTAAGTTGTTGAAAATGTGGGAGCCGCGTGTCAGCAATGAAGGAAAAGTAGAACAAGATGCTTCATTTGCAATGGACTGGTTCCAAGCAAAATTAAGCGCCACACAAATTGAAGTAGATGGCATGTTAAAAGAGTTTCGTTTAAGCGAAGCCTTGAAAACTATTTACGGATTAATATGGGATGACTATTGTAGTTGGTATTTAGAGTGGATTAAGCCAGGATTTGAGCAACCAATTCATGCCGATGTGTATAATAAGAGTATAGAATTTTATGATTCTTTATTACAATTGTTACATCCTTTCATGCCATTTATTACCGAAGAATTACACCATGCTTTAAAAGCGCAATCCGAGGACTTATGCGTGAAGGAATATGAAGCGATTGGAAAAGTAGACGAGTCTGTATTGAATGCGGGAGCTTTACTAAAGAATGTAATTTCAACCTTGCGTGATGCGAGAAATAAAAATCAAATCAAACCAAAGGACGCAATTGAATTGCACATTCAATCAGAGAATAATACTGCTTACCAAACTATTCAAAATATATTAGCGAAGCAAGTAAACGCAAAAAGCGTAGCTTATACAAATACTTCTATCAGTTCTAGCATTGTTGTAGCCTTAGAAAAAGACAAATTTTATTTAGTAGCCGACCAAGCGATTGATACGGCCAGCTTAAAGGATAACTTATTGAAAGATTTGGAACACCAAAAAGGATTCCTTGCTTCAGTAGAAAAGAAATTAAGCAATGAGAAATTTGTACAAAATGCAAAGCCTGAAATCATTGCCATTGAACAAAAGAAAAAAGCCGATGCATTGGCAAGAATCCAAACTATTGAAGAAAGTTTAGCGCAACTATAAATTATTACGAGCCTCTAAAATGGGGCTCGTTTATTTTACCCTCTATTCTCAAATTTTATTAATGAGTGAAATAAAAATCAGACCCGCAACAATTGATGATAGAGCCTTTATCCGCTCCGTATCTGAGCGCACTTGGCCTAGCACTTATGGACATATTATATCACAAGAACAAATTGATTTCATGTTGGATTGGATGTATAGTGATGTATCATTAGCTGAGCAATTTGCAAAGGGTCATCAATTTTATGTTGCTAATTTTAATGGAGAGGACATTGGATTTTGCTCTGTAAGTGCTGAGATTGACAACGCTCATAAACTCAATAAACTATACGTATTACCAAATGCGCATGGAACTGGATCAGGAAAAGCATTGTTAAATAAAGCAATTGAAGTAGCAAAAGCCGAAGGATCATCTTCCCTATTCCTACAAGTAAATAAGCATAATAACGCCTATACTTTTTATTTAAAAAATGGATTTATCAAAGAAAGTGAATTCAAATTTGACATTGGCAATGGATTTTTTATGGATGACTATGTGATGCGATTGACTTTTTAGATAAGCTTATGCGGTCACAATTTGTGACCACATACCTTAAAAAGACCCTATGCGGTCACAATTTGTGACCGCATGCCTTAAAATAAACCATATGCGGTCACAGATTGTGACCTCATAACTAAATATTCTACTAAAGTCTAAACCATAACATGGGTTTGCTTTACCACCCCCATTATAAATACACTCTGAACCTGGCCTATATTTTCAGCTTGGCTTAATTTGTTTACATGAAAATTATAGTAGCTGTTCATGTCTGCTGCTATGATTTTTAACATAAAATCAAATTCACCTGAAATACTGTAGCATTCAACTACCTCCGGTAATTCATTAATGAGTTTAATAAATTGAGTGCCTGATTTTTTACTGTGTTGGTTTAAGGATACATAGCAAATCACCATTAATCCTTTGTTTATTTTAGTCCCATCAATCAAAGTTGCATATTGTTTAATGACCCCACTTGCCTCTAACCTTTTAATACGCTCATGAACAGGAGTGGTACTTAATTGAACAGCTTCTGAAATCTCTTTCACCGACATTCTAGCATTGTCTTGAAGCAATCTTAAAATGGCCAAATCTTTGGCATCCAAAGGCACCGAATTTTGTGCAGTAGCCGATTCCCCTATTTGCGACTTATTTTTCATAGTTAAAAAGCATTTATACCATTAAAATTAACATATAATAGTATATTTCACTATTTTTTTGATAAATTTTATTATTATCTACTACCAATATACCTTTGTGCCTTAAATAAATACTATTATGGGCTTACAAAACATCGATTTTAGC
>JACCDI010765474.1_pt1 | contig 15473 bp, 14 predicted proteins | sample 7442791 | NCBI WGS metagenome assembly JACCDI01 (sample SAMN15323434, study PRJNA562643) | freshwater metagenome | isolation source: river surface water | place: USA:Blue River Watershed | collected 2017-08-15 | reverse complement strand
TCCACACATCCTTGCCACAACGCAGCTCACCGCGAACATCGATTCGATCGGGATCAAAAAGCGTGACCCCATTCTCTAAAAGGGTTTGAGCGATCTGACTTTGTAACACACGCTCCAACTCGGCTAATTGAGCGCGGCTATTAACGCCCAGGATTTCATAATCATGGACTGCCTGTGCAGAACGCACAGGGATGCCTGCCTTAACCGCCATGATGATTACATCTGTTAAGTAATATTCAGCTTGCGCATTTTTAGCTTTAATCCCTTTTAGCCATTTGCTCAATTGCTCGGTGGGCAAAACCATAATGCCGGTATTAATTTCTTGAATCGAGCGGATGACTGGATTGGCATCCTTTTCCTCAACAATTGCTTGCACATTACCATCGACGTCACGTACGATGCGCCCATAGCCATATGGATTTTGCATGCGATGAGTTAACAAACCAACCGCCCCATCACTTAGGCGGGCAAGCTTATTCAAAGTTTCTTTAGAGCACAGGGGCACATCGCCATACAACACGAGTGTTGGCAACGCAGGATTCAGTTTTGGTAAAGCTTGCAATAGTGCATGACCCGTTCCTTTTTGCTCTTTTTGCAAAACAGTCTTTATATTTCTAAAGCGCCTATCTAAAGCAATCAGATCAGCTAAAAATGCTTGAACCTGTTGCGCACCATGACCGATCACCACAATTGGCTGCGCTTTAGGCGCAAGTGCTAACGCGGTCTCAAGGACATGCTGGAGTAAAGGCTTACCCGCCAGGGGCTGCAATACCTTTGGCAAAGCGGATTTCATGCGCTTGCCTTGCCCAGCAGCCAAAATGACGATATTCATGGGATTAATTATAGGGCTTAGAAGCATCCTACTGATGCGGACAGAAGCGCTCTAATCTTTATGGATCCAAGTCAGCGAAGACCAGGAAGGGTCCGTTGCGGCGCATGCATCAGCACCTTCATCGATTGCCCGGTCACCCTCGTACGATTTAACGAGTTGGGTTAAATCCGAGTGAATGGCTAGATTCTGAAAATCAAAAGCATCTTGATCTAATAGGTGGGATGGAACAATATGATGCAGGGAACGAAACAGGTTTTCAATCCGACCAGGAAATTCCTTCTCCCACTCACGCAATAATTTTTTCATGGCAGCTCTTTGTAAATTGGGCTGACTGCCACATAAATCACAGGGAATAATCGGAAATTCCATTGATTGCGCGTAACGCTCAATCAGCTTTTCAGGTACATAAGCCAGTGGCCGAATGACTAAGTGACGTCCATCATCCGAACGCAATTTAGGCGGCATTGCCTTTAGTTTGCCGCCATAAAACATATTGAGTAGCAAGGTGTCTAAGATGTCATCCCGCTGGTGACCTAAGGCAATCTTGGTTGCCCCAAGCTCATCGGCTACTCGATACAAAATCCCGCGACGCAAACGAGAACACAAGCCACACGTTGTCTTCCCCTCAGGAATCACGCGCTTCACAATACTATAGGTATCCTGCTCTTCAATATGAAACGGGATATTGAGTTGGCGCAAATAGTTAGGTAATGTGTCACTGGGAAAGTTAGGCTGCTTTTGATCTAAGTTCACAGCAACTAGATCAAATGCAATCGGTGCCCGCTCACGAAGTTTTAGCAAAATATCAAGCAAGGTATAACTATCCTTACCGCCTGAGAGGCATACCATCACCTTATCTCCATCGGCAATCATGCCAAAATCACCGACGGCCTGGCCAACTAAGCGGCATAGTTTTTTATCGAGTTTATTGTCTTCAAATGCTTGCTTGCGGAGGTCTACCATATCAAGCTCACATTAGTTTTGGGATGGCTTCATCTTAAAAACTTCAACTCCAACTGCCTCGCAATCCGGATAGACATCGGGCTTTGCAGTACTAACACGAACAGCCATTACATTTGGATGCTCAAGAATCGCTGCCACAATTTCATCACAGAGGGTTTCTTGTAAATGAATATGGCCACGTTTGACGCGCTCTACAATAGTTTTGCGAATGAAATCATAATCAAGTACCTCCTCCAAGCGGTCCTGCTTAGGGGTATTAAGCTCTAAGGGAACATAAATCTCGACATTAAATATTACCCTCTGCTCGGCCCGCTTCTCAAAATCATGGACGCCAATATTGATATACACCTCGTAATCTTTCAAAAAGAGGCGTCGGCAATGAATCAGGCTTGGATGAGAGAGTAAAGAGTACATAGAACCTATTATTTAATTTTGAACATCACATCGCGATCGGATGCTAGTAGATGTTGTCCGCCATCGACATACAGTGTAGTCCCAGTAATCGACTTGGCATTGGCCAAGAAAAATGCGGCGCTCGCAATATCATGTGCACTCGATGAATAGCCCATCGGAGTGACCCGGTGGGCTTTCTCAAACTCAGATTCACTTTGATCACCCGATGGCAGGGTAATTCCTGGGGCCAAACCAACAGAGCGCATATAGGGTGCAAAATCGCGGGCCATCATTTCAGTGGCTGTTAATAATGCACTTTTGGAAAGCGTGTAAGAGAAATAGTCTGGATTTAAGTTAATTAACTTTTGATCCAATAGCTGAATCGTTACAGGGACAAAGTCTTTACTAATTGGCTGGGTTTTGAGGTGACGAAACATTGCTTGAGCCATAAGAACTGGAGCTGCGAGATTAATTTGGGCATGGCGTTGAATCAGGTCTGCGCTCACCATGCGCTCATCCTGGCTCGGACGATCGTATTCAAAAATTGCTGCACTGTTCACAAGACAATCAATTCTGGAGAATTGGTCGATGGATTTTTTGATCAGAGATTCGGTCTCTGCTGGGCGCGACAAATTTGCCTGTAACGCAGTTGCTTTGACTCCCAACGCATGAATCTCAGCAACCGTGGCTTGAGCCTCTTGAGCCGATTGACCATAATGCACAACAACATTCCAGCCCTTATGAGCAAAATACAAGGCGATTTCTCGACCAAGGCGCTTGGCGGCGCCGGTAACCAAAACTGTCCGATCTGCCATTGTTTTCATATGCTATTGAAAAAACTCACTTAGACTAGCGAGCTATGGATATTAACCTGACACAGGCCGAAGCGGAGCATTTAAAAGCCATCCTAACCAAAATTTCCCATGAAATCCAAGAAAAAGGTGGTTGGATTCCGTTTTCACGCTACATGGAGCTCGCCCTGTATCAGCCAGGCCTGGGTTATTACACCAGCGCCCTAGAAAAATTTGGACGTTCTGGTGATTTCATAACAGCCCCCGAAATCAGCCCATTTTTTGGCCAAACCATCGTTAATACGATTCTGCCAGTGCTAGAAGGACTAAAAAAGCAGGGGCGTCCAAAACGTATCCTTGAAATTGGCGCAGGTACAGGTCAATTTGCTAAGACCATCTTATTAGACCTTCAACGACGTGGTTTTGATCTAGACGAATATCACATCATCGATGTATCTCCTAACTTAATTGAGCGCCAACAAGAATTGCTGTTTGATGCATGCCAAAATCATGGGATTCAAACAAAGTGCCAATGGCATACAGAAGTATTGCCCTCTTTTCATGGCGTCATTCTAGCCAATGAGGTGCTCGACGCAATTCCCTGTGAGCGCATTGTGTTCCATGAACATGCCTGGCACTATGCCGGGGTTGGGCTTGGATCAAAACCTAATCAATTTCTCATATCTTTGCCTGGTGAAAAACTAGAGACTCAACCATTGATCGAGAGTCCTGGCGATGGATATATGACTGAAATCCACCCTCAGGCAGAGGCCTGGTTTAAACAACTCATTAGTCGACTTGAACAAGGCCTCTTATTGATGATTGACTACGGCTTTCATCATCATGAGTATTACCATCCCCAACGAAATACCGGTACGCTCATGGCACACTATCGCCATCAAGCGCTGACTAATATTTTGGCACTACCGGGAATATCCGACATAACATGCCATGTGAATTTCTCACCCCTCTTGCATTCCATTGAAAAAGAAGAAAATGCCCAATCATTTTTTTCTAGCCAAGCATCGTATTTATTGGGTGCGGGCATTACCGATTTGGTATTGCAGCAATCCGATCCACGCGACCCTCAACAAATGATCAGCATATCCAATGGAATTCAGAAATTGGTCTCAGAAGCTGAAATGGGGGAACTCTTCAAAGTATTAGCTTTTGGCAAACACTTAGAGGGTCTTGATTTGGACCTGTACTCACTCCCTGGCTTTGGAGGTCGTAATCGGGTTTACTGAGAGAGCATTTCTTGAATAGCTAATAAGCGCACCTTCTCAAGCTCAGCATGAATTTCTTTACCCAGATCATTAGTATTTGAGCGTTTGCTCACTGACTCGGCAATGTGTCCAGCATCGATACCCATCAACTTACCAACCAACTTTTGCCAAACCCTTATGTCAATACCCAGAACCTCAAAAAGAGTGAGTAATTCGGTGATACGCTGCGGCTTTCTCCATAGGTCTGCCTGATTAAAAAATGCCAGCATATCGCTAGGAATTAATTTGGAATGCGCTGACTCAAATTCTGCCGCAATCTGACAATATTGGACAATTTCATTGGGCCACTTCGACCCCTTGGCCCATTCCCCAATTTCTACTGGAGCGACGGTTCTTAATAAACAAGCGATCCTCTGATTTAGTTCGGGGTGCGCCAAAGTCACTAAACGCATTGCATGCCGAATACTCTTTTGAACATCCTCCTGATGCCACTGTTTCTCAAAGGCAGCCGGTAAAACATCCGCTAGGGCATCGCATTGATTGAGTGTTTCGATAAAGCGAAGCGGTTCTGTTTCTTCCATGGCGCGCGATAGCTCTTGCCAAATACGCTCTTTAGATAGAGTTGCTAATTCATGCGCTTTAACCATTCGCCTCATATGCACGAGGGTCTCGGGCGCAATATGAAAATCTGGAAAGCGCGCAGCAAATCGGGCGACGCGCAACACCCTTAAGGGGTCTTCCAAAAAGGCATTCGATACATGTCGCAACACGCACGTCCTCAGATCGGTCTCCCCACCATAAGGGTCGACGATTGTTCCGATTGGCTCGCCGATCTCGTTGATCTCTTGGGCCATGGCATTGATTGTCAAATCACGCCGCAGCAGATCCTCCTCTAGAGTCACGCTTGGATCTGCATGAAACGTAAAGCCTTGGTGGCCTGGTGCTGTTTTGCGCTCGGTCCTAGCTAAAGCATACTCAGCCTTCGTAATCGGATGCAAAAAAACCGGGAAATGGCTGCCGACTGGCTGAAATCCCCTTTCCACCATTTCATCGGCTGTGCTACCAACCACCACGTAATCAACATCATGAACCGCTCGTCCAAGTAAACGGTCCCGCACCGCACCGCCAACCTGATAAATCTTCAAGTCAGTAAACTCTCAATGCGCTGTTTGGTAATCTTGAACTCATCAACCAAAGCGTCTTTTCCGTCCACAGGCAATACATTGGGGATACTCATTGAGGCGATATTGTCACGCGACATTAGGGTTGGTCCTGGGCCAAACTCGAATGCTAATGCTTGCAAATATCCTACCCAATCAGGTAATGAAATAATGAGGCGGTCCTTACCCACTTTGCGTGCCGCAAATTCAACCAGCTGTTTCATCGTGAACACTTCAGGACCGACCAAATCATAGGTCTGATGAATGGTATTGGGGTGAGTTAATGCCATTACAAATGCACTAGCCACATCATTCACGCTCACGGGCTGAAATTGGGCATGTGAATACGCTAGTGGAATCGCTGGAAATACCTTTGCTAGATTAGCAAAGGTATTAATGAACTGATCGTGCTCTCCAAAAATCACCGATGGTCTAAAAATGGTCCAATCTAGACCGCTGGCTTGTACCCGATTCTCACCATCACCCTTGCTCCGTTGGTACATGGAAGGGCCATGCGGGTCGGCACCCAAAGCACTCATGTGTAAATAGCGCCTGAGTTGCTTGGCTTTCATGGCTTCAATAATCGCTTGAGGTAAGTCTACATGAGCCTTCTTAAAACCAGGGCCGTAGGGTTTTGCAACTTGATCTTGCAAGATACCGACTAGGTTGATCAGCGCCCCCTGTGGCTTCACCTCTCCACACAATCGCTCAATTACACCCGGCTGATTCACATCCGCCTCAACCAGTGTCACACTGGGTAATAGTCGAAGGTCGCGCATAGCGCTATAACGCCGGGATGGAATCAAGACGGAGTAGCCTTTACTCTGTAGCTTCTGGCTAATGGCTTTGCCAACAAAGCCGGTGCCACCAATTAATAAAATGTCATGTTTCATGGTAGTTCACTCAATACAGCCGCTTTCGGCGCAATCACTCCAAGTCGCTGTTTCATGGGAATGGTTTGTCCGTCCATTAAAAGTGAATAGTAGCTCGCATTGGCAAGCACATTCTTAACGTAGGTACGAGTCTCATTAAAGGGAATTGATTCCACAAAAATTGCCCCTTCAGTCGATTGATTTAACCTTTCTCGCCACGATTTTGGCCGAGATGGGCCTGCATTGTAAGCGGCAGATGCCAATACCCAAGAGTCATCAAGGTCTTTTAAAACCATATTTAAGTAATGACTTCCCAAGGTCAAATTCGTTTGCGTTTCCTTAAGACGTTCATTGGTATAGGAATTCATGCCAATTTTCTTAGCAACATACTTGGCAGTATTGGGCATCACCTGCATCAAACCAGAAGCGCCCACTGACGAAGATGCATTGGTAATGAAACGAGACTCTTGACGGATCAAACCATAGGCCCAGGCTAAGTTCAAATCAATATTTTTAGCAATCGGACTGAGTTGATCTTTAAAGGGGGTTGGATAACGCAGGCCAAAATCATGCTCTCCTTTTGTACGGTCAGCTGTATTAACCGTTCGATCGTATAAATGAATTCGTTTAGCAAATTCTGCAGCGGCTAATAATTGACGATCGCTCATGCCGCGCAACTCCCAGTTCCACTCACGGTTTCCTTCAAAGCGTAGGTTCATGGCATAAAAACGCTCAGCCCGAGTAAATCCAGAGCGCTTCCCCATCTCCTTAATCTCAGCATCGCTGACTTTTACTTTAGGGGGTATCACAATGGGCTTTCTCAGCTCCTCGCGGGCCAACTGTCCATAAAAATTAAATTGGTCCTCGAGTAACTGAAACTGGACGTTCGCTTTCTCAGGTTCTCCTAATTCTTTTAGTGATCTTCCATACCAATAGGTCCAGGCAGGATCGCGCTGACGAACGATTGGATTCATGGATTCAATCGACTCACGCACCAGCTGCCAATCATGCGCACGTAAGGCTGTGCGCACTTTCCATTCCTGAGTTTCTGCTGATAGCAAAGAATTAAAACCCAATTGTTGTTGACGTCGATATGCATCGTATGCATTTCGATCCAAGCGTTTTGCTAAAAATTGACCAATGACACCCCATGCCATTGCCTGATCTTCTTTGTTATAGCGTAAGTTGGTTTGCAAAAAATCACGGTAGGTTTTGCTTGGGTCCGCTCTTGCACTGCGCACAATACCAACAATCGGATCTTCTCCACCAATACGTCGACCTACAGTTTCAAAATTCATTTCGGCAGCCGCTCGGCCAAGTGCCCTCGCTTGAGAACGGGATAAGCCATTTGCCTCAACTAATGCGGGTACCAACTCTTGGCAAGCCGATCCAAACTGGCGTGGATCAATCAGTACTTTCAACGCATCCTGACCAACTAGCTTAGTGTCCTCGGGTCTGTTTAGCCTTGATTGAAGTGCATAACACTTCACGTTGGTATCGTCATCTAAAACAAATTTAGAATATTCCCTATCAAATTGCGCCCAGTCTTTTCGCTTACCAAGCACCAATAACCAATCGTTACGCATCCGATCACCAATTGCAGCGCCTTCATAGGTATTTAGGAATGCGCCAACCTCTTTATCGACCGAGGAATCTGCGCGCGCCTCATTCCCCTTATCGAACATTTGTGGCTTGATCCGAAAATACCGCACATAATCTGTATCCGGATAGTTACTTAATTGCGCCGAAAGCTGTTGAGTTTTTGGCACATCATTACGTCGCGCGGCATCGCGTAACTCAATAAATAATTTATCCGCCTCTGAGAGCTCGTAGGGAGCGGGCTGGCCCTGGGAGGGTTGACTGAAATTGGGCTTTTTAGCAAAACCACTTTCCCATACGCCCAAGCAAAGTGCTAGGATCATCAAAAGAGGAAAGTGTTTGGTCGAACGTTTTAGCATAAAAGCAAAGTTTCGGATCATTTTGCTATTTTCACCTGATAATAAATACCATGCATACCCCTATTCATCAAATTCGCCAGGATCTTCTGAGCCAACGCGCATCATTTGGCAAATCCCCTGAATTTGATTCTGCACGCGCCCATTTTTTATCGCATTTTCGTCAATTTCTGCTCCAAGATACAGGGGCATACCAATCAATTGCCTTTTGCTGGCCCTATCGCGATGAGCTTGATCTGCGTCAGCCTTTACGAGAGTGGCAGACTACGCACACAGGTCGTTACCTCCTGCTACCCAAGGTGAGAGCTGATCGGCATTTGAGTTTCTATACCTGGGTAGACTCCGACACCCTGATACCCAATACTTATGGGATTGCAGAACCCAATCCGTCCGCAAGTGGTGTACAACCCAAGGACCCAGACTGCATCCTCATCCCTTGCGTTGGGTGGCTGGATCATCAGAATCAATACTGGCGGCTTGGATATGGAGGAGGCTATTTCGATCGCACCATTGCTTCTTTAAAGCAAGCGGGACATCGATTTACAACGGTTGGCATCGCATTTGACTGGCAAGCGCTTGATCTCGATCACTGGGTCCCTCAAGCTCATGACCAAGCCTTAGATCTCGTGATCACAAACTCTGGCGCCCATCGACACCCGACTAGATCTTAGATGCTTGGTCCAATTGCAGATTCTGGGCAATGCGGATCACGGGCTCTGCTTGATTTAGGGAATAAAAATGCAGTCCTGGCACTCCTGCAACGATGAGTTGCTCGCACAATGCACTCACAACATCCTCACCAAAGGCTTTAATTGAAGCACTGTCATCACCATATGCCAAAAGACGAAGACGAATCCAACGTGGTATTTCTGCACCGCATGCATCTGAAAAACGTAGCAATTGGGTGCTACTGGTAATCGGCATAATGCCCGCTACCACAGGCACATCAACACCCAATTGATACGCGTCATCCACAAATCGAAAATAGGCATCGCTATTAAAAAAGTATTGGGTAATCGCTGAGTTAGCACCAGCCTTAATTTTTTGAGCGAAGTAGGCAATATCCTTACTTGGCGATTGTGCCTGCGGATGGGTCTCGGGATAAGCGGCCACCTCGATATGAAACCAGTCACCCGTCTCTTGCCGAATAAATTCCACCAGTTGGTTGGCGTGCTGTAACTCACCGTACTGACCCATACCAGAGGGTAAATCACCGCGCAGCGCCACAATTCGTTTGATACCTAATGCCTGGTATTGCGAAAGAAGTTTCCGAATCAATTCTTTAGAACTACCAACGCAGGATAAATGAGGTGCTACAACCTCACCTGCACGATAAATTGCTTCGACCGTCTGCAATGTTCCCGATTGAGTCGATCCACCTGCACCAAAGGTCACCGAGTAAAAGGCAGGCTGCAATGCTGCTGTAATTCGCTCGCGCGTTTGCAGTAAGCGCGCCTCTCCCTCGGGGGTCTTGGGGGGGAAGAACTCGACGCTTAATTCCATTGCAGTCCCATTCGTCTTTTAGTAGCGATAGGTTTCGGGCTTAAATGGGCCTTCTCTCTTCACGCCAATATACGCGGCCTGCTGATCCGAAAGCTCGGTTAACTGCGCATTCAATTTCTTGAGTTGCAAACGAGCAACTTTTTCATCCAAGTGCTTAGGCAAAGTGTAGACCCCGATAGGATATTTGTTTGTTCCTGCTGCACCCCAAAGCTCAATTTGTGCAATCACTTGATTAGCAAATGAAGAGCTCATGACATACGAGGGGTGTCCAGTACCGCAGCCCAAATTGACCAAACGGCCCTTGGCCAAAATGATGAGGCGCTTTTCAGGAAGACCGTTGGCCGCTGGGAAGATCACATGATCAACCTGTGGCTTAATTTCTTCCCACTGATATTTTTCAATGCTTGCAATATCAATTTCATTATCAAAGTGACCGATGTTGCACACAATCGCTTGGTCTTTCATCTTCTTCATATGATCGTGCGTGATGACATGATAGTTACCGGTCGCGGTTACAAAGATATCGGCTTTATCAGCGGCATACTCCATCGTAACCACACGATATCCTTCCATCGCAGCCTGTAATGCGCAGATAGGGTCGACTTCTGTCACCCATACTTGTGCGGAAAGGGCGCGCAGTGCTTGAGCTGAACCTTTACCCACATCGCCATAACCTGCAACCACCGCAATCTTGCCGGCGATCATCACGTCTGTAGCACGTTTGATCGCATCAACTAAAGATTCGCGGCAGCCATATAAGTTATCGAATTTACTCTTGGTAACCGAGTCATTGACGTTAATGGCTGGGAAATGCAATTCACCTTTTGCGTGCATTTGATAGAGACGATGCACGCCCGTTGTGGTTTCTTCGGTCACGCCATTAATTTTGGCTAATCGTGTTGAATACCAGGTTGGGTCAATCGCGATTTTGCTCTTAATCGCCGCAAACAAAATACGCTCTTCTTCGCTCGTCGGATGATTCAGAACGGCCTGATCTTTTTCAGCCTTGGTTCCCAAATGCAGTAATAGAGTTGCATCGCCGCCATCATCTAAGATCATATTGCTGTAACCACCGTCGGCCCATTCAAAAATCTTGTGAGTGAAATCCCAATACTGCTCCAGGGTCTCGCCTTTAATCGCAAATACTGGGGTGCCATTCGCAGCGATGGCCGCGGCAGCATGATCTTGTGTTGAAAAAATATTGCACGAGGCCCAACGTACTTCGGCCCCCAAAGCCTCAAGGGTTTCAATCAAAACAGCAGTCTGAATGGTCATATGCAGCGATCCGGTGATACGTGCGCCACGCAAGGGTTGCTTAGCGGCAAACTCTTCGCGAATCGCCATCAAGCCAGGCATTTCGGTTTCGGCAATCTTGATTTCTTTACGACCAAAAGCGGCCAAACCAATATCGGCAATTGCAAAATCACCGCTTATCTTTAAATCAGCAACAGTATTCATGAATAGCTCCAGCTAAAGAATGCTAGTGGAGCCAGTATTGACTCGCCAACCACTCGCATTCGGGTTAGCGAGCGCAGTTGCAATGAAGTTACTGGGTAACTCCCCTTCAAGCCTGGGGGGCGACGATTCGCCCCTTGCAACGCTCCTTGAAGGAATTGCCTAAATTGTAATCAATTTTAGGCTAGAGGCCTGCCGCGGCCTTCAAAGCAGCCGCCTTGTCCTTGCGTTCCCACGTAAATTCTGGCTCCTCCCGGCCAAAATGGCCATATGCCGCGGTCTTTTTATAAATAGGCCGCAACAAATCAAGCATTTTCACAATACCTTTCGGACGAAGATCAAAGTGTTCCGATACGAGTTTTGCAATCTGCTCGTCGGCAATCTTGCCGGTACCGAAGGTACTGACCATGACCGATGTAGGACGGGCTACCCCAATCGCATAGGAAATTTGAATGAGGCATTTACTTGCCAAACCAGCAGCCACCACATTCTTGGCAACATATCGGCCAGCATAGGCAGCCGATCGATCAACCTTTGATGGATCTTTTCCAGAAAATGCGCCGCCGCCATGAGGAGCCGCGCCACCATAGGTATCCACAATAATTTTGCGCCCGGTAAGACCGCAATCGCCTTGCGGGCCACCAATCACAAAACGACCGGTGGGATTCACCAAATATTTAATATCGCCTTTGATTAAATGTTTGGGCAAAACAGGTTTAATAATTTCTTCAATCACCGCTTCTCGCAATTTTTCCAACGGAATATCCGCAGCATGTTGAGTCGAAAGCACCACGGTATCAATCGAGTCTGGCTTTCCATCCACATAACGCAAGGTCACCTGAGATTTTGCATCGGGACGTAACCAATTGAGACGTCCATCGCGACGCAATTGAGACTGGCGCTCTACTAAACGGTGCGATAAATAAATTGGTAGGGGCATTAGCTCAGGGGTCTCATCGCAGGCATAACCAAACATTAATCCCTGATCGCCTGCGCCTTGATCTAAGCCATCATCGTGCGCCTTATCAACACCTTGGGCAATATCAGGACTTTGTTTGTCATAAGCTACTAAAACTGCGCAGCCCTTGTAATCAATGCCATATTCGGTGTTGTCATATCCAATCTCGCGCAAAGTATTGCGTGCGACTTGGATGTAATCAACATTGGCATTGGTGGTGATTTCGCCAGCAAGAACCACTAAACCAGTGTTGCAAAGCGTCTCAGCAGCAACACGTGCCTTCGGATCTTGCGACAAAATCGCATCCAAGATTGAATCTGAAATTTGGTCTGCGACTTTATCGGGATGCCCTTCAGAGACGGATTCTGAGGTAAAGAAATAATCATTGGCCATTCTATTCTCCATATATTCAAGCACTGACAACACCACGTGCCGGGGAATACAACGGCGACGCTTTAGCAGATTTTTTTAATTCGCCCCGCAAGTTGTCTTTAACTCGGCGAATGAGAGAATTCTAGCGCATCTGTGCATTGACTGCCAACCCCGCTTTTGAATTGAATATCATTAGCACATGTCATATTGGGCATTGCGTTTCATTCTAAAAGGCGTCGCCAGTCTCCCCTTGGGTTTGGCCCAGCTTCTGGGTAGCTTAGGCGGGATTGGTGCTTATGCTTTCTCCTCCCATTTTCGTGGCTTATTTCAAGAAAACTATCGCCACGCGATGCACCTTCATGGCAGGACCATCCATTCATTGAAAGCTGCCGCAGCGTCGGGGATGCTCTTTATCGATAGTCTTTGGATCTGGCATAACCCGCAAAAGGCGCTTGAACGCGCTGACGTTCAAGACTGGAGCCTGGTCGATCAAGCAGTTCAAGAGGGCAAAGGCTTGGTGATGCTCACGCCGCACCTGGGGGGCTTTGAAATCATCCCCCGAATCTTGGCCAATCATTTCCCAGCAACCATTTTGTATCGTCCGGCTCGTCAAGAATGGCTAAATGATCTGATTGAGGAGCAGCGTACCTATCCAAATATGCACTTTGTACCCACCAATCTGCACGGCGTACGAAAAATGGTCAAAGCCCTTCAAGAGGGTGAGGCCATTGGCATTCTTCCAGATCAGGTTCCCAGTGGTGGTGATGGAGTATGGGTGAAGTTTTTTAATCGCTATGCCTATACGACGCCCTTACCAGCTCGTTTGGCTAACCGTAATCAAACTCCGGTCATCCTCTTTTCCGCCATTCGTAAATCATTTGGTCAAGGATGGATCATTAAAGCACAACGCCTAGAGACATTTTCAGAAGATCCTTATCAGGCAGCTACCCAAATGAACGAGGCGATTGAAGCAGTCATTCTTGAGGCTCCAGAGCAATTCATTTGGTCATACAACCGCTATAAACACCCCGAGGGCGCTGAGCTTCCGCCTCAAGACTAAATTACTCGATGAGCTGGCTACACACCCTTTTCAATTACATTGGCCTCAGCATTCTTAAGCTTTTTGCTTTCCTTCCCTACGTATGGATCGTTCAAATTGGATATGCTCTTGGATCACTATTCGGGCGACTGCCTCACCAACGCAAATATGTAGTTCTTCGTAATTTGGAGCTTTGTTTTCCAGATCTCACCCCAGATCAAATACAAACACTGGCCAATGAGCACTGGCGTCTGTTAGGGCGTGCCGTGATTGAACGTAGCCGCGTTTGGCTTGGTAGCGCCGAACAAATTCTCTCGATGGTCGATATTGAGACTGAAATTCCTTTGGGGGATAACAAGCCTCGGATTTTAGTCATTCCGCACTTTGTCGGCTTTGAATGCGGATTTATGGCAGTTTCCGCCCTTGGAGAAAAAAATGGCTGGCAGCGCGGCGCAGGCTTTTACCAAAATATGAAAAACCCTTTTTTTAATCAAAAAATTATTGAGTGGCGCAATCGCTTCGGCGCGAAGTCTATTAATCGCCAGAATAGGCTTTTTGATTTAATTCGGGAAATTCGCAAAGGCAATTTTGTCGTCATCGCTCCCGATATTGATCTTGGCCCTAAAGACTCGGTTTTTGTTCCCTTCTTTGGCATTCCAACCAATACGATTACTGCTATCTCGCGATTAGCAAAAGCATGTGATGCAGAAGTATGCCTCATGATTACAACGCTTAATGCGGATAAGAGTAAATACATTTGCAGAATCCATAAAGCGTTACCAAATTTTCCGAGCGATGATCCGGTGGCCGATACGGCTAGACTCAATCTATGCTTTGAAGAAGAGATTCGTAAGCGTCCCGCTGAATATTATTGGGTGCATAAGCGCTTCAAATATCGCCCTCCAGGCGAGGCAAGCTTGTATGATTAGCCTCACACACACTAAAAACATGTTATGACCCGATTACGCTTTACCAAAATGCATGGCGCTGGCAATGACTTTATTGTTATTGATGCGATCGGCCAAGACATTCGATCGATTCCCCCAATGATTTGGCGCAAACTAGCACATCGCCAACTGGGTATCGGGGCCGACCAAATCTTGCTCGTGGAACAAAGTAACCTGCCAGGCGTTGACTTTAAATACCGTATCTTGAATGCCGACGGCGGCGAAGTCGAGCAATGCGGTAATGGTTCGAGATGCTTTGTTCGTTTTGTGCATGAGGAAGGTCTCAGTACTAAAGATCAAATCCGAGTTGAAGTACGTAATGGATTACTCACCCTGAAGCGACTTGCGAATGGCTATGTCGAAGTCGATATGGGCAGTCCAATCTTTGCGCCTCACGATATTCCATTTAATCCCTTGGGCCTCACGAGCAAACAAGAAATGCATGAAACGCTTTATGCGCTTCCTTTAAGTCGCAATAGTGGCGCCCATGCGGATTGGATTGCTGTCTTATCGATGGGCAACCCCCATGCTGTTCAAGTAGTCGAAGATATTGATAGCGCACCGGTGTTAATCGATGGGCCACTCATTGAGTCGCATCCTGCTTTTCCGAATCGAGTCAATGCCGGCTTTATGCAAGTTCTTGATCGTCAGTCCATTCGCTTACGGGTATATGAGCGTGGGGTCGGCGAGACCCTATCATGCGGTACCGGTGCGTGTGCTGCGGTGGTGTCGGGCATTCGCCGTGGATTACTTGACTCACCGGTTAAAGTGAGCACTCGTGGTGGGGAGCTCGAAATTTTGTGGGATGGCTTTCAGAATCCCCTTGCCCCCGTTTTGATGCGTGGTCCCACTCAAACCGTGTACCAAGGCGAAATCGATTTAGATACGCTTTAAATTCCGTATCGGGCGCGGTAATTTTGAACTGCCGGCAGATAGGTTTGCAATTGCTGATCAGCGGATTGCTGCAAATAACGCATCAGACTATCTAAATTAGCGATTGCAATTAC
>JACCDI010598255.1_pt1 | contig 15473 bp, 12 predicted proteins | sample 7442791 | NCBI WGS metagenome assembly JACCDI01 (sample SAMN15323434, study PRJNA562643) | freshwater metagenome | isolation source: river surface water | place: USA:Blue River Watershed | collected 2017-08-15 | reverse complement strand
GTGGTGGCCGGGATCAGCACCACGTCTGCGGCTTCGGCGTGGTTGCGCTGGCGGATGCGCCAGAGCGTGGCCAGCCGCTCTGAAATCAAATCCTGGTGCGGCGAGAAAGTGTCGTAGGGCAGGGTTTCCCAGTCCGGGAACATCACGCAGCGCAGACCAGGCGCAAAGAAAGCCATCTCGTCCATCAGCCGCTGGGCATCGGTGGCGTCGGCGGTGACGATGGCGGTGAGCTTGCCACTTGCCTTTTCGCGCTCGGCCAGCTGGGCCAGCAGCACGGCATCGGCCGAGCCCACGGGACGGGGGAGGGTGAAACGTTGACCGGTGTGCAGGACAGGCAGGTTCATGGCGCAGAAAACAGCAAAACCCCCCGCCAGAATTGGAGGGGGGTGAGGAGTTGTTATTGTAGGAGCGGCGACATGCCCCTCCTACAATCGCAAGAAATGACTTTGTTCCATGCATTGATCCCCTGCGCCGGCACCGGCAGCCGCGCCGGCACGGCGCAGCCCAAGCAGTACCAGCCGGTGGCGGGCCAGCCCATGGTCATGCACACCGTGCAGGCGCTGGCGCGGGTGCCGCAGATCGCCAGTGGCTGGGTGGTGCTCTCGCCCTCCGATGACTTTGCCTGGCCCGCCCAAGGCTGGCCGCAGCGCTTTCGACGCGCGCATTGCGGCGGTGCCAGCCGCGCCGAAAGCGTGTTCAAGGGCCTGCAGGCCATGCTGGCCGCAGGGGTGGACGCCCAGGACTGGGTGCTGGTCCACGACGCTGCACGATGTCTGGTCACACCCGAGGCGGTCGGTCGCCTGATCGAGGTCTGCACAGACGACGCCGTTGGCGGCCTGCTGGCTTTGCCTTTGCCCGACACCCTCAAAAGCGAGGAGGGCGGGCGTGTGGCGCAGACCATTGGGCGTGAACACAAATGGCTGGCACAGACGCCGCAGATGTTCCGTCTGCAGGCGCTGCACGATGCGCTGGCGGCGGTGGCCGCCAGCGGCTTTGCCGGCATCACCGACGAGGCCAGCGCCATGGAGCGCCTGGGTCTGCGGCCGCGTCTGGTGGAGGGCTCGGCGCAGAATTTCAAGGTGACCTATCCGGCCGACTTTGCCCTGGCCGAAGCGGTATTGAGGAGCAGAGCATGAACCTGAGGATCGGTGAAGGCTGGGATGTGCATGCCCTGGTGCCCGGGCGCAAGTTGATTCTGGGCGGTGTGGAGATTGCCCACACCGCAGGCCTGCTGGGCCATTCGGATGCCGATGTGCTGCTGCACGCCATCACCGACGCGGTGCTTGGCGCGGCGGGTCTGGGCGACATTGGCCGGCACTTTCCGGACACCGACGCGCAGTTCAAGGGCGCCGATTCGTCGGTGCTGCTGGCCGAAGCCATGCGGCGGGTGCGGGACAAAGGCTGGGAACTGGTCAACATCGACAGCACCATCGTTGCGCAGGCGCCCAAGCTGGCGCCGCACATGCCGGCCATTCTGGCTTCGGTGGCCCGAGCGCTGGGCGTGTCGCCCGAGCAGGTCAATGTGAAGGCCAAGACCGCCGAAAAGCTCGGCCCGGTGGGGCAGGGCCAGAGCATCGAGGCCCGCGCAGTGGCCTTGCTGCGCCAGGCCTGAACGGGCTCAGCGCCCCTGCCTGAGCTCGATCACGGCCATCAGGCCGCCTTGTGCGTGGTTGAACACCTGGAATTGACCGCCCATGCGCGCGATCGCGCGCTCCACGATCGCCAGGCCCAGACCGGAACCCATGGCCGAAGTGCGCGCTGCGTCGCCCCTGTAAAAGGGCTGGGTCAGGTGCTGCAGTTGTTCTTCAGGCACGCCGGGCCCCTGGTCGCGGATGATCAGCCTGGCCAAGTCATCCTGGGCATGGGCCTCAATCTGGACATGGCTGATGCCGTCTTGTGCGCTTTGGCCATAGCGGCGGGCGTTCTCCAGCAGGTTGGAGACCACCCGGCTCAGCTCCACCGGGTCGGCCATGACCTGCAGGTCTTCCTGTACATCGACCGCGATGTCCAGGCGTGAGGCGCTGCGAAAAGGCGTAATGCACTTGCTGATGACCGGTGCCAGCAGCACGGGCTCGAGCTCGGCGTGGTCGGGGCGGGCGTAGCCCAGGAATTTGTCAATGATTTCGTCCAGCTGGTCGATGTCAGCGGCCATGGCATGCCGGGCCTCGCCGTCGGTCACGCTCAGCTCGGTCTCCAGCCGCAGCCGCGCCAGAGGCGTGCGCAGGTCGTGCGAGATGCCCGCCAGCATCAGCCGGCGCTCTTCTTCCACCTTGGCCAGCCGTTCGGCCATGCGGTTGAAGCCGACGTTCACCTCGCGGATTTCAGGGGTGCTGGCCTGCTCGTCGAGGGCCGTGTCGCGGTAGCGGCCTTCGCGCACGCGGCCAGCCGCCAGCGACAGCTGCTTGAGCGGGCGGTTGATCCGGGCCGTGATGGCCGCCGCACCCATCAGCGAAAGGCCTGCCGCCAGGGCCAGCCAGACCAGCCAGGCCGAATTGCTCAGCGGCCGCAACCGCTCCGGGTCCATCTGCAGCCAGTAGCTGTCGCGCTCGATGCGAAAGCCCACCCACAGGCCGGGCTCGTCATTCACGCTGGAGGCCACCACCGTCCCCGAACCCAGGCGCTCGATCAGGATGGCGGCCAGCTGGGCTTCAAGTGCCGAGTCGCCAAAAGGCCGGATGCGGTCACCCGGTTCGCGGATCACCAGTCGCACATCCTCTTCGTCGGCCAGCGTCTTGAGCAGCGACACGCGCGCGATCGCGTCGGTGTGGATCAGGGCGTTGCGGGTGAGGTTGACGACGGTGGCGATCTGGTGCGCGTTGCGCAGCACGCGGGGCTCGTACTCCTGGCTGCGAAACAGCAGCAGCCACACCAGGGTGCTGCACAGCATCAGCAGGCTCAGGAGCACAAAAGTGCGCCAGAACAGGCTCATGCCCTGCAGGGGCTGCTTGCGCAGTCGGGCGGCCCAGCGCATCGCCACTCGGCGCAAGGTCACGTCAGGCGGCTCCGTCGGGCACGAAGACGTAACCCACGCCCCAGACGGTCTGGATGATCCTGGGGGTGGCGGGGTCGGTTTCGATCAGCTTGCGCAGGCGCGAGACCTGCACGTCCAGGCTGCGGTCAAAGGGTTCGAATTCGCGCCCGCGAGCCAGCTGGGCCAGTTTGTCACGGCTCAGGGGCTGGCGCGGATGACGGGCCAGCACCTTGAGCATGGCGAATTCGCCGGTGGTCAGGGCGATGTCCTGGCCAGCTTTCTTGAGCGAGCGTGCCCCGAGGTCGAACACAAAGTCACCGAAGGTGATGACTTCCTGGTCGTTGCTGGGCGCGCCGGGCACTTCCTGCGCGGGCCGGCGGCGCAGCACTGCGTGGATGCGCGCGAGCAGTTCGCGCGGGTTGAAGGGCTTGGCCAGGTAGTCGTCCGCGCCGATTTCCAGGCCGGTGATCCGGTCCACATCCTCACCCTTGGCGGTCAGCATGATGATCGGTACCTTCTGGCCTTCGGCGCGCAACCGCCTGCAGATGGTCAGGCCGTCTTCGCCGGGCAGCATCAGGTCGAGCACGATCAGGTCCACGCTTTCACGCTGCATGATGCGCGCAAGCGCCCGCGAGTCTTCGGCCATGAGCACGTCAAAACCCTCTTGCGAGAGGAAGCGGCGCAGCAGGTCGCGGATGCGGGCATCGTCATCGACGATGACGATCTTGTCGAGGCGTGGGGTGGGGGTCATGCAAAAAGTTCAGGCTGTCGAACACAAACCGGAGGGTGGCACAGCTCACCCGGGCCAACGTAAGCAATCGTTACTGAGCCGCCCAGCCGCCGTCCATGTTCCAGGCCACGCCACGCACGTTGTTGGCGGCGGGCGAGCAGAAGAACACCGCCAGCGCACCCAGTTCTTCAGGGGTGGTGAACTGCATGGAAGGCTCCTTTTCGCCCAGCAGCACTTTTTTGGCTTCTTCGTTGGACAGGCCCAGCGCGGCGGCCTTGGCGTCCACCTGTTTTTGCACCAGGGGGGTCAGCACCCAGCCGGGGCAGATGGCGTTGCAGGTGATGCCGCTGGTGGCGTTCTCCAGGGCAGTGACCTTGGTCAGGCCAACGATGCCGTGCTTGGCGGCTACATACGCCGATTTTTCGGCCGAGGCCACCAGGCCATGCACCGAGGCCACGTTGATGATGCGGCCCCAGTTGGCGGCCTTCATGGCCGGCAGGGCCAGGCGCGTGGCGTGGAAGGCGCTGGTGAGGTTGATGGCGATGATGGCGTCCCAGCGCTCGACCGGGAAGTCCTCGATGCGGGCCACATGCTGGATGCCGGCGTTGTTGACCAGGATGTCCACGCGGCCGAAGGTGTCGGCGGCGAATTGCATCATCGCCTCGATCTCGCCGGCTTTGCTCATGTCGGCGCCGTGGTAAGCGACCTTGACGCCCAGCGCAGAGATCTCGGCCTTGGGGCCCTCGACATCGCCAAAACCGTTGAGCACGATGTTGGCGCCTTGCGCCGCCAGGGCCTTGGCGATCCCCAGGCCGATGCCGCTGGTGGAACCTGTGACGAGTGCGGTCTTGCCTTTGAGCATGCTGTCTTCTCCGTATCCATTACGATGGTGAAAAATCCATTATGACCGCACTGTCAGAGCGTCTTTCTGACACCTGCGCTCGCCACTTTTCCGACTTTGCCCTGCGTCATGCTTCAGCCCCGACTCGAATCCGTCACCTGCCCCCATCCCCAGGGCCAGCACCGCATGGCCTGGTGGTCCTGGGGCGATGCCGCAGCCCCCCATGTGGTGGTCTGCGTGCATGGCCTGACCCGCCAGGGGCGCGACTTTGACCGGCTGGCCCAGGCCCTGGTGGCGCGCTCGGGGGGGCAGGTGCAGGTGGTCTGCCCCGATGTGGCCGGCCGCGGCCGCAGCGACTGGCTGCCGCAGCCTTCGCTCTACCAGATCCCGCAATACGCGGCCGACATGCTGGCCCTGCTGGCCGAGCTGCAACAGCGTTCGCCTCTGCAGACGCTGGACTGGGTCGGCACCAGCATGGGGGGCCTGATCGGCATGGTGCTGGCTGGCCAGCCTGGCTTGCCTTTGCCGGCGCCCATTCGCCGACTGGTGCTCAACGATGTGGGGCCGTCCATCACCTGGGCCTCTGTGCAGCGCATGCAGCAGTACGTGGGGCGCTATGGCCAGTTTGCCAACCTGCCTGAAGCTGCGGCCGAGATGCGGCGGCTGTCGCTGGGTTTTGGCCCTGTGCCTGAAGAACTCTGGCTGGAGCTGAGCGCGCACATGGTGCGCCAGTGCCCCGATGGGGCGCTGACCCTGCACTATGACCCGGCCATCGGCGAGCCGATCCGAGCCCTCACGCAGGACGCTGCGCAGGCGGCCGAGGCGGCGGTGTGGGGCTTGTACGACCAGATCGGGGCGCAGGTCCTGCTGATTCGCGGGCAGGAATCGGACCTGCTGACCGAAGCCACCGCCCTGTCCATGACAGAGCGCGGACCGCGGGCACAGCTGGTGCAGTGGGCCGGTGTGGGGCACGCACCCACTCTGACCGATCCGGCGCACATCGATGTGCTGGCGGACTTTTTGCTGGGTTCCCAGGCATGAGCCACATGAGCGGTTTCCCTCTGGCTTCGCCAGCGGTGTTGCAGGCCACTGCAACGCCGCAGCTGGCGCAGGGCACGCTCGAGCGCGCCCGCAGCTTTGCCCGCGCCCTGATTGAAAGCGAGCAACTCGACACTGGCGAAAACGTCTGGGCGCACGCGCAGGCCGTGGCCGATATCCTGGCCGAGATCGGTGGCTCCGAGGAAATGCAGGCGGCTGGTTACCTGGTCTATGCCTGCCCCCACCTGAACAAGCCCGAAGAGGTGATCACCAAGGCCTTTGGCGAGAACCTGGCGCAACTGGCCATACAGACCAACCAGCTGCTGCATGTGCAGCGTCTGTCCCGCGCTGCGGCAAGCACGGCACAGCGGGTGGACGATCCCCAACTGCAGACCGAAAACGTGCGCAAGATGCTGCTGGCCTTTTCGCGCGACCTGCGGGTGGTCATGTTGCGCCTGGCGTCGCGCCTGCAGACCCTGCGCCATTACGCAGCCACCAAGCTGCCAGTGCCGCCCGCGCTGGCCAGTGAATCCCTGCAGGTGTTTGCGCCGCTGGCCAACCGCCTGGGCATCTGGCAGATCAAGTGGGCCCTGGAGGACCTGTCCTTCCGCTTTCTGGAGCCCGACACCTACAAACAGATTGCCCGACTGCTTGACGAAAAGCGCACCGAGCGCGAGCAGTACATGGTGGCTTTGTGCGATCGGCTGTCGCAGGCATTGGCCGCGCAGGGCATCCAGGCCCAGGTCAGCGGCCGGCCCAAGCACATCTACAGCATCGTCAAGAAGATGCGGGGCAAGTCGCTGCCCTTCGAGCGGGTTTTCGATATCCGCGCGGTGCGGGTGGTGGTGCGCGAGGTGGCCGACTGCTACCAGGCCCTGAGCTGGGTGCACGAACACTTCACGCCCATCCCCGAAGAGTTTGACGACTACATCGCCCGCCCCAAGGCCAATGGCTACCAGTCCTTGCACACCGTGGTGCGCGACACCGACGGGCGGCCGATCGAGATCCAGATCCGCACCCAGGCCATGCACGAGCACGCCGAGCATGGGGTGGCAGCGCACTGGGCCTACAAGGAGGCCGGCACCAAAGGCTACGCAGGTGTGAGCGCCAGCAGTGCCTACGACGCCAAGATCGCGGTGCTCAGGCAGCTGCTGGCCTGGGAGCGCGACCTCTCCGGCACCGTGGCCGACAAGGGCCTGTTCGACGACCGCATTTATGTGCTGACGCCTGACGCCGCCATCGTGGAGCTGCCGCAGGGCGCCACGCCGCTGGACTTTGCCTACACCATCCACACCAGCCTGGGCCACCGCTGCCGAGGGGCCAAGGTCGATGGCGCCATGGTGCCGCTCAATACCCCGCTGGCCAACGGCCAGACGGTGGAGATCACGGCCATCAAGGAGGGGGCGCCCTCGCGCGACTGGCTCAACCCCGAGCTGGGTTTTCTGGTCAGCAACCGGGCGCGCAACAAGGTGCGCTCGTGGTTCAACGCCCAGATCGCAGCCGAACATGTCGCACGCGGCCGTGAAGCGGTCGAAAAACTCCTGCAGCGCGAGGGCCGCACCGCCATCAAACTCGACGATCTGGCCTCGCAGCTGGGCTTCAAGTCGGCCGATGGCCTGTTCGAGGTGGTGGGCAAGGACGAGTATTCGCTGCGCAACATCGAGGTCCTGCTCAACCCGCCTGAGCCTGCACCCACGGCCGACGAGATGGTGCTGCGCCGCTCCACTCGCGGCAGCCGCCACAAGTCGGCCTCGGGGGTGCTGGTGGTGGGCGTGGATTCGCTGCTCACGCAGCTCTCGCGCTGCTGCAAGCCTGCACCGCCCGATGCGATCGCTGGCTTCGTGACGCGGGGCAAGGGCGTGAGCATCCACCGCCAGGACTGCAGCAACCTGCGCGAGCTCAGCGCCAAGACGCCCGAGCGCGTCATCGATGTGCGCTGGGGCGAGCGCAAGGCCGGGCCGGACGCGACTGTCTATCCTGTGGATGTGGCCGTCGAGGCCCTGGACCGGCAAGGCCTGCTGCGCGATATTTCCGAGGTGTTTTCCAAGGAGAAGATCAACGTCATTGGTGTGCAGACCCATTCGGTCAAAGGCATGGCCTTCATGACCTTCACCGTGGAAACGCCCGATGCCGCACTCATTTCAAGGGTGCTGACCGCTCTCAAGCACGTCAAAGGGGTTCGCAACGCCAGAAGGCGCTGAAATCCTGCTACAATGCAAGGCTTGCAGGCGCGTAGCTCAGCTGGTTAGAGCACCACCTTGACATGGTGGGGGTCGTTGGTTCGAGTCCAATCGCGCCTACCAAATACCAACCCGACATGGAATGTTCCATGTCGGGTTTTTTGTTGCCTGTTCAGGGCTGCGCCTTGAGGCTTTTCTCGATGGCGGCCTGCAGCTTGCGGTCTTCCGGCCCGGTCATGCTGCCGTAGCTGTCGATCAGCTTGCCGTCACGGCCGATCAGGTATTTGTAGAAATTCCAGCGCGGGGGCGTGGCACCCTGGGCGATCAGCTGCCTGAAAAAGGGGTTGGCCTTGTCGCCGCGCACGCTGGAGGCGGCGAACATCGGGAACTTCACGCCAAAGGTGTTCTCGCAGAACTCGGCGATTTCCTTGTTGCTGCCTTTTTCCTGGGCGAAGTCGTTGGATGGAAAGCCCAGCACCACGAGGCCCGCGTCCTTGTAACGAGCGTACAGGGCTTCGAGTCCCTTGTACTGGCCGGTGAAGCCGCAGTAGCTGGCGGTATTGACCGCCAGCACCACCTTGCCCTGGTACTGGCACAGGGACTGCGGTTTCTCGTCCTGCAGGCGCGGCAGGGTGTGGTTGAGGGTGGTCGGGCAGTTGTTGGCAGCAGCCGGGCTCAGCCAGCCGCAGAGCAGAGCGGCACAGCAGACCAGCAGCAGGCGGTGTTTCATGGGGCGCTCCTTCAGGATGCGGAAAGCGCCCACTTTACCCAGCCTGTCAAGACTGTGCCAGCTGTCAGGCCATGCCCTGGTGGCGCAGCAGGGCGTCCAGGCTGGGCTCGCGCCCACGGAAGGCCTTGAAGGATTCGAGTGCCGGGCGGCTGCCGCCGGCTTCCAGAATCGCCTGCCGGTAGCGGCGGCCGGTCTCGATGCTGGGGCTGCCGTCCTCTGCGGCGGTTTCCTCGAAGGCCGCATAGGCGTCGGCGCTCAGTACTTCTGCCCACTTGTAGCTGTAGTAACCCGCTGCGTAGCCCCCCGAGAAGATGTGCCCGAAGGTGTGGGCCATGCGGTTGAAGCTGGGTGGCTGCAGCACCGCGACTTCGGCGCGAACCTGGTGCAGCAGGGGCATGAAATCCTGTGCCGGGTCGTGCTCGGCATGCAGGCGCATGTCGAACAGCGCAAATTCGATCTGGCGCAGCGTCTGCAGGCCGCTCTGGAAATTCCTGGCGGCCAGCATCTTGTCGAACAGTGCGCGCGGCAGCGGCTCGCCGGTGTCCACGTGGGCGGTCATGTGGCGCAGCACCGACCATTCCCAGCAGAAGTTCTCCATGAACTGGCTGGGCAGCTCGACCGCGTCCCATTCCACGCCGCTGATGCCGGACACGTCGCGCTCATTCACTTGCGTGAGCATGTGGTGCAGGCCGTGGCCGAATTCGTGGAAGAGGGTGATGACATCGTCGTGGGTGAGCAGTGGCGGCTTGCCGTTCACGCCTTCGGCGAAGTTGCAGACCAGGTGCGCCACCGGCGTTTGCAGGGTGCCGGTATCCGGGCGGAGCCAGCGGCCGACCACATCGTCCATCCAGGCGCCGCCGCGCTTGCCGGCGCGGGCCGGGGGGTCGAGGTAGAACTGGCCCACCAGCTGACCGTCCCGCTCGATGCGGTAGAACTCGACAGCCGGGTGCCAGACGGGTGCGCTGTCCTGGCGGATGCTGACTTCGAACAGGGTTTCGATGATCTTGAACAGGCCAGCCAGCACCTTGGGCGCAGTGAAGTACTGCTTGACCTCCTGCTCGCTGAAGCTGTAGCGCGCCTCCTTGAGTTTTTCGCTCAGGTAGGGGATGTCCCAGGCGTTGAGGGGGCCGCTCAGGCCCAGCTCTTTCTGGGCAAATGCGCGCAAGTCGGCAAGGTCTTTCTCGGCATAGGGCCTGGCCTTGGCGGCCAGGTCACGCAAAAAGGCGATGACCTTTTCGGGCGACTCGGCCATCTTGGGCACGACCGAGACCTGGGCGAAGTTGTCGTAGCCGAGCAGCTTGGCTTCTTCCTGCCGCAGAGCCAGGATTTCGCTCATCAGCGCCGTGTTGTCGTATTTTTGGGCTTCGCCTTCGGCCTGGTCAGAGGCGCGGGTGGTGTAGGCCTTGTAGAGCTTTTCGCGCAGTGCGCTGCTGTTGGCGAACTGCATCACCGGCAGGTAGCAGGGCATCTTGAGCGTGAGCCGGGCCTTGCCGCTCTGGCCGTTTTGCCCGGCCAGGGCGCAGGCGGTGTCGATCACGTCCTGCGGCACGCCGGCCAGCTCAGCAGGGTCCACGTCGAGGGTCCAGCTGTCGGTGGCGTCCAGGGTGTTTTCGCTGAATTTTTGCGAGACCTCGGCCTGGCGCTCCTGGATGGCGGCGTAGCGCTCCTTGGAAGCGCCCTGCAGCTCGGCACCGCCGAGCACGAAGCCGCGCAGGGCGTTCCTGTGGGCCTGGCGCTGCTCGTCGTTCAGGCTCGCCGGGTCGATGGCCTTGTATTTGGCGTAAAGCTGTTCGTTGCTGCCCAGGCGCGTCCAGAACTCGGTCACGCGGGGCAGGGCGGCGTTGTAGGCCGCGCGCAGCTCAGGCGTGTCGGCCACGCTGTTGAGGTGGCTCACCGCGCCCCAGGCGCGGCCCAGGCGTTCTGTGGCAACGTCCAGCACCAGGGCGATGGCTTTCCAGTCGGCCGGGAAGTCTGCAGCGGTGACGCGCGCCAGCGCCGCGTCGGCCTCGGCCAGCAGGGCGTCCATGGCCGGTGCCACGTGTTCGGGGGCGATGCGGTCAAAAAGTGGCAGGCCGGATGTTTCGAGCAAAGGGTTCATGGCAGGTTGGGGTGGTTTGCACTGGATCCTCGGGACAAGCCCGAGGATGACAAGTGGTGTTGGGTGGCGTCATTCCCGGCTTGACCGGGAATCCATGTCATTCATTTGGCGACGCGTTCAGCAGCTTCAAGGGTGTTGACCAGCAGCATGGTGATGGTCATGGGACCAACACCGCCGGGCACCGGGGTGATGTAGCCCGCCACTTGCTTGACGCCGTCAAAGTCCACATCGCCGCAGAGTTTGCCTTCGTCGTTGCGGTTCATGCCCACGTCCAGCACCACCGCGCCCGGCTTGACCATGTCGGCGGTCAGCACATTGCGTTTGCCCACGGCGGCCACGATCACGTCGGCCTGCAGGGTCTGGGCTTTCAGGTCTTTGGTGCGCGAATGGCAGATTGTGACCGTGGCATCCTGTTGCAGCAGCATCAGCGCCATGGGTTTGCCCACGATGTTGCTGCGCCCGATCACCACCGCGTGCTTGCCGCGCAGGTCGCAGCCAATGCTTTCGAGCATTTTCATGCAGCCGTAGGGCGTGCAGGGCCAGAAACCGGGCATGCCGGTCATCAGCGCACCGGCGCTGGCGATGTGGAAGCCGTCCACGTCCTTGGCCGGGCTGATGGCTTCGATCACCTTTTGCGCGTCGATGTGCGCGGGCAGGGGCAGCTGCACCAGGATGCCGTGGATGGTCGGATCGTTGTTGAGCGACTCCACCCGCGCCAGCAGGGCCGCTTCGGTCATGGTGGCATCGTATTTTTCGAGCAGCGAGTGCAGGCCGCTGTCCTCGCAGGCCTTGACCTTGTTGCGCACATAGACCTGGCTGGCGGGGTTGTCGCCCACCAGCACCACAGCCAGGCCCGGCGTGATGCCCTTGGCCTTGAGGGCCTGGGCGCGGCTGGCGACTTCGCTGCGCAGTTGTTTGGACAGGGCGTTGCCGTCGATGATTTGGGCGGTCATGTTCAGTTCTTGAAAAGGTCGGTGAAAAATGCAAAACGCCCGACAGTGGCGGGCGTTTGTGGGGTGTGTGTCGGGCTCAGGCTTTCACAGCATCTTTGCCCAGGGCAATCTTGAGCAGGTCGGCCACGGTGTTGGCATTGAGCTTTTCCATGATGTTGGCGCGATGCGCCTCCACCGTCTTGATGCTGATGCCCAGATCGTCGGCGATCTGCTTGTTCAGGCGACCCGCGACGATGCGCTCGAGCACCTGGGATTCGCGTCCGGTCAGCTTGGACAGCAGGGCATCGCGGCTGGCGGCTTGCTGGTATTCGGCGAATGCATCACGCGCTTCGTCAAGCATGCGCTCGACCAGGCCCAGAAGCTCTTCTTCCTTGAAGGGCTTCTGGATGAAGTCCATGGCGCCCTTTTTCATGGTGTTGACGGCCATGGGTACATCGCCGTGGCCAGTGATGAACACGATGGGCAGCGGGGATTTGCGCTCGATCAGGCGGTCCTGCAGTTCCAGTCCCGTCATGCCGCCCATCCGCACATCCACGATCAGGCAGGCGACTTCGCGCGGGTCAAAGCGGGCCAGAAAGGCTTCTGCCGATTCAAAGCAGCGCACACGGTAGTCTTTGCCTTCGAGCAGCCACTGCAGGGAGTCGCGCACAGCTTCGTCGTCATCAACAACGTAAACAGTGCCTTTTTTGGGAATCAAACTCATGGACTGACCTCGGAGGGTTTTTCGGGTAGGGCAGCGGCGTGGACGGGAATCCAGAACGAGAACCGGCAACCGACGATTTCATCGGCATTGTAGAGGTTCTGCGCTTCGATCCTGCCCGCATGGGACTCGATGATGCTGCGGCACAGGTTCAGGCCAATGCCCATGCCTTCGGCCTTGGTGGAGAAGAAAGCTTCGTACAGGCGTTCGAGGGTTTGAGGGGGCAGGCCCTTGCCGGTGTCCGTCACGGAAAACTCGACCACGTCCTCGTCTTCCTGGCGCCGTGGCACCACCCTCAGCTCCACATGGCGCCGGTCAACCGGGCGGTCGGCGTGGTCGATGGATTCTGCGGCGTTCTTCATCAGGTTGATCAGCACCTGCTCGATCAGGATCGGATCCACCATCAGCTGCGGCAGGCGCGCGGCGACATAGTGCGACAGGCGCACATGGCGGCGACGCAGCTCGATTTCGGCCAGTTCAACGGCCTCGTTCACGATGGACAGAACCTCCGAAGGGGTGCGGTTGGGCTCGCTGCGTTTGACGAAGCTGCGGATGCGCTGAATGATCTGTCCGGCGCGCTGGGCCTGGTGAGCTGTCTTGTCCAGCGCCCACAGCAGGTCTTCTTCCTTGATCTGCTGGTTCTTGATGCGCGAGATCATGCCGTTGCAGTAGTTGCTGATGGCCGTCAGCGGCTGATTGAGCTCGTGGGCCACACTCGAGGCCATCTCGCCCATGGTGATGAGGCGGCTGGCGGTCTGGGCGCGCTCGGCTTGTTGGGCGGCAAGCTCTTCGGCCTTGCGGCGCGGCGTGATGTCGGTGGCGATCACCATCTGGGCCAGGCGACCGTCGGCCCAGTTGAGGTAGCGTGAGCGCACTTCCAGCCATTTGTCGAGCGCCGGCACGAACACCTCGGCGTTTTCGGCCAGGGCGGCGGTCAGTGGTTCGGTGGGCAGTCCGGCCAGCGCATCCACGTCTTCCACGCTTTCGGTGGCGGTGTAGGCGCCGGCCTGCTCGACCAGCTGCAGGTGCCCCTGGGTGTCCTGTCCAAACCACTGGCGGTAGAGCTTGTTGGCAAACAGCAGCTCCTTGCTGCCCAGCGGAGCCACAGAGACAGAGGCGTCCAGGGCTTCGAGCACGATGGTGAAGCGCTCGTGCGAGCTGGCCAGTTGCTCCCGGATGCGGGTGGGCTCGGTGATGTCGGTCATCGAGGTCATCCAGCCAGTGTGCTTGCCGGCGGCGTCGATCAGGGGTGAGACGTACATCCGGGCCTCGAACAGCCCGCCGTTCTTGCGCTTGACCCGCACCTGGAAGCCGCCGGGGCTTTGAAGGCCACGCAACTCGTCTTCCAGGCGCTTCATCAGCAGGTCGTGGTCCTGTTCGGGCCAGTAGGGGAAGGGGGCCGTGGCCCCCACCAGCTCGGCCTCGCTCCAGCCGGTCATTTCGCAGAAGGCGGCGTTGACATAAGTAATGCGCCCCTGCAGGTCCAGCGCGCGCATGCCGGTGAGCATGGAGTTTTCCATGGCTCGGCGAAAGTTGGTTTCGGCGATCAGCGCCTTTTGGGCCTGCAGCCTGCGGCGGCTGTGGCGCCAGTTGGCGATCAGCATCCAGGCGGTCATCACGCTCAGGGCGGCGACCATCCAGAACTGGGCATTGCCCACCAGGCCCGTTGAGGTGCGCCAGGCCTGCGCCCGCAGCAGCAGACCGTTGCCCACGGGCGAGACCGGCACACGGTACTCGTTGCCCTGCGGCGCCGCCCAGGAAAACATCTGCAAGGGATGGACGCGGGCGGGGATGGTCTGTCCGGCCAGCGTCTCGCCCTCGGCGTTGACCAGGGACATGGCGTACTTGGCCAGGATTTCGGTTGGCACACCGTAGCGCAGCAGGCTCTCGAGCGGGTATTCGGCCATCAGGACCCCGCTGAACTGACCTTTGTCGTTGGTCAGTGGGGTGTGCAGTTGCAGCATGGGCAAGGCCCCGTCCTTGAGCTTGTCGGGTTCGATCATGCCGTAGATGGGCTGCATCAGATCGCGTGAGAGGCTGTAGTGCGTTTCCGTATCTCCCAGCGGCAGGGCTTCGCCTTGTCTCAAGGGCTGACTGTGCAACAGGTTGGACACCGTGTGGGTGGAAACCACCATGCGCCGTTCGTTGACCCAGGACAGGGACTGGTATTCGGGGTATTGCTGCACCAGGGCTTCGGCGCGCACCGCAAATTGCTCCTTGCGGATTTCCTGGTTGGAGATGTCTCTCGCCAGGCGCATGACTTGTTCCTGGCGCTCCAGCAAACGCAGCCTCAGCCGCTGCTGTGCGTACTCCACGTCGCGCCGCACAGCTTCCTGTTCGCGCCCCAGTTCTTCGCCACGCAGGTACCAGAACGCAGACGCGATGGCTGCCATGAACAGCACCACTGCAGCCACCGGGGCCAGGTTGGCAAAGCGGTCTTGCCGCACGGGCGACTGTTTTTGCCACCACTGCCGCCAGCGCTGGACGAGGTGGGCAACAGGCGAGGACTGGATTTCACGGATGGTTTTCATCTGCGGCCAAGTTTAGGTCAGTTGATTTCGCTCAGCAGCCATCTAAATATCACTATGTGAAATAGATAAGCATAATTTGAAAATTAGAAAAATCTGTGCGACACTTGCGTCACTGATCCAATCCATAACACTTCAGGAGACCGTGCATGACTGCCGCCAATCCCAACCCGTCCGCCCAGGATCTGGACACCCAGGAAACCCGTGAATGGATGGACGCGCTGTCCGCCGTGATCGACAAGGAAGGCGGCGAGCGTGCCCACTTCCTCCTGGAGCAGTTGCTGGAACACGCCCGCGAAAACAGCATCGACATGCCGTTTTCTGCCACCACCGGCTATGTGAACACCATCGAGCCCAGCCAGGAAGCCAGTTGCCCGGGCAACATCGAGATCGAAGAGCGTCTGCGCGCCTACATGCGCTGGAACGCCATGGCCATGGTCGTTAAGGCCAACCGCCACAACCCCGTAGACGGCGGAGATTTGGGGGGTCACATTGGCTCGTTTGCATCGCTGGCCCACATGTTTGGCGCTGGTTTTAACCATTTCTGGCACGCCGAAAGCGAAAACCACGGCGGCGACTGCCTCTATATCCAAGGCCACGTGTCGCCTGGTGTCTATGCGCGCGCTTATTTGGAAGGCCGCTTGACGGAAGAGCAGTTGCTCAACTTCCGCCAAGAAGTCGATGGCAAAGGCCTGTCGAGTTAC
>JACCDI010834114.1_pt1 | contig 15482 bp, 16 predicted proteins | sample 7442791 | NCBI WGS metagenome assembly JACCDI01 (sample SAMN15323434, study PRJNA562643) | freshwater metagenome | isolation source: river surface water | place: USA:Blue River Watershed | collected 2017-08-15 | reverse complement strand
GCAAGAGAGCTAGGCATTGCTGAAACAACTGTAAAAATTCACGTTCAGCACGTGCTTAGAAAGCTCAATCTATCATCGCGCGTCCAGGTTGCTGTTTTTGCTAGCGCAGAGGGCATTACTTCTTAAGTAGTAGTTCTTTAGAACTATGCCTGTCTATAGACATAGTTCGACTGCTTTTCAAAAGTAGTCTTTTGGGGGATATGCTCAGCACCCTCTAGTTTTGATAATCACTCATGAGATTAGGGGATATTCATGAGTGCGACTACCAAAACCAGTAATAAAGCTTATTCAGTCCTGATTGTGAGCACCTTAGCGTTCACTGTGTGTTTCATGGTGTGGATGATGTTTGGTGTGATTGGCATCCCAATCAAGAAAGCACTCAATCTAAATGCAACCCAATTCGGTTTATTAACGGCCACGCCAATTTTGACTGGCTCATTGGTGCGTGTGCCTTTGGGGATCTGGACTGATCGTTACGGCGGTCGCATTGTGATGTTTATTTTGATGCTATCGACTGTCATCCCTATTTGGATGATGGCATATGCGACAGAGTATTGGCACTTTTTGACCATTGGATTATTTGTTGGTTTGGCTGGCGGATCGTTTTCAGTTGGAACGCCTTACGTTGCAAGATGGTTCCCAAAAAATCGTCAAGGCTTTGCAATGGGCGTATATGGTGCTGGTAATTCTGGCGCTGCAGTCAATAAGTTTGTTGCGCCAGCATTAGTGGTGGCTTTTGGCTGGACAATGGTTCCCCAGGTTTATGCCGCAGTGATGCTCGGGATGGCAATTCTGTTTTGGATGTTTAGCGCGAGCGATCCATCACATTTGGTTTCAAGCAATATTTCTTTTAAAGATCAACTAAAAGCGCTTAAGGATCCGAAGGTACTTCGCTATTGCCAGTATTACAGCATTGTTTTTGGTGGCTATGTTGGTTTAAGTCTTTGGATGGTGCAGTACTACGTTGGTGAGTTTGGTTTGGAAATTCGCACTGCAGCGTTATTGGCCGCTTGCTTTTCACTTCCAGGCGGAGTCTTAAGAGCAATTGGCGGCTGGCTTTCAGATAAGTATGGCGCACACCAAGTGACTTGGTGGGTAATGTGGGTCAGTTGGGTTTGCCTCTTCCTTTTGTCTTATCCGCAAACTGATTTCACGATCCAAACAATCAATGGTCCACAGACCTATCACATTGGTTTAAACATCTACGCCTTCACAACCTTGATGGCGATATTAGGAGTGGCTTGGGCATTTGGTAAAGCCAGCGTTTTCAAATATATCGGCGATGACTATCCAAACAATATTGGAACCATTTCTGGAATTGTGGGTCTAGCAGGTGGATTGGGCGGATTCATTTTGCCAATCATGTTTGGCGCAATTTTAGATATCACTGGCGTACGTTCTAGTGCATTCATGCTGATGTATGGAGTGGTCTGGGTTTCGTTGATTTGGATGTACTTGACTGAAGTTCGCAAGACTGAGGTGATGGGTGAGAAATCACTTAAATCCACCCAATAACCATTTAAGAGAGAAAGGCACAAAATGTCCTCCACAGTAATTACCCGTTGGGAACCAGAAAATAAAGATTTTTGGGAATCGACTGGAAAATCAATTGCAAAACGCAACTTGATTATTTCGATTCCGGCATTGACCTTGGCATTCGCTGTATGGATGGTGTGGTCGGTGGTGGTTGTGAATCTGTCGAACGTCGGATTTAAGTTTTCAACTAATCAACTTTTCTGGTTGGCATCATTGCCAGCGCTATGCGGCGCTACATTACGTATCTTTTATTCTTTTGCCGTTCCTATCTTTGGCGGAAGAAGATGGACTGCCATTTCTACAGCATCGCTTTTAATTCCGGCAGTAGGAATTGGATTTGCAGTTCAAAACCCAGCAACTCCATATGAGTTCTTTATTACTTTGGCATTGTTGTGCGGTTTGGGCGGTGGCAATTTTGCATCTTCAATGGCGAACATTAGTTTTTTCTATCCAAAGGCTCAGAAGGGAACTGCATTGGGCTTAAATGCTGGCTTGGGTAACCTGGGAGTATCAATTGTTCAACTTGTTGTTCCGCTGGTAATTACCGCTGGTGTATTTGGTGCTTTAGGTGGTGAATTTCAAACCGTTATGAAGGCTGGCCAACCTATTCCTATGTGGTTGCAAAACGCCGGCTTTATATGGGTGCCTTTTATTGCGGTTTCAGCTATTGCAGCATGGTTTGGTATGAATGATTTAGCGGAAGCAAAGGCTTCATTTGCTGATCAGGCTGTAATCTTTAAACGTAAACATAATTGGCTAATGTGCTGGCTGTATTTGGGAACTTTCGGTTCTTTCATTGGTTATTCAGCTGGTTTTCCATTATTAATTAAAAGTCAGTTTCCAGGCGTAAACGCCTTGAGCTATGCCTGGCTTGGTCCTCTAGTAGGAGCTTTAGCGCGTCCATTCGGTGGTTGGCTTGCAGATAAATTAGGCGGCGCTCGCGTCACTTTCTGGAACTTTATTGCAATGGGTGCGGGTGTTTTTGCAGTTCTTCATTTCTTGCCAACTAAAGGCGTTGGTGGCGAGTTCTATGGCTTCTTGTTTGCCTTTATGTTGCTCTTTGCAACATCCGGCATTGGCAACGGATCAACATTTCGCATGATTCCAGTGATCTTCTTAACCGAACGTCAGCGCGCTGCTGGAAATTCTCAGGCTGATAAGGATCAAGCCATTCGTGACGCCAATAAAGAAGCTGCAGCAGTTTTAGGTTTTAGTTCTGCGGTGGGTGCCTATGGTGGCTTCTTTATTCCAAAGAGTTATGGAACTTCAATTGCGGCGACAGGTGGTCCAGAAGCTGCGCTGTACGCATTTATAGCTTTTTACGTTACTTGTACGTTTATTACTTGGTGGTATTACAGCCGTAAAAACGCACCAATGCCTTGTTAAGAAAATTAAAGGATTGATATGAGCCACTTTTTAGATCGTCTTAAATTTTTATCTGCAGATAAAGAAGAGTTTTCCAACGGACATGGTGTCACCGTAGGTGAAGATCGTACGTGGGAAGACGCATATCGTTCACGTTGGCAGCATGACAAAATTGTGCGCTCAACACATGGCACTAACTGTACAGGGTCGTGCTCTTGGAAGATTTATGTGAAAGGTGGCATTGTTACCTGGGAAACACAACAAACTGATTACCCAAGAACACGTCCAGATTTACCAAATCATGAGCCGCGTGGTTGTGCTCGTGGAGCTAGTTATAGCTGGTATATGTATAGCGCCAATCGTGTGAAGTATCCAATGATTCGTGGCCAACTTCTAAAACAGTGGCGTGAGGCAAAAGCGGTTGCAAAAAGTCCAGTAGATGCATGGGCTAATCTAGTTGAGAACAATGCTAAACGTGAAATTTGGCAAAAAATGCGCGGCAAAGGTGGTTTTGTACGTTCATCATGGGATGAAGTAAACGAACTTATTGCCGCTGCTAACGTTTACACAATTAAAAAACATGGGCCAGATCGTATTATTGGGTTCTCCCCAATCCCTGCGATGTCGATGGTAAGTTATGCAGCTGGATCTCGTTACCTAAGTTTGATCGGTGGCGTATGTATGAGTTTTTATGACTGGTACTGTGATTTACCGCCAGCTAGTCCTCAAATCTGGGGGGAGCAGACCGACGTTCCAGAATCAGCAGATTGGTATAACTCCACTTACATCATTGCTTGGGGTTCGAATGTGCCTCAAACGCGTACGCCGGATGCCCACTTCTTTACTGAAGTCCGCTATAAGGGTGCTAAGACTGTTGCCATTACCCCAGACTATGCCGAAGTCTCAAAGTTGGCAGATATTTGGATGCATCCAAAGCAGGGAACGGATGCTGCAATAGCCATGGCAATGGGCCATGTTATTTTGAAAGAGTTTTATTTCAATAAGCGTACTGAATATTTTGATGACTATGTGCGTCGATATACCGATATGCCAAATCTAGTAATGCTTGAAGAAAAAGTATTAGATGATGGTCGTACAGTATTAGTACCTGGTCGCTATGTACGCTCAAGCGATATTGATGGCTCTCTTGGTCAGACCAATGGTGCTGATTGGAAGACTGTTGCCTTTAGTACTGCCGGTAAGATGGTTGTTCCTAATGGATCAATTGGCTTTAGGTGGGGCAAAGAAGGTCGCAAAGATCAGGGCAAATGGAATCTTGAGTCAAAAGAAGCTCAATATGACGCTGACGTGAAACTAAAACTGTCGTTGATGGAGGATCAATCTCATCACGATGTTGTTCCAGTGGGCTTCCCTTACTTTGGTGGTATTGATACGCCACATTTCGACTCTAATAAACAAGGTGATGTATTAGTACAGAATATCGCAGCTAAGAAAATTCATATTACCGAGGATGGCGTTGAGAAAGAGGTGCTTGTAGCGACAGTCTTTGATTTATTGGCTGGAAACTATGGCATTGATCGCGGCCTTGGTGGGGATTGTGCGAAATCCTATGACGACAACGTTCCTTACACTCCAGCATGGCAAGAATCCATTACTGGCGTTAAGCGTGATCAGGTAATAGCAGTTGCTCGTCAGTTTGCTGAGAATGCTGAGAAGACTAAAGGTAAATCCATGGTCATCATTGGCGCAGCTATGAACCACTGGTATCACTGTGATATGAACTATCGCGGAATCATCAATATGTTGATGATGTGCGGCTGTATTGGTCAAAGTGGCGGTGGTTGGGCTCACTATGTGGGTCAAGAGAAGCTTCGTCCTCAAACTGGTTGGACTGCTTTGGCGTTTGCACTTGATTGGATTCGTCCTCCACGTCAACAAAATTCAACTAGCTTCTTCTATGCCCATACCGACCAATGGCGCTATGAAAAATTAGGCATGGAAGAAGTTTTGTCTCCTTTGGCTAATAAAGAAGACTACAAAGGCAGCATGATCGATTACAACGTTCGTGCAGAACGGATGGGATGGTTGCCTTCGGCACCACAGCTAAAGACAAACCCAATTGATGTAGTGAAAGAAGCTGAGTTGGCAGGCGTTGATCCAAAAGATTACGCTGTAAATAGCCTCAAAGCCGGTACGCTGCAAATGAGCTGTGAAGATCCAGATCACCCTAATAACTGGCCTCGCAATATGTTTGTATGGCGATCCAATCTCTTGGGCTCATCTGGAAAAGGTCATGAGTATTTCTTAAAGCATTTACTAGGCACTAGTCATGGAGTGCAAGGCAAAGACTTAGGCAAAGATGAAGCTAGACCCTCAGAAGTCGAGTGGCACGATAAAGCCCCAGAAGGTAAGTTGGATCTATTGGTGACACTAGATTTCCGGATGAGTACTACATGCTTGTACTCAGACATTGTTCTCCCTACCGCAACTTGGTATGAAAAGAATGATTTGAATACTAGTGATATGCATCCGTTTATTCATCCCTTATCAACCGCTGTGGATCCTGCTTGGGAGGCTCGTAGCGACTGGGACATCTATAAAGGATTTGCCAAAAAATTCTCAGAGGTGTGTGTTGGGCATCTAGGTGTTGAGAAAGAAATTGTCATGACGCCTTTAATGCATGACACACCAGCTGAACTGGCTCAGGCATTTGATGTGCAAGAATGGAAAAAGGGTGAGTGTGATCTCATTCCTGGAAAAACTGCACCGCAAATTGCAGTCGTCGAGCGCGATTACCCAAATACCTATAACCGCTTTACTGCGTTGGGTCCTTTGATGGACAAGATTGGTAATGGAGGTAAGGGTATTGCATGGGATACAAAAGTGGAAGTGGAGCAGCTACGTGAGCTCAATGGTCGAGTTGAGCATGGTGAGATGAAAGGAATGGCAAAAATCTCAACCGATATCGATGCTGCTGAAGTAGTGCTAATGCTTGCGCCTGAAACGAATGGACATGTTGCAGTAAAAGCTTGGGATGCGTTATCAAAGATTACTGGCTTGGAGCATGCTCATTTAGCTTTACATCGCGAAGATGAAAAGATTCGTTTCCGTGATATTCAGGCTCAGCCAAGAAAAATTATTAGCTCGCCTACATGGTCAGGTTTAGAGAGTGAAAAAGTTTCTTATAACGCAGGCTATACCAATGTCCATGAATACATTCCATGGAGAACATTGACTGGTCGCCAGCAGTTCTATCAGGATCACAAGTGGATGCGTGCATTTGGTGAAGGGTTTGTTTCTTATAGACCACCAGTTGACTTAAAGACCATCATTGATGTCAAAGGCATTAAACCTAACGGGAATAAGGAAATTGTTCTCAATTTCATTACGCCACATCAAAAGTGGGGCATTCACTCTACTTATAGCGATAACTTGATGATGTTGACATTGAATCGTGGTGGTCCAGTTGTGTGGTTGAGCGAGGATGACGCTGCAAAAGCAGGAATTGTCGATAACGACTGGGTTGAGTTGTACAACACCAATGGCGCAATTGCAGCTAGAGCAGTGGTAAGTCAACGGGTAAACCCAGGAATGATCATGATGTATCACGCGCAGGAAAAGATTATTAATACTCCTGGATCAGAAATTACGGGTATGCGCGGCGGTATTCATAACTCAGTAACGAGAATTGTTCTTAAGCCTACTCACATGATTGGTGGTTATGCCCAATTAAGTTACGGATTTAACTATTACGGAACGATTGGCACGAATCGCGATGAATTTGTGAAGGTTCGAAAAATGCGAAATATTGATTGGCTTGATAGTGAAAATGCCAACACAGTTCAAGCGTAACGGAGAAATAAGATGAAAATTCGCGCACAAATTGGCATGGTTTTGAACTTGGATAAGTGTATTGGTTGTCACACTTGTTCTGTTACTTGTAAACAAGTTTGGACTAACCGTCCTGGCATGGAATACGCTTGGTTCAATAACGTGGAGTCAAAGCCTGGCATTGGTTATCCAAAAAATTGGGAAGATCAAGAGAAATGGAAGGGTGGCTGGAAGCGTAAAAGCAATGGCAAGATTGAGCCTAAACAAGGTGGAAGATCCAAGATTTGGATGAATTTATTTGGCAATCCAAATCTGCCTGAAATAGATGATTACTATGAGCCTTTTACATTTGACTACGAGCATCTGCAAAGCGCTCCTGAGTCAAAGGCTACTCCAACAGCTCGCCCCAGAAGCTTAATTACTGGTAAGCGGATGGAGAAGATTGAGTGGGGCCCAAACTGGGAAGAAATTCTTGGCGGAGAGTTCGCAAAACGTAGTAAAGACTCAAATTTTGATCAAATGCAAAAAGATGTATGGGGTCAGTTTGAAAATACATTCATGATGTATATGCCGCGTCTTTGCGAGCATTGCCTAAATCCAGCTTGTGTGGCGTCATGCCCATCTGGATCAATTTATAAGCGTGAAGAGGATGGCATTGTTTTAATTGATCAAGATAAATGTCGTGGATGGCGTATGTGCGTATCAGCCTGCCCATACAAAAAGATTTATTACAACTGGAAGAGTGGAAAGGCTGAGAAATGTATTTTCTGCTATCCACGTATCGAAGCTGGTCAACCGACTGTTTGTTCTGAAACTTGTGTTGGGCGTATTCGCTACTTGGGTGTCATGCTCTATGATGCTGACCAAATTGAGAATGCTGCCAGCGTTGAGAATGAAAAAGATCTCTACAACGCTCAATTGAAAGTGTTCTTAGATCCGAATGACCCTGAGGTGCAAAAACAGGCTCTAGCTGACGGCGTTCCTCCATCATGGGTAGAGTCCGCCAAGAAAAGTCCTGTATACAAGATGGCAATGGATTGGAAGATCGCATTACCGCTCCACCCTGAATACAGAACGATGCCAATGGTTTGGTATGTTCCACCACTTTCACCTGTTACCGGGGCTGTAGAGGCAGGGTATGTTGGTGTTAATGGCCATATCCCTGATGTGAAGCAGTTGCGTATTCCAGTTCAGTATCTAGCCAACATGTTGACAGCTGGAGATGAGGCGCCAGTGGTATCAGCGCTAGAGAAAATGCTGGCAATGCGTGCATGGCAGCGAGATAAGCATGTTGACGGCACTAGAAACTTAGCGGCGTTGGAGCAAGCTGGCATCTCTGAAGATCAAGTGGAAGACATGTACCAGATTATGGCTATTGCGAATTATGAAGATCGTTTTGTGATTCCAACTTCACACCGTGAGTACGCAGAAAATACTTTCGATATGAAGGGTAGCTGCGGCTTTACTTTCGGCAACGGATGTTCAGATGGCGATTCTGAGGCTAGTCTATTTGGCGGTACAAAGCGCCGTACCATCCCTATTAAGCCAGCCATCTAAGGAGATCTGATGAAACATTCGCTACCTTTAAGGGCTTTATCTAGACTTCTCCAGTATCCAGATGATGAGCTTATTCAGAATCTACCAGCTGTATCTGATGCATTGCTTGCAATGCCTAAGATGAGTAAAAAAGTCCATGATGGCCTAGATGAGTTTCTGAGATATCTAAAGACTTCAGATCTTTTGGATTTTCAAGAGGATTATGTAGAGTGTTTTGATCGGGGTAGGGCGACTTCTTTGCATCTGTTTGAGCATGTGCATGGAGACTCGCGTGAACGCGGCCAGGCAATGGTAGATTTACTGCAAACATACAAAGAGGGTGGCCTGGAGTTAAGCGCCAATGAACTGCCAGATCACTTATCGGTAATTCTAGAGTTTGCTTCTACGTTACCGCAAGACCAGGCAAAGCAATTTATTGGTGAAATGGCTCATATTTTAAATGCAGTGTATTCAACATTGGTTGCACGCAATAATCGTTATGCATGGTTAATAGCTGCTGCTATTGAATTTTCAGGTGAAAAATTCAAGATCGTTGAATTGAAGGTTCAAGAAGAGTCTATGGATGACGAATGGGCTGAGCCGCCTGCCTTCGGTGGATGCACTACACGTGGACAGTCTAAGCCCGGCGAAGAACAGCCATTGCATTTTATAAAACGCACAAAAGAATCAAAAGGAGTTCGGCCATGAGCTATCTAGATACATTTATTTTCGGAATTTATCCTTATATATGTTTAACAGTCTTTTTTGTTGGCAGTCTCATTCGCTTTGACCGTGATCAGTACACCTGGAAAAGTGATTCGAGTCAGTTATTGCGAAAAAAGCAGCTACGAATAGGCAGTATCTTTTTCCACATAGGGGTTCTGTTTTTATTCTTTGGGCACTTCTTTGGAATGCTTACCCCTCATTTTTTGTATGAACCATTTATTACTGCCGGACAAAAACAAGTAATGGCAATGGCTAGCGGAGGAATTGCGGGGGTATTTGGATTTATCGGTTTAACAATCTTATTGCACAGGCGTTTAACTGATGATCGCATTCGTGCAACATCCAAGCCTAGCGATATTTTAATTGCGGTTGTGCTTTGGGTTCAGCTTCTCCTTGGCTTAGCAACAATTCCACTATCGGGTCAACATCTAGATGGTTCAGTAATGATGCAATTAGCGGGATGGGCTCAACATATTGTTACATTCCAAAGTGGGGCAGTTGGCTTATTAAGTGGAGTAAGTTGGGTATTTAAATTGCATATGTTCTTGGGTATGACGATTTTCTTGATTTTCCCATTTACCCGTTTAGTCCACATTTGGAGTGGCTTTGCTTCAATCACCTATTTAGTTAGGCCATATCAAATTGTTCGTAGCAGAAAATTTGGTATTGGACGAAAGTAATTTGTAAGAGATATTGACGATGCCAGATGAGCTGTTAGAGCGATTACGGAAATTTAGGACTGAATATTTCCCTGCGCATCGTCAAGAATTTACCTCGCTGATTCAGAATGGGCAAACGCCAAAAACTTTATTTTTAGGTTGCTCAGACTCAAGAATAGTTCCATATTTGCTGACAGGAACTGGGCCAGGAGATCTTTTCATTTTGCGTAATGTCGGTGCGATAGTGCCTCCTTATAATGGGTCTTATGGAATTCATGGTACGGCAGCCGGGATTGAATTTGCTGTCATGCAGCTAAAGGTCAGTCGAATTGTTGTATGTGGGCATAGTCATTGTGGAGCTGTGCGATCAGCATATGAAGGGGTGCCAAAAGAGGCAATTAATTTAAATGCTTGGCTAGAATTAATTGATGAGGCGCTATTGCCGGTTTGCCAAACCCCAGAGGCGCTAAGAAGGGTGGAACAACGCTCAGTGATCTTGCAGCTAGAGCGTTTGATGGAATACCCAATGGTCCGATCACAAGTTGAAAATAAGCAGTTAACCCTTCACGGTTGGTATTACGTGATTGAAGAAGGCGAAGTGCAGGTATTTGATGTAACTGAAGGAAAGTTTATCCCGGCGCATTATGCAGATAATTGCGGAACGGGCCCATACGCTGACGATCATTTTGATGGAGATCCAAAACATGTTGAATAACCAAACTACAGAGATAGCGGCAGCGCTAATTTCTTCACGTCAGTCATATTTACCTAAACGTTTATTCCAGCCAGGGCCTTCACAAGAGCAGTTGGATTTAATGTTTTCTATGGCTGCTACAGCTCCAGATCACAATCTAACTAGACCTTGGAGGTTTGTAATTTGCCCATTGGAATGCAGAGGGTTGCTGGCTGATGCATTTGCAAAATCACTTGTTGAGCGCGATCCGGATGCCACCGAACAGCAGATTCAAGATGCTATGGTTAAGGCGCATAGAGCGCCGTTGGTGATGTTGGCAATTGTCAATGCCAGGGGAACAGAGTCAGAAGTTCCTCCTAGTGAGCGCATCATTTCGGCGGGTTGTGCCATTCAGAATATATTCCTTATGGCAAATGCAATGGGATTTGGCGCCAGCCCTACTAGTGGAAAATCTATGTATATGAAGCCTGTAAGGGATCTATTTGGTCTGAAAGACTATGAAGATCCTCTATGCTTTATTAATATTGGAACGCCTGATCGAGCAACTCCTGCTAAACCGCGAATGATCCCTACTGAATTTGTTACTACTCTCAAGTATTAGCATTTGTATTTCCCTTGGGGTATCTGATACATTTCAGGTATGAAGAAAATAGAATGGGAAAAGGTGCGTGCGTATATAAAAAAATGCATCCCACCAGATCCATATGGCTTTAGTTGGCTAGATATCTTAAGGATCTGTTTTGGGCTAGATGTCTTAATTATGGCCGTTGTCCTTTTTAATGAATTTGTTGGGCCAGCAGATAAATCAATGGAAATTAATGCTGTTTTTTTGGTAACAGCTTTAATGATCTTATTGATGCCAGCCAGTCCAATGTTTCATCCAAAAACGATTATTGAGGGAAATGTTGTCTCTGCATTGCTGGCTTCCGCGAGCATTTATATTTTCCCCGAGTCAAATATTGCGATGGTTTTGAGTGTTTCTGCTTCAGCAGCTGCAATGTATGCATTGAAGTGCTTCCAACCAACCGCTTTAATGCTAGCGTTGTTTGTATCAACGGGAAAAATCAATAGTTATTACTTTGCTTTGTATCCTATCTTTGCAGACTCAGTAGTATTGGTTATTACTGCATACCTCTATGGGAAAATTACGAAGCACCCATATCCAGCAAAGTTAGAGGCTTAATAGGCTTAAAAGCAGCGCAACAAATTTAATCTAGATCAAATTTGGTTTTCGTAAATATTGTAAATTTACATATCAGCGCATATATGATTGGAGAAGATGATATGGAGTCGAAAGACACTTGTCCGCTAGACGGTAGTTGGATGCGTGATTCTTGTACCACATACCATAATCAAAAAAATAACGGAACTTTATCTAAGTGCCAACATCGAGATAATTGCGCCAATGCTAGGGCGATTGTTGAATCCGACCTTAACGAGTCAGTGTCAATTTCCAAAAAAGTATTAGTTGACCAAATACCTCATATTTTTAAAGATCAATCTTGATCTAATAATTTTGTCGATGTAAAAAAGATAGAACTTAAAGTTGGATGATTGGTTATAAATTATTTAATGGTCGCAATTAATCAAGCCTCAAAAATTTGCCCTAGCTGTCGAGCATTAATACCAATTGATCGCTTGGAAATGATTACCTCTCGCAGTAGAGGCAGAATCACTAAAACGCTGCGTTGTCACAGGTGTATTGAGAAAATAGCACTAGCCAATAAAACTAGAAAATAAAAGGCTAGATCCAACTTGGGAGCGTTACTTTAAGTAACGCTTATCAATCTTCAAAAAAGAACTTTGGAACAACGAAGTATGAAACGGTTGTTCCAAAAATCCTTTGGTTTCGAAAACCAAAGACCGAGCTATTACATTTTGCGATCTTGTTAATCTAGTCGCACAAATACTCACACACCGATAATCAGGCGCTGTAACCTCTTGAAATCCTAATGGTTTTCTTTGGTTGTCTGCTCTCATAATCCTTTGGTCCCAGGTTCAAGTCCTGGTGGGCCCACCAGAAATAGAAAACCACCTTCGGGTGGTTTTTCTTTTACGTTTAGATGGCAATACTAAAAGTTTGGACTGGGATAGATTTGTTGAGAAACAAACTTACCGTTTTTATCCACTTTAGCGAGAACCATGTCACCAACATTCACTACTTTTCCGGTGAAAGCTTGGATATTGACATGATGCGTGACTAAGATGATGGGTGTTTTGGGATTTTCATTCAGTTGAGTTTGGATGAGTTTTTCTAGATTGCGCGTTTGCTCTTTTTCCTGACTCATATCATCAAAGAAAGAGCCTAGAGCTGGTGCGATACTAACTTGACCCTTATTTAGTAGTTTTGCGGTATCAATGCAGCGACACCAGGGGCTACTCATCACTTTGGCAGATGTGATCCCTTGGTTGGTTAGCCATTGCCCTATCAATATTGCCTGCTTCTTGCCTCTCTCACCAAGATTTCTTTGGGTGGAGCATTTATCAAGTTGATAGCCGGCAGGATCTCCATAACCCGGGGCATCTGCATGACGCATCAGTAATACATGCTGACCATCGCTCAGGCTACCCGCAAGGTTTGCGCTGACTGGTAATGTAAATAAAGTCAACAAAGAGCTTAGAAGTAATGAAGTAATGATTTTCATGATGTTTAACTTTAAATAGAATCGCTTAAGATGGCAGGTATATGAGATTAGCGCGCAAAATCCGACAGCTTTACGACGAGATCCTCAGTTTCATACGGGCTAATCTACGGTAATAAGTTGTTATTCCTTATTTTGCCGAGGGAGGCGCTATCCATCGAGAGCCGAACCCCTAGCGAGCCAGAGCCTGCGCTCACAGGTAGCTTTCTCAAGCTGATTTCCAAGGATTCAATCTCAGGATAGGCTGTGCATGCTTGCGTAATACGGGTCATGAGCCGCTCTTGGGTTTCATAATGACCATCGTTTGCTAATCTATTGATCTCAATGACTAATGGGTCATAGTCAAACACGTTTGCCATGACATCCTCTGAAATGAGGACTAGTTTTGAATCAATCCATAGGGTTAAATCCAATAGATGTTGCTTTGGAACAATAGCGCCAGGTCCATATGTTCCAATTTGCGTTTGCAGTTTAAGATCTTTTAATTCTATACATGCATTAGTGGTCATAATGTTCCCAGGTAAATTTTTTTATTAGCCGATTTCGGAAAGAAGGTCTTAATTATGAAAGCCCCAGATAAGCGTTGCTGTGGATCAGGAGTTTGCATCATCAATGATGCTGGAGAGTGTTGGTGCGGCCAGGTTTGGGATGGTGAAAAAATGTCAGCCCCAAGTTTGAATCTGCAACCAAAAGATAAGAGCCAGGAGAGTGGCCCTGATAAGCCAAAGTCCGAGTAGTAGCTTAAGGCTATTGAAGTCTTTGGAAGGGAGTTATCCATACACCCTGCGCAGAGAGTGTGCGGCTACCCCATCTTTGAGGGCTTCGCGCACAGGGTATGCAATTAGTTCTATGCTTTTCTGCACTGCAAGTCGCTCTAAATAAGTGGGCATTGGTTTTTTGATAATCGGGTACACCCAGTCCGGTAGATTTAGAAAGCCTGCACGGCTAATGAGTTTGATAAAGGGTTTAGCCCTTAAGTCACTCGGGAAATGATCGAGTAAATCAATAATGCTTTTAGCCCGGTCACCAAAATAGAGTTCAGGGATGTAGGCTTTAATAGCATTCTCAGTCTCTACATAGGTGCTTGGAATATCAGTAGCGCCCATTCTTTCGCCGAGCGATCTCATTTCTAAAAAATACTGATCTTTTTCTTTTGGGCTTAATTTTTCTTTTCGGTAAACCTCAAAGGAGCTCATGAAGCTACGTGTTTCCGTGAGGTGGACCCAAGCTAATAAATGTGGATCCGTGGCTGAGTACGGTTTACCAAATTCATCTAGGCCAGTAATTTTGGTATGAATCTGATTGACCTTCTGAATAATGTTATTAGCCATATCAGTTGGTCCATAGGTGGTAGCAGCAATAAAAAAAGCCGTTCTACCAAGTCGACCCTTCAAATCTTCTCTAAATGATGAGTGATCCCAAACCCCAGCCAAAGCTTGTGGATGTAGTGCTTGAAGAATTAATGAGCTAATGCCACCAATCATCATGGAAATAAAGTCTGCATGCACTTTCCAGGCGACTGATTCAGGGCCGAATAAACCGCGATCACCCTTTGGGACTAAAAAGGCTACTGGTGGACCGCTTCCTCCCACCATCTCGCGAATCGTTTTCCGAATCAGCTCATCCAGCATCGGCTTAGTGCATCTTTAGATTTCTTAAATCATCATCCTCAATGATTTCGGTAATGAGATCGAGTCTAATTCGGGGATTGGTTTGGGCTAAGAGGTGATTCTTCTGCGCAAGTGAAATGGGTAAAAGCTCTGCTAGACGATTGGAGACCCAGCCGCAATCATCAGTCTTGAAAGGTTTCTTAAATGGAGCATCACCCAACAGGTCTTCGCTTTGAATCACTGAAATAATTTCATCTAGTAACTTAGCAACGCCTTGATGCTCTTGGGGGATGGGTATTAGCGGATCTTTATCCAAAAGCTCAACTTCACCTACCCAAAGCCCATTATCTTGCTGAGAGCTGTTTAGTAGCTTAAAGCGTTGTGTGCCAAATGATTTAGTCATGTACAGGGCAGGCTGTACAGGATCAAAGTCTTCGATCAATGCTAGCGTCCCAATATTGGAGAAAGTAGGGGGCAAATTCTGGTCGTCAACTTCAGAATTTTTGATGATACTAACAACCCCAAACTCAGTCTTCTCGCGCAAGCATTGTTTGATCATGTCTAAGTAACGAGCTTCAAAAATTTTGAGGGCGATAACGCCATCCGGGAAAAGCACTGTGCCCAGGGGAAATAGCGGAATTTTTCGTGGTGCGGGGTTAGATTCAGTCATGTAATCAATGTAATGGATTTGAGTGCTTTTTGCTGACGACCCACTTGCCGCTTAAATCCCTCATGTTTACATCCGCGACCAGCAATAAACCCAATTTCCGTTTACATTAGATGCTCAATTCTTGGAGACCCAAAATGGTACAAAAACTACGCATCAAGCTTGCCCGCTGGATCTTGGGAAAGTATTGCCCGTGCTATCAAATGGGTTACCACAGCATGGTCGACTTTCAGCAAAGAAGCGCTGACCAGTTGG
>JACCDI010935232.1_pt1 | contig 15483 bp, 29 predicted proteins | sample 7442791 | NCBI WGS metagenome assembly JACCDI01 (sample SAMN15323434, study PRJNA562643) | freshwater metagenome | isolation source: river surface water | place: USA:Blue River Watershed | collected 2017-08-15 | reverse complement strand
TAATGAAATCGTTTAAATCATACATCGAGACAGGATTAGGTCCAGAGGCAACAAAAGCAAATGATGCTGCCGAAATTGCTCGTCAGAAAGAACACTTGGCACACAAAGCCAAAACAAGTTACGAACAATCTGCTCGTGAAAAAATGTTTGGTCACGGTGGTGCCGCAGAAGCAAAAGCAAAGAGTTACGAAAACGCAAAAAATAATATTGGTGAAGAATTTGCAGCTGCACCAACAAACTCTGTTGCGGGTGTAGCAGGCACAGGTGATGCTCGTTTACCATCATCACAAAGAGAACCAGGTGTTTCAAAGAAACGCAATCCAGTTTTAAAAGGCATGTTTACAAGAAAACAACCAAAGGTGTAAAATGTGGATTTTGAAATGGTTACCTGATTGGATTTTTTATGTCACTCTACTTGCAGGCGTAATTGGTTACCTTGCAACGTATCTAATTAAATATATTCCCGTTCCTTTTGTATACATGTACAAGACTCCAATTCAGTTGGGGTCTATTGCTGCAATTGTTATTGGCACATTTATGACTGGTGCAATCTATGATAATAATGCATGGTTAGACCGTGTACATGAAATGGAAGCCAAGGTTGCAAAGGCTGAACAGGAATCAAAAGAAGCAAACACCAAGATAGACAACAAGACACAAGAAGCAAAGACAAAGATTGTTGAGAAACAAGTTCTCATAAAACAATATGTTGACCGTGAAGTGACTAAGTACGATAATCAATGTATTATTCCTAAAGAGTTTATCAAGGCATTGAATGACGCTGCGGAGGCACCAAAATGAACATAACAAGAACCTACATGGTACTGGCTCTCATTCTGGTATTCTTTATACTAACTGGTTGTTCTACTACTGTTCCGGTGACTGCAAAGTTTCCTGAACCACCTAAATACTCTATGCAACCCTGTCCACAATTATTAAAACTAAAAGAAGATGCCAAACTGAGTGATGTGGCCGGTAATGTGATTCTTAATTATTCTACATACTACGAATGTGCTGTGAAAAATGATGCTTGGATTGAATGGTATCAAGTTCAGAAACGCATATTTGAAAGTGTGAAATAATGGAATTAACAAAAGAACAACTAAAACAATTACTTCCCAAAAATCCATACATCAATCAATGGCACAACGCCTTGATTCAGTTGTTACCGGATTATGAAATCAACACACCAAAACGCATGGCTTCATTCTTGGCACAATGTGCTCACGAATCTGGCAACTTCGTTTGGTTGGCTGAGAACTTAAACTACAAAGCAGCAAGTCTACGCAAAGTATTTCCAAAGTACTTTCCAACAGATGAGTTGGCTGCACAGTACGCAAACAAACCAGAAAAGATTGCTAACCGTGTCTATGCTTCACGCATGGGTAACGGACCAGAAGAATCTGGTGACGGATGGAAATACTGTGGTCGTGGATTGATCCAAGTTACAGGTAAAGAGAACTACACTTGGTTTGCCGCATCACTTGGTATTACTCCAGAGGAAGCATCAGAATATATGCAGACATTTGAAGGTGCTGCACAATCTGCTTGCTGGTTCTGGGAAACAACCAAATTAAACCAATATGCCGATTCTGGTGACATTGTTACTATGACAAAACGCATCAACGGCGGCACAATTGGACTTGAAGACCGTATCAAACACTACGAACACGCTTTGCACGTATTTGGAGGTTGATATGTCCGGACATAACGACTTAAAATTAGTAAAATGGTTATTTCTGTTACTACTGTTGCCATTAGGTTTGGCAGTTTTCAGTGGTGATAGATTTAGATATCCATGTCAAGACCCAGCAAATTGGGACAAGGATATTTGTAAAATGCCTTTGTGTGATGTGACTAGAACATGCCCTGAGCACATCTTCAAAGGTCAACGTGACCCTAGACAAGGACCCCCAAAAGATGGACAAACTCAAACAACTACTCCAGCGCCTGCTGCACAAGGAGCAACCTGTGGAAAATAATAACTTCTTATATACAGAAGAGCAATTAATGGCTCGTCTGAAATTCTTTATTGGTATCTGTTTATCATTGACATTGACTGGTATCGTATTCGTGGTGTTGTACTCACTTATTTTTGTGACACAACCATTGAATGCTATTTCACCAATCGACCAGAAGTTCTTTGAACTGATTGTACCTATCGCAACATTCTTGACCGGTACGTTGTCTGGTATCATGTTGGCTGGTGGTGATAAAGATGCACAGAAAGCTGCATTACAAGCTGCAAACAAAGGATGGGAAAGACCTCCTACGCCAGTGGTGGTGTCAAATCCTGCACCAACACAAGCTGCAACTCCAACTGCAACATTTGGTCAAATGACTACACAACCTCCAATTCCAGTATCAACACAAGTTGTTGCAGGTTTCGGTGGCAAAGAAGCACCTGTTCAACCACCACATCCTGAAAAATGAGTTGGTTAAATAGTTTATTAGGTGACGGCACAAATGGGAGTGTGAGCAGCAAGCGAGTTGTCACACTTCTTGCATTTATATTGTGTGCTGTCGCTTTTTTGACTGAACTATATACAGAATATTCTGTAAGTGTTCATACATTAGATTCCATGATGTACATTGTGATTGCGGGGTTGGGTTTCACCGCCTCTGAGAAATTTACAAAGAAGGATTAAAAATGAAAAAGATTATTGCGTTGATAGCATTGTTGGTTGCAACATCCGTTTTTGCAGCTGAAGAAAAACAAGTCTGTGTCGATAAAACTGGTAAGGACGGTAAAGTTCTTGTCGGCAAAGATGGCAAACCACAACAAACATGCAAAACAATAAAAGTACACAAAAAATTAGAAGGTACAAAAATACCGGACAAAAACGAGAAGAAGTGATAACAGTTATGTCCGACCAAGAATTCACACAAATACAAGTAGATGTTGGTGTCCTGAAAACTCAGGTCGCCACGATTACTTCTTTGTGTGATAAAATGGACAAGGTTATTGAGCGTCTTATGGACAACCAAGACCGATTGGTCAATCAAATCTACGATGATATGGACGAAAGAAAAAAAGATACTGTGAGTGACATTAAAGAGTTACATTCCAGAATAACAACGGTAGACAGAAACTTTACCGATAAACTGGAACTCACAGAACGCAGGATTATGGAACAAATTGAAAACCTGCGTAGAGATATTGCCGAGCACAACAAGAAAGAAGATTCCGAATTGAAAAAAATCCTGGAATGGAAATGGATGGCTGCCGGTGGTATAGTAGTTTTAGCATGGTTGTTTTCCCACATAAAATTTGATATAATAACGAAATTGTTAAACTAATTTGTTATTTTTGTTATGTCTGTTTATATTGACCGTACCTTCTTACTGAGGGTATCCCCTAAACTTCAAAAATTCACACAGAAGAAGACCGACCTGTATAATTTCAGGTGTCCTCTCTGTGGCGATTCTAGCAAAAATAAAACCAAAGCTCGAGGTTATGTTTTTGCAAAAAAGAACAATTACTTTTATATGTGCCACAATTGTGGTGCATCCACAAACTTTTATAATTTCCTGGAAAAAGTGGATGAGACTCTTTGTAAAGAGTATGCATTGGAACGGTATAAGAATGGTGAACAAGGCAGAGATAACTACAAAAAACCAGACTTTGAGGAATTCAAAGAGAAACCTGTGTTTAAAGAGAAGATTAATTTGCCATCTATTGCAAGTCTAGACGAGGAACACTACGCAAAACAGTATGTGTTAAAACGCCAAATTCCCGAAACTTTCCACGCAAGTCTTTTCTATGCGGAAGACTTTAAGAAATTTGTGGAAGATATGAAGATTGAAAAAGACGGCCTCAAAGAAGATGATCCACGATTAGTGATACCATTCTTTGATGAAGATAAAAATTTAGTGGCATTCCAAGGTCGTGCATTGGGAGAATCTAAACTCCGTTACATTACGGTAAAGATTGACAAAGACAATTACAAACTCTTTGGAATGGACAGGGTTGTTTTGGATGACGAGGACAAAAAAGTTTATGTCACAGAAGGACCCATTGATTCGATGTTCTTGGAGAACGCCGTGGCAACTGCGGACTCTAACCTACAAGCCGCATCAAGATTAATTGATAAGTCTAAGTTGGTATTGGTATATGACAATGAACCTCGTAATAAAGACATTTGTAAACAGCTTGAAAAAGCCATCGAGGAACATTATAATGTAGTTATTTGGCCAGAAATGATTGTAGAAAAAGATATCAATGAAATGATTTTGAATGGTTTCTCACCAGACGAAATTCAAGATTTTATAAGTAAAAATACATTCGTAAATCTGAGAGCCAAGATGGAATTCGTTAACTGGAAGAAAGTATAATATGAAAGTGAAATTAATAAATTATTCGCAAGACCCTGAAGGTCGCAACCTCTTGGAACAAATAGCGTACTGTGCAAGGGTGTCAAATCCAAGTAACCAGGACAACACCGATACAGCGGAAAAGTTGGTTAGATATCTGATTAAGAATCAACACTGGAGTCCATTGGAGATGGTTTCCGTGTGTTTGGAAATTGATACGACACGTGATATCGCAAGACAAATACTACGACACCGTTCGTTCTCTTTCCAAGAATTCAGTCAACGATATGCAGATGCTTCACAACTCGGTTTTGAGACACGAGAAGCTAGATTACAAGACAATAAGAATCGTCAAAATTCTATTAAGAATGATAATCAGGCTTTGGAGGCATGGTGGGAAAACTATCAACTGATTGTTCAACGCACCGCACTAGATGCATATCAATTTGCATTGGATAAAGGTATTGCTAAAGAACAAGCTCGTTCGGTTCTACCTGAAGGCATGACAAAATCACGCATGTACATGAACGGAACATTGCGTTCTTGGGTTCACTATATACAACTCCGTTCAGCAAACGGAACACAAAAAGAACATCAAGAAATTGCATTGGCTTGTGCTGATGCAATCGAACCAATATTTCCTATGATTAAGGAGTTTGTAAATGAATAGTAGGGACGATGTAGCAAAATTCATGTATGCATGTGACCAAAATGCAAAAGATTTTGGACCTCAAGCAAATCTATACATGGGTTTAATCATAGAAGAATATAAAGAATTAGTGGTTGCATTTGGCAATCGTGATATGGTAGAAATTGCAGATGCTTGTGCTGACTTGAAATGGGTTATTGAGGGGTTAGAACACACCCTTGGTATTCCACAACAAGAAGTTTGGGACGAAGTTGCTCGTAGTAACTTGGCCAAAATTAGTGCAAGCGGCAAAGTAGAAAAAAGAGAAGATGGTAAAGTACTCAAACCAGAAGGGTGGACGCCACCAGACATTAAGAGTATTCTGAAAAAATAATAAGGAAAAATATGGAATATATGGGAATTAAAATAGATTTGGAGAGAGACAAACTATTTGATGAGTTGGGTATAAAACGATTAAAAGAATCGTACATGCGTGACGATGAAACATCACCACAACAAAGATTTGCGTATGTATCATCATCATTCGGTACAGATGCTGCACACGCTCAACGTTTATATGATTATTCTTCTAAACATTGGCTAAGTTACTCTACACCAATTCTTTCTTATGGTCGTAGTAAACGTGGCATGCCTATTTCATGCTTCTTAAATTTTATTGAAGATACAGCGGAGGGTTTAGTTGATAATCTTAGTGAAACTAATTGGCTTAGTATGCTTGGTGGCGGGGTTGGGATTGGCTTCGGTATTCGTTCCTCGGATGATAAGAGCACTGGTGTTATGCCGCACCTCAAAATTTACGATGCATCTAGTCTCGCATACCGTCAAGGCCGTACTCGCCGTGGAAGCTACGCTGCTTATCTTGATATCAGCCATCCTGATATTATTCCCTTCCTTGAGATGAGAAAACCAACTGGTGATCCAAATGTTCGTTGTTTGAATCTTCATCATGGCGTAAACATTCCCGATGCGTTCATGGAAATCATTGAACGATGCATGTTGGATCCACAAGCTAATGATGATTGGCAATTAATTGATCCAAACAGTGGTGAAGTCCGTGAAACTGTATCAGCAAAAATGTTATGGGAAAAACTAATTGATTTGCGTATGCATACGGGTGAACCATACTTACACTTTATTGATACAAGCAATCGTATGTTGCCACAATGGTTGAAAGATAAAGGATTGAAAGTACACCAATCTAATCTATGTTCAGAAATTATTTTACCAACAAACGAAAAGAGAACAGCTGTTTGTTGTTTATCATCACTAAACTTGGAGACCTATGATGAGTGGAAGAATGATGCACTTTTTCTACGGGACGTGGCAGAAATGCTTGATAACGTCTTACAGTATTTTATTGATAATGCTCCTGACAGTATCGCTCGTGCCAAGTATTCTGCTAGCCGTGAACGTTCTATTGGCGTTGGCGCTTTGGGTTTCCATGCTTATCTGCAGCGAAAGAATGTGGCCTTTGAATCAGCCGTTGCAAAGTCAGTCAACAATAACATCTTCAAAACAATAAGAAAAGGATTGGATGATGCGAATCTTCAACTCGGTTTGGAACGTGGTGAAGCACCCGATGCCGTGGGCACTGGCTTCCGTTTCAGTCATCTTATGGCTGTTGCTCCAAATGCTTCTTCGTCTATCATTTTGGGAAATACTAGCCCTAGTGTCGAGCCTTGGCGTGCTAACGCATACCGTCAGGATACTCTATCTGGAGCATTTCTAAACAAGAACAAATACTTGGATAAAATCATACAAAAGGAATCTGAGAAACATTCTGAAGGTTGGGCGGATGAAGTTTGGTCTTCTATTATTGCTAATGATGGTTCAGTTCAACACTTGACATGGATGGACGATGATACTAAGGATGTATTCAAAACATCCATGGAAATTGACCAACGATGGGTGATTGAACATGCGGCTGACCGTCAACAGTATATTGACCAAGCACAATCACTAAATGTGTTCTTCCGTCCAGATAGTCACATCAAGTATGTTCATGCCGTACATTTCTTGGCATGGAAACAAGGATTGAAAACACTATACTATTGCCGTAGTGAGAAACTTGCTAAGGCAGATAAAGTGTCTAAACGTATTGAACGTGAAGTAATTAAAGAACTTGATATGACACAAATTGCACAAGGTAATGATTGTATTGCTTGTGAGGGTTAATGAAACCAACTATAGCATTGTTCCTGCACCAACCAAAGTGTTCGGTGCAATCAGGCAACGGCATTATCAAGGCACTTGGTGACCATTACAATTTTAAGATATTCACCAAACACGAATTAGAAGATGACTTCTTTGATAATGTCGATATTGTTGCTTTCCCTGGTGGTCTGGGTGACAGTGACAGCTTTGACTCTTTGCTTAAAAATAATCGCAACCGCATTTACGATTTTATTCGTAACGGCGGTCGTTATTTGGGAATTTGCATGGGTGCTTATTGGGCTGGTCGTGAGTATTTTAATATTTTACATAATGTTGACGTAGAACAATACATCACTAGGCCAAATACAGATACAAGAAGGCCACATGCAAAGAATCTAAAGGTTGAATGGTTGGGTGAAGAAAAACACATGTTCTTCTACGATGGATGTGCATTTGGTCCTGGTTATTATGATACTATTGCCAAATACATGAATGGTGATGCAATGGCAATAATACAAGGTCGTGTTGGTTTAATTGGATGTCACCCTGAAAGTGAACCACATTGGTATGAATCATATAGTTGGATGAAGAATAAGTATCATAATGGCGAACAACATCAGCTATTATTGGATTTTGTTAATAGATTGATGGAGGCTTGATGTTAGCAGCAGAATATATTATAATTGGATTTTTATCAGCATTAGGATGGTGGGGCGCAAATCATTATGTGATTGAACCTTACTTTCCACCCCCAATTGAAAAGAAGGAAGAAAAGAAATGAGCGACAAGAGAGTATTAAGATTTACCGCATCTTGGTGTGGACCATGTAAGATGTTGGCAAAAAATTTAGAAAGTGTTAGTACAAATATTCCAATCGAAGTGGTTGATATTGATGAAAACAATGAAATTGCCATAGATTATGGCATTCGTGGTGTACCCACACTTGTTATGTTGGACGGCAACACAGAAATGAAACGATTGGTCGGTATGCAATCATTAAAACAATTAGAGGACTGGCTAAATGATTAAAAAAGTAAATTCAAGAATTACAGACGAAAGAAGTAATTTTAAACCATTTAATTATGCTTGGGCATATGATGCGTGGTTGAAACATGAACAATCACATTGGCTTCACACAGAAGTTCCAATGTTGGAAGATGAAAAAGATTGGAAGAGAAAGTTAACTCAAAATGAAAAACAATTTCTAACACACATTTTCCGTTTCTTCACTCAAGGTGATATTGATGTTGCTGGTGGTTATGTGAAGAACTATCTTCCATATTTTCCGCAACCAGAAATCAGAATGATGTTGATGGGTTTCGCTGCTCGTGAAGCCTTACACATTGCTGCATATAGTCACTTGATTGAAACACTTGGTTTACCAGAAACCACATATAGTGAATTCTTGGCATATCAAGAAATGAAAGACAAACATGACTATGTGTTAGACTTGTCATCTAAGAATGGTACAAAAGAGAATACTGCACGTCACATCGCCGTGTTCAGTGCTTTTACTGAAGGTATGCAGTTGTTCTCCTCGTTTATCATGTTGTTGAATTTCCCACGACATGGTAAGATGAAGGGTATGGGTCAGATTGTTACTTGGTCTATTGTTGATGAAACAATGCACGCTGAAAACATGATGAAAATGTTTAAAACATATATAAACGAGAACCCTGAAATCTGGAACGATGAATTGAAGAGCAGCATCTACACCATTGCGGAAAAGATGGTTGAACTTGAAGATAAGTTTATTGATTTGGCTTTTGGTGTAAATCAAATGGAAGACTTAACTAGTGAAGATGTTAAGAAATACATTCGTTACATTGCTGACCGCCGATTGATTGGTCTTGGTATGAAGGGTATCTTTAAAGTAAAAAGAAATCCTCTTCCATGGGTTGAGGAAATGATTAATGCTCCAACTCATACCAACTTCTTTGAGAACCGTGCAACCGATTATGCAAAAGGTGCTCAACAAGGAACATGGGGTGATGTTTGGGCTCATTAAGGAGACCTTATGTCAAAGTTAGTTACAGGCGAATGCCTAAATTGTGAATCTAGTTATGAAGTTGCTTATGTTGAGCAACTTGTATCATCTGAATTGCCAGAACATTGTCCTTTCTGCGGTGAACCGATTGAAGAAATCACCGAAGACTATATAGAGGATGATGATTTGGATGACGATGATTTAAAATGGGAATAAACTGGATACACAATAACAAAGACTTCACAGAGGAACAGATTGGTGAGAATTATGGTTTTGTTTACTTAATCACCAATCTAACCAATAACAAAAAATACATTGGTAAGAAATTCTTCTACAGCTCTAAGACAAAAGTAGTAAAAGGCAAGAAAAAGAAACACAAGGTTTCCTCGGATTGGCAAACTTACTATGGTTCCAACGAGGAACTAAAAAAAGATGTTATAATGCACGGTCGAGAGCAGTTTAAGCGAGAGATTATACACTTATGCAAATCCAAAGGTGAGTGTGGTTATCTTGAAGCAAAAGAACAGTTCATTAATGGTGCGTTAGAGAGTGATGAGTACTACAATACCTGGATTATGGTAAGAGTGAGAAAATCACACATTAAGGGATTACAATGTTAGAAGCTTTGCGAGAAATCGTAGATTATGATACCATCTTTTTTGTGCCACATCCAGAAGATGATAATCAGGTAAAACTAGAAGTGGCAAAATATAAAGAAATGGGTGAAAAGTTGGATGTCGGTTTGGCCGGAGATTCCTATGAAATTATTCTTTTCAGGTTGAACGAAGAAGATGAAATGACAGACCTGGATAAGTTCCAAGGCGTTTTGACTGAACCTCGTGAATATATCAGTAGAATGATTAAAGAAGATTGGTACGGTATGGTTACCAGGAAAACCACCACATCACACCGACTGGTGGACGATGTATTTGCCAAATGGAATAGTTTTGTAGTATAATATATAAAACTACTGAAAGATATTATGATTCTCGTTGATTTAAACCAAGTCTTATTGGCAGGCCTCATGGCTCAAATTGCCAACGCAAAACCAAAAGTGAAATTAGAAGAAGACCTAATTCGTCACATGGTTTTGAATATTATCCGAACACACCTAAAGAACTTCCGTAAAGATTATGGTGAAGTTGTACTCTGTGCTGACAACCGTAAATATTGGCGCAAGGACTTTTTTCCACACTACAAGGCAGGTCGTAAAAAGACACGAGCCAAATCCGATTTAGATTGGCACCTAATCTTTGATATGTTGTCAAAGTTCAAACAAGAACTCAAAGACAATTTCCCATATAAAGTGATTGATGTAGAAGGTGCCGAAGCTGATGACATTATTGGTACACTTGTGCCCCGTCACATTATGCATGAGGACATTCTAATTATTTCCAGTGATGGTGACTTCTTGCAATTACAACAATACAATGGTCGTTCACAATACATAGTGAAACAATACAATCCAACACAAAAGAAATTTGTTGTGTCAGACAATCCACTACATGAATTGAAAATGAAAATCATTGGTGGTGATGCAGGTGATGGTATTCCAAACATCATGTCACCTGGAGATACATTCGTGCGTGACATTAGACAGAAACGCATGACAGAAGGTAGATTGGAAAAATACCTGAACGAAGATATTACACAATATGATGAAGAAGCCAAGATTGGTTATTCCCGTAATAGTACCTTGATTGACCTGCGAAACATTCCAGGTGACATTCAGAGTAAAATCATAAATACCTATGATGAAACCAAACCTGCACCTAAGGGTAAGATTTTGGATTATTTCATTGCTAATAAACTGAAAAATCTTATGGATGTGATTGGAGAATTTTAATGAAGGCTTTGTATGAAATTTTTGATGAGTTTGAGGAAGCAAAAACCAAAGAAGCAAGAATGGGTGTTATCGAACGCAACCTTTCAAAAGTTTTGGTAGATGTTTTACAGTTAACATATCATCCAGATTTCCAGTGGAAGGTAAAAGAACTTCCAGATAACTATAAAGTTCCAACGGACATGTTGCCAGGAATTACACACGATAGTTTGAACTCACAACTGCGTAGGTTGTATATGTTTAGAGTCGGTGATCCTACAGCTGAATCGTTGAGTGAGAAAAGAAGAAATGAATTGTTGATTCAGATTTTAGAATCAATTGAACCAAGAGAAGCAGAAGTCGTTTTGGGTATTTTCCAAAAAGACTTACATGTAAAAGGTCTAACATATAAATTTGTTAAAGAGGCATTTCCAAATCTATTACCATGATACCTAAAGATAGAATAGTCGTTACATCAGGTGATTATGATATTTTGAAAGTTGAAGATTTGAGATTCTTACAGAAATGTAGAGCTCAAGGTGATTGGTTAATTGTCGGTTTGAGTTCTGATATAGCAACACACATGAAAACAGGCACACTCTACAATCCTTATGATGATAGGCAAGAGTTGTTGCAAGGTTTTAAGTGTGTTGATGAAATTATCAGATACAATGATGCTGACGGTACAGATTGTAACTTATTAAAGGCTGTTAAACTGTTTTATCCTCAGGCAGTTATAACATATGTTTCTAAGCATGATATGCATAATATGCCGGAAACAAGAATTAGAGGAATTACATTTCAAGTTATTGATTAAGGAGTAGTAGTGTCAAAGTTTGTGGCTAAGTTCCGTAAAAATGCGGATTATAATGATGATTATGAATATTCACAGAAACGCAAGCGTAGTGGTAAACATGATCCATCAAAAAAGTTAACCAATTACGATTATGATAGAATGATGCAGGATGAGGAACTATATTACCAAAAACCTGCTCGCCGAAAAGTAAGAGAAATGTATTAATTCCTAGTGTTGTAGGCAAACAACACAATAATTGACAAATCTCCTGATTATGTTATAATATACGCATACAGGAGATTTGTTATGATGATTTATACTCGCACACCCAAGTCAAAGCGCAAGCTCGCTCCAAAAGCCGAGCGTGAGCAGTATCAAAAATGGTTGGAATCACACAAACCAACCAAAGTCATACAATCCACTCCACAAAAATTCACTTATAAACTGTCGGCACCTGCCGGCCGTGAAACTAAGCACTTTCCGTCATTAAATACCGGTAATGTAGCTGCTACTAAAGCGGAACCAAAAGTATACACTGGTGATAAAGTACTCGGTATTGCAACTTTGCACAAATCAAACGCTGTTCCTGTGTTTAAGAAAGAGGAAGCAGTGGAAATCTCAAGTATGAGGCGTTAAAATGAAAAGTAAAATTAATTTTGTTGTAGAAATGAAACGACCTGTGTGTCGGACACCAATCAAGCCTGTACAGGCTCATAAAAATGAGGTAAAATATGAACGAAAACCAAAACACAGAGCAAAAATCTACGAAAATTGATTGGGAGCCTGTTTCTCAAGTAACCAAACGCTGGGCAATCATGTCACAATGGGAAAATGACTTAGAAAATTACGGAAAAACTTGGTCAACTAGCATTGAAGAAGCGAATGATGGCACAGGCGATGCAATTTTGACTTTTCCTGATGAATTGCTCATGTTAAAAGGTTGGACAGAAGGCACCGTGTTGAATATGGAAGTGGAACAAACGCCTACAGGCAATGTTCTTATAATTACTGAGAAAAAATAATGAGTTTACTTGAAACAAAATCACTATTGGCCAAATTGATGGCCACGGAAGACTTGCGTATTCAACAAGACAGAGTACAAACAGCAAGTTTTAACATTGAGACTCGTGTGTTGACTGTGCCAATCTTGGATAATAAGATTTCCAAAGATGTTTATGACTTGTTTATGGGTCACGAAGTTGGCCATGCACTATACACACCATATGATGGCATGAAAAAAGCCATTGCTGATAAAATTAATATGAATGTGGTGAACATTGTTGAAGATTCACGCATTGAACGCAAGATTAAAAACAAATATCCTGGTATCAAAGCACCTTTCTTTCGTGCTTATGATGAACTGTATGAGAAAAACTTCTTTGGTACAGAAGGTAAAGACCTAAACGCATACAATTTTGTTGATAGAATCAACTTGCATTGTAAAATTGGTGCAGGATTGACTATTAAATTCTCCGATAAAGAGCGTGAACTGCTTGCCGAAGTGGAATCAACTGAAACTTATGATGATGTGATTGAAGTTACAAAGAAAATTTGTGATTTTATGAACATGGAAGATGTAGAAGAAGTAAAAACATTAACAGTTGCTGTCTTAACTGACGATGACGGTGATGGAACCAATGAAAATGAGAGTGAAGGTGAGCAACCAGCAGACATTACCATTGATGCTCGTCAAGGAGAAGGTGGAGATTCTTCAGGTGATAGTGAAGAAAACGAAGGTGAAGAAGAAAAACAGACCAAAGATGAAGTTGGTGGCAGTGTAGGCACACAAGGAGCTGGTCGTAATGAAAATCGTAAGACACCTCCACAAGAAATTCGTTCATTTACTGATGAAGCATACAAGGAAAATGAACATCAACTGTTTGATAAAGGTCAATCCAAGTATGTTTATGTAAATGTTCCTGAATATGACATCAAAAGAGGCGTTGTTGACTACAAAACACTTTATTTGAAGTGTGAGACTGAAGGTTTTACAATCAATCGGCAAGATTTTATCAATTACCGCCGTGAATCCGCAAAGGTTGTGTCGTATCTTGTGAAAGAATTTGAACTCCGCAAGAATGCCGACCAAATGAAGCGTGCTTCAACAGCAAAAACTGGTGATTTGGACCTGAGTAAAATCTATTCATTCAATTTCAATGAAGATTTGTTTAAGAAAATCACTGTTGTACCTCACGGTCAATCACACGGACTTGTAATGTTCTTGGATTGGTCAGGTTCTATGTCTCGTCACATTGGTAATACAGTAAAACAACTGTTGAACCTGGTGATGTTCTGTAAGAAAGTTAACATTCCATACGAAGTTTATTGTTTCATTGAATCTAGTGACAGAGAATTTCTCTACAAACCAGCAGCAAAGCTTGGTGATGTGTATTGTGGTGAATTTGGTATGGTTAATTTGTTGTCAAGTAGAATGACAGCCAATGAATTTATCACTGGTGCAGCTGCAATGATGAAGTTTGGTGGTATTGCAAAAGAATGTTTGGGTCGTTCGTTGACTCCATGGTTCTTGCGTATGAGTGGCACACCATTGAATGAGTGTGTTATTGCTGCCATGGAAATTGTACCAGACTTTCAGAAGAAGAATCGTTTGCAAATCGTGAACACCGTTTTTCTAACTGATGGTGAAGGTAGTTGTTTGTTTGATATGTATGATAGTTCACATTATCCTACAAAGGCTGCATTTACACATATGGTCATCCGTGATCCTAAAACTAGAAACGAAGAAGTGTTTGAAAGAAACCGTAAAGCAAACCTTTACTATTCTAGTATGTTGATGGCACAGACTGATTGTTTCATTCGTTTGTTGAAGAAACGAACCAACTCACATGTGATTGGTTTCTTTGTGTGTGAATCAAAAGACATTTCAAACCGATTCACTTATTTCTATCCTGATGAAAAAGATGATGTTGTTATCAAAGAAAAGTTTAGAAAAGAAAACTATGCTGTTGTAACTAGTACCGGTTTTGATGACTATTATTTGTTGCGGTCAAATGGCCTAGATACAGATGATGAAGAAGAACTTGAGTTCAAGGAAAATGCAACCACTCGTGGTATGGTTTCAGCATTCAGTAAGTATACTGGAAACAAAATCACAAGTCGTGTTGTGTTGAATCGTTTTATTGGATTGATTTCGTAAGGAGTAAAAAATGGAAATTTATTCAGAGTATTTTGAAGGTGACCGCAAGGCCACAGTTACTAAGTTGAAGAGGTCTTACGATCCAACTTTTGATGTTTGGGAAGTTGCGATGTATATCAATGACAAACCAATTCAGCGTACCACTTTAAGAAGTGAGGTCGATGCCGAAGATTTGGCAGAAGATTTTGTCCGAGGTGGCGGTACATCAGCACCCACACTTTTGAATGAGCACATTAGTAATGGATAATCAAATCAAAGAGGTCTTTTGCATTGCACAGGAAGAATGTGCAGAAGTTACCCAAGCAATTTCTAAAATCTTCCGTTTCGGTTTTGAATCACAACATCCTGTTAGTCTAAAGACCAACAAGGAAAGCCTAGAGGAAGAAGTGGGAGACCTCCTTGCAATGGTTGACATTATGGTGGAAAAGTGTATAATCTCAGATGAGCAAGTAAACATTGCTCGTCAAAATAAACGAGAGAAACTGAAAACCTGGTCTACCATCGAAGGACTGTAAAATGGATTATGATTATGAACGTTATTGTGAGATTCTACAAGCCTTAATGGAGGCTGCGTGGATTGACCGTGATAACTTGGAACGAGGTG
>JACCDI011395763.1_pt1 | contig 15490 bp, 17 predicted proteins | sample 7442791 | NCBI WGS metagenome assembly JACCDI01 (sample SAMN15323434, study PRJNA562643) | freshwater metagenome | isolation source: river surface water | place: USA:Blue River Watershed | collected 2017-08-15 | reverse complement strand
TTGCATTCCTCTTGTGGATTTGTACAGCCATGATTTACCAATGCATTCGGTTTATTCAAGAATGGGCACATCCGATGACTATGGTTAATTTCATTGCACTTGGATTTGTTTCAGGTTGGTTTTTATTGATGACCCTCTTCGCTATTTGGTCAGCATGGCGACCGGATCAAGCCATTGTCACCTCCCAAAATCTTGCCGGCGTGACTGGCTTTACAGGATTCTTATTGTTACTATCGCTTACTTTAAAACTGTGGGTCTGGAGACGGAATCGTAGTCTTAAGCCAAAATCATCTTTGCAGTCGGCAACCGGAATCCGACAAGGCCCCGTTCGACAAATCTCGATGGGAATGATGGGCGGTAGTTTTAATACGCGCGAGTTCTTTCATCAGCAATCCAACTTTTTTGTTGCCAATATTCGCAAGTTGGCGTTTTTCGGAGCCTACCTCATTCCAGTCACCCTACTGGTGTTTGCCGCAAGCCAAGCTAGTCTAAATTTAATTACCGTAGCGTTTTTGGTGCACCTACTTGGCCTGCTGGCAGAGAGGTGGCTATTTTTTGCTGAATCAAACCACCCGCAAAACCTTTATTACCAGCGGATTGCTTAAGTACCCAGTTCGCTGAAGTACTCGTAATGTTCGGTATTTAACGTTGAGATACGCCACTCAATTGGCTCATCTTGCATTCCAATCGCAAGGCGACGAATCACAATAACCGGATCACCAACTTTTAAGTGAAGCCATTCCGCATCCTGCTTACTAGCTGCACCTGCTCGCAAACGTTCGCTGGTCCGAGCAACCACTTGTCCATAACGAGCCTGATACAACTGATAAATACTACCCTCGCGGTGTTGAAAGGCCCCACGTGTTAATGTTGGAAACCGCTCCTTGCTAAGTGTGAGACGATCCACGATGACACATTGGCCTTCAAGTGATAAACGATTCACAATTCGCCATACTGACGATCCGTCTTTAAGTTGAAGCTTTTGAGCCTCTTCACTATTTGCCGTTGCACTTTGAAATGATATTAATTCAACGGTTGGGTATTTCTTATGATCAGCATCATGCTTAATCACATGAAAGAAGTAATACAGCAAGCGCTGTTCGTCATGCTCGGCAATAAAGGTACCTTTCCCTTGCCGTCGAATCACAATGCCCTCTGAGACAAGCTCGTCGACCGCTTTGCGAAGCGTGCCGATCGACACCTTTAGTTCCTTTGCCAACTCCTTTTCGGCAGGCAAAGCTTCGCCCATGAAGTAACGACCACGGACGATATCGCCCGTGATCTTTTGCTTTACTTCTTGATATGCGGTAATTGCTTTCATACAAATCTGGGCCACTCAAGGGTCTGAATGGCCCATTAGGCAACTTAGGCAGATTCGTATAAGCGCGTAAGTACAAACTCGCGGTGACCCAAAATCTCAGCAGCAGTTAGCTCGCCATTCGCAGTACGCAAGAGGCAATCTAGCAATTTCTCACCGGCCGTATCCATGTTTTCTTCACGGCGCAAGATTCCAGAAACATCGACGTCAATATGTTCAGACATCGTACGTACTGTTTTTGGATTCGCGCACAGCTTAATTACTGGAAGAATGGGGTTACCAATCACATTGCCCTGCCCAGTTGGGAAGAAATGGGCTGCATACCCAGCGGCTGCACATAAAGTGACCATCTCAGCAGCCGCTGATGAGGAATCCATAAAGTACAAACCTTTGCCGGTTGGCGTTTCAGCTTTATCCAATACGCCATCAATCATGCACTTCTTACCAATCTTTTGAATATTGCCAAGCGCCTTTTCTTCAATAGTCGTTAAACCACCAGCAATATTTCCTTTGGTTGGCTGTGAGTCTGAAAGGTCACTGGTTTTGTGACGCTCAATCACATCCTGATAACGATCAAAGACTTGTTTGAACTTGGCTTTGATTTCAGGGGTGCGGCAACGTGCTTCTACTAGATGCTCGCCGCCAGTTAACTCAGTGGTTTCACCAAACACCAAAGTAGAGCCAATGTCATAAAGCTTATCAAAGGCATTGCCAACGGTCGGATTGGCTCCACAACCAGAGGTCGTGTCGGATTCTCCACACTTTGTTGAAACCCAAAGCTCTGACAAGGGTGCGGAAACGCGCTGTAACTTCGATGCATGCTTCATCATCTTGTATGCAGCTTTGCTTGCAGCAGCAATTGTTGCCGTATCGCCGTTACCTTCAATCCAGAATCCCTCGACAGGCTTACCTGATTTCTTGATTCCCTCAACCACTGTATTGGTCCACTGTGGCTCAATTCCAATCACCACTACAGCCGCCACATTGGGATTGCAACCGGTACCGATCAGGGTGCGGAAATGGAGCTCAAGGTCAGCACCAAACTGCAAACGTCCATAAGGATGTGGGATTGCCATTGTGCCTTTGATATTGTTTGCTACCGCCTCGCAGGCCGCATTCGACAAATCATCAAGGGGCAAAATAATCACGTGATTACGAATACCCATCCGTCCATTTTCACGACGATAACCCATAAAGGTCGCTTTTTTTAAATCAATCATTTGTTTTTCTCTCAATCAAAAAATTCGTTAATTAGTTGGTCAATCGATTACCAGCGCTTTGTCTTGACGTTTTGAACGTGCAAATGTTCACCTTTTTTAATTGGTGCGACTACTTTGCCGATGTCAATTCCGTACTTGATCACGGTATCACCAACCTTCAAATCTTTTAACGAGATCTTGTGACCAATAGGGATATCGCTCTCGGATTTAATATTTAGCGTGGTGTCGCCATCCATCACCCAACCCGTTAGGTCATTACCGGCTTTCACGCCCTCCACGACTACGACACCTACGACATCTCCGGGTTCATGTACGACAAAGTGAATCATGCTTTCTCTCCTTTAAAGATGAACTTATTAATTATTCCAACCGCTTTGAATTCCATTCCGAATCTCTTGCAATACCGCTTCATTAACCATAGCCCCTGCCTGCATCGCTTTCTGACGTACTGCAAAGCGACGCTGGCCTGGTAATCGCACTCCGGCATCACTCGCAAACGTATTCAGCAAATCCAACATTCGGTTGCGGTAGATACCTTTTCCGGGAAGGCCGGGGTCAATCGTCAGGATTAGTTGACCCAAACGTGGCTTATTACCCGTCATTGAAAAGAAGCTGTCTGCTTCATACGAGTACTGACTTCCAGACAAACTAACCGCGAGCAGTTCGATGATGAGTGCTAATAGCGAGCCCTTATCACCGCCGAGGGGAACCATTAAACCTTTGAGGCCTTCGTTAGGATCTGTTGTTGGCTTACCATCGGCCGTAAGGGCCCAACCCAACGGAATGGACTCACTCTTTTTGGAGGCCACCAATAATTTACCTCGCGCCACGGCGGAGAGCGACATATCAATGACGAGAGGATCCTTCCCATGAACTGGAAATGCGGCAGCAAGTGGATTTGTTCCGAAGACTGCTTTACTGCCACCAGCCATGGGCATAGCCGCAGGGGTATTGCCTAGCAAAATCGAGATATATCCCGCTCTGGCAGCAGCTTCTGTGTAGTGCCCAGCGACACCAAAATGATGGGTGTTCTTAATTGCCACCAAGCCAACGCCATGCTGATGCGCAAGATGCACCGAAAGATCCGTTGCGTACTTTAGTGCTGGAAATGCAAGACCGTCCTGACCATCAACCAATGCCGCCGCCGATTTATAGGGGTGCGTCTTAATGACTGCTTGCGTGTTAATGCGCTGATGTTTTGTGTGTCCACAATATTGCGCAACCCGCGCCAGCCCATGCGAAGCCAATCCATCAACTTCTGCTAAGGCTAAAAACAAGGCGGTATCCGCTGCAGCATCATGCTTGACTCCGGCGGCACATAAGCCCTGATAGGCAAGTTGCACTAGTTCCTGAAATGAATGACTCACGTATTCTTCTCCAAAAATAGATTTACTTCACGGGCAATCATTGTGCTGACGCGGTCATTGCTTTCTTCGGTAACGCCTGCCACATGTGGCGTCAGAATTAAATTCGGTACCCCAACAAAATGGCTAAGATCCTTTGCGGGCTCAACCGCAAAGACATCGAGCGCAGCGCCACCGAGCCTGCCTGATTTCAAAGACTGGGCGAGTGCGAGCTCGTCGACAATACCACCACGGGCGGTGTTAATTAGATAAGCACCCTCTTGCATTTCATCAAGTAAAGCCTGATTAAAGAGGCCCTTAGTTTCAGGTAATAGTGGCAAATGCAAGGTCACAATTTGACTTTGACTCAACAAGTCTGGCAACGAACAAATGGGTACGGTACCGCCTTTGACTGAAATTGAATAGTCCTTAATAAAGGGATCGTAAGCAATGCAGCGCATCCCTAGCGCGAGTGCTTTTTCAGCAACAACACGGCCAATGCTCCCAAATCCGACAATGCCGATCGTTTTGCCCGCGATCTCATGGCATTTCGAGTAAGTCGGTCTGGGCCATTTTCCCGCTAGGGTTTCAGTTGTAGCCTCGCGATACGAGCGCATGAGTGCCATCGCAGTACCAAGCACGTACTCCGCTACTGAATCTGCGTTGGCACCGGTTGCCGGAATCACCCGAATGCCTCGCTCCGCACAGGCATTCAAATCAATATTCTCTAGACCAACCCCTAAGCGTCCGACCACCTTCAACTGCTTGGCCCCTGCGACTAGTTCCTTAGAAACTTTCGTTAGATTGCGCACAATCCATGCTTGGGCTGTGGCTAGGGAGTCCGCCATTTGCTTTGGATCTTGATAGGCTTCTGGTTGATAAATTACCGTATGTCGAGCCTTAAGGGTTTCTAGGGCTTGACTCGTAATGAATTCAGAGATGAAAATAATCGACATATCCATATCATATAGATGACTTAGATCTCTTGCAAGAGGCATTTAACAAATATGTGATTAAATGGGATAGAAAATAGATAACCAAGGAGATCAGTATGTATAAAACCGTACTTCGTCATATGAAGTTTGCCTTGGGTCTTGCGGCGGCTAGCTCGATTGCCTTCACAAGCCCTTCGCTTCAGGCACAAAGCTGGCCTGATAAGCCTGTCAAACTTGTAATTCCCTTTGCACCAGGTGGTACCACCGATATTTTGGGTCGTTTGTTAGCGCAACAATTAAGCACAGAGTGGAAGCAAAACGTAATTGTTGAGAATAAAGGTGGCGCGGGAGGCAATATTGCTGCAGATTTGGTAGCCAAGGCCCCTGCCGATGGGTACACCATCATGCTGGCTTCAGGCAGTATGTTGACTGTAAATCCCTATCTTTACAAGAAATTGCCAGTCGATTACGACAAAGATTTCAAAGTCATTACCAATGTTGCAAGCGGTCCCATGCTGCTGTCGGTTAATCCAAAGCTGCCTGTTAAGAACGTGAAGGAATTAATTGCATTAGCCAAAACCAAGAACCTCAATTTTGGTTCTGCAGGGATTGGTAGCCAAGTGCATATGGCCGGTGAAAACTTTACCTATGCTGCAGGTATTAATGCCACCCACGTTCCTTATAAAGGTGAATCTGCTGCGCTCAATGACTTAGTTGCCGGTCAAATTGATTTTATGGTGGGCAACTTAACTGCTGCGACTGGCTTTGCAAAATCTGGTCAGATTCGTCCTTTGGGCGTTACTAGCTTGAAACGCGTGCCACAACTACCAGACGTGCCCACCATCGCAGAGACAATTCCTGGTTTTGAAAACACGGGTTGGTTTGGTTTGGTGGTCCCATCTGGTACACCCAATGCGATTGTCGACAAAATTTATCGCTCAACCCTAGAGGCTTTTAAGAATCCAGACTTCAAGGCACGTGTTGAAGGTGCTGGTTTAACACCAGTTCTCAATACACCGCAAGAATTTGCAGCTCAGATCAAAAAAGAAGGCGCAAACTGGGAAAAGATTGTGAAGGCTCGCAATTTAAGTCAATAGCAATTAAATTCTTCATATCTCTTAAGCCCAGTACAGCTGGGCTTTTTTTATGCCTCCACCAAAATGGTTTCACCTGGTTTGACCATACTGAATATCACAGGTTTTTTATCAATCCTTAATTGGTCGCCATCCATTTGCACAGCGGTGTAGTAGGAACTCTCCAGGTCGCCCTCCTCGGGATAGTCCTCCCGATAATGTGCGCCCCGAGAGTTCTCGCGAGCGATGGCAGCCTCGACCACCGTTTTGCTAACCAGTAACAGATTGCGTAAGTTCATCCAATCCTGCCAGGTAAGGTTAAATGCAGGATTTGTATCCCCTACTCCCATGGTTTGCAACATCTGATCGAGGCGATCTAAGCGCTCCCGAGCCGCTTCTAAATCCTTGCGATTGCGTAAGATACCCACCTGATCCCACATGCAATCAGCTAACTCATCGCGAATGAACTCAATATCACCTTGGGCTTGTGTTAATGGTTTGCGATGCATTGCAATGCTTTGCTCAATCACTGCGGGATCGAATTCCAGGAACTCGCGGTTGGATGCATATTGAGCCATCGTATCGCCCGCAATACCACCAAATACCGTCGAGTTTGCAACACCATTGCCACCCAATCGGTTGGCTCCATGGACGCCGCCCGTATCTTCACCGGCAGCAAATAGACCAGGCAGATCCGTACTGGTATCGGCATGGAATACCACCCCACCCATCATGTAATGGGCGGTAGGCACTACTTCAACCAATCCGCCTGCCAAATCAAAGCCCGAGTCGGCACAACGCTCGACCATTCCTTTAAACAATTTACGAACATTCTCGGGCCCCAGATGATGCATCTGAATATAAACCCCACCATTTGGACTAACCCGACCGGCACGCATTTCTGAGTAAATCGAGCGCGAGACAATGTCACGCGTGGCGCGCTCATTGCGCGGATCGTAATTACCCATGAAGCGCTCTTTATTACCATTTAGTAGATATCCACCGGCTCCCCGCAATCCCTCCTCCAGAACCGTTCCGGTCATACGCGTATCAGGGCCGGCTAGCATTCCAGTGGGATGAAACTGCACCATCTCCATATCGCGCAGGGTTAAACCTGCTCGCAGGGCCATCGCCAATCCATCACAGCTTTTATCACCTGATGGGGTATGGTATTTGTACATTGTGGGACCGCCACCCGTTCCCAGCAAGACTGCCTTGGCACGCACCATCGCAAATTGACCGGTGCGCATATTAAGCATCAATACGCCTGCGATCGCCTTGCCATCTGCACTCTTGATTAATTCAATCGCACGATGCTCTTCTAGGCGATGAATGCCACGGGCCCATACTTGCTCCGCTAAGCGATTAATGATTTCAATTCCGGTGAGGTCACCCTTGTGAACGGTACGATCAAAGGTTTGACCGGCAAATGCTTTTTGATGAATCGTGCCATCAGGATTGCGATCAAAGAAACAGCCCAACTCATTTTCTAGCTCATGAATTCGTTCAACGGATTTAGTGACCAAAGTCCAAGCAAGTTCTTGATCGGATAGCCACTTACCGCCCTCGATGGTATCCATAAAGTGGCGCTCAACTGAATCACCCTCAGCCAGGGCAACGTTATAACCACCCTGAACCATACGGGTGCAGCCACATTTGCCTAGAAGACCTTTCACGGCAATCGTAATATGTAAGTTTGGATTGGCTTGATGGGCATGCAATGCGGCAAAGAGACCCGCACCGCCGGAGCCAAGGACCAGGATATCGGTTTTAATTGTTTCAATCGATGCCATACCGAGCTTCTTTCTCTAAACAATGCCTAAGCTTTTAAGTACCGCTGCTTTATTCGTTGCAACATCCGCTTTCACCTCTTGGTAGATGCTGCCACCGTGGCTGTCCATCGCCACTAACAAAGGACCAAATTGATTAATCTTGAACTTCCAAAGTGATTCAGGGTTCAGATCATCAAGGTCCACATCTTCAATCTGATCAATCCAGGTAGTCTCTAGTGCCGCAGTACCGCCAATAATGGCAAGATAAACACCACCATATTGAGTAAATGCCTTTGCAGACGATTCACGTAAGCCGCCTTTACCAACAATCATTCGCACCCCATATTCCCGCATCAGAGGTTCTGTAAACCGTTCCATCCGATCCGATGTGGTTGTGCCAATGCAAATCGGCTGATAACCTGCTGGAAACTTAGGACTACTAGGCACTTTGCGCACATTGGGTGCTGTATGAATTACTGCATGACCTTGCAGATCAAACTTCGTTTTTCGTCCTCGATCAAATAAATGAATTTGCGTCGCATCGCGGATCCCAAATAAGGTCTGTTGTAAGGTGACGGTGTCATTAATCCTTAACTTACGGATATCACTCTCACTGACTGGTGTTGCGAGGTTGTAGTGGGCCATGATCGTCCTTAAAATCCGTATTGAATGCCATGCGACCCAATCGTCGCCCTCGCACGCCGTGCAGAATGGCATTGCATATTGACTGCAACAGGATTCATGGTGATATGTGTGGCCGCTAATTCCACATGTACTGCAAACGCCGTACCATCACCCCCAAGCCCCTGAGGACCAATTCCGAGCTGATTTACGGCTGCACTTAACTCCTGCTCCAATTTGGCACCTTCTGCATCGCTGCATGAGCTCCCAAGTGGTCGGGTTGCAGCCCGCTTCGCAAGGGCCACGCATTGATCCGATGTGCCGCCAACACCTACTCCCACAATGGTGGGTGGGCAGGTTTTACCGCCAGCATTGACAACGCTCTCAATCACAAATGCTTTAACCCCTAAGATTCCTTCTGCTGGGATTGCCATCTTTAGAAAAGAATTATTCTCCGAGCCACTCCCTTTAGGAATCATTTCAATTTCAATTACGCCAGACATGTCCATAAAATCAATATGAATCGCTGGCATTTCAATACCGGTTGAGGTGTGATTGTTCTTGCGCGTAATGGGATGCACTACCGAAGAGCGCAGTGGATATTCTGTGGTGGCACGTTCACACCCCTTCCGAATTGCTTGCTTAAGCTGCACACCATCAAATTGAACATCGCGACCAATCCAAACGTTATAGATCGGCAAACCCGTATCCTGACAAAGTAAATTGTCCTCGCGCTCGGCGACTGCAATATTCGTCACCATCGTTCCCAGCACGACTTGCGCACGAGCATCACGCTCTTTGCGCTTAAGATCATCAATCCCATGCTTAATATCATCGGGTAATAATTTGAGAGCGCGAATGTATAGCTCTTTGCATGCGTCTTCAACGTGTTGCAGGTTCAGTTCCATAGATGATTCGTCTTAGCGAGAAAGAATTAAAAATAAGGCTCCGCAAAGCAGTGAGCCGATCAACGTCGCCTGTACCCAAGCTTTACGCAAGCCCTTCCAGATGCCGAATTCAATTACCAATAAACGCACACCACCAATGAGATGGAGAGCTAACAGGGTAACCAAACCCCATTCCCCAACCTTGACCATGGGGTGATCCGTAAATTGCAGATAGCGACCGAGCTCGGCTTCGCCATACAAGGAGCGTGAGAGTAAAAAGAAATGCAAGGGTAAGAAACAGGCTAGCAAGAGTCCAGAGACACGATGCAAATAATAGGCAAAGTAAGATAAATGCGCCTTTGTTCGGAAATCCAATCGACGCCCTGCTTGGCTCATAGCGCACCCCATACCACACCGATGACCGCGGCTGTTCCTAAAATCAGGATGAATGCCGCAAGTAACAGAGGAAGAGCTCGAATCAGAAATGTACTTTGGATATTCTCGCGCAGAATATTCGCTAAGCCAATTGGGGCATGAACAAAGCAAGCCAGAACAAAGATCTCATAGAAAAGAGCAAAGGCAAGATTGCCGCGCGTACGCGCTAGGATCTCTTGTGCACTGAGCCCATCCTGAATGGCGTAATAGATGATGATGAGATGAATTGCGACGCATACCGTGAGGACCATCGCACTAATGCGTTGGTAATACCAAAGTTTGGCCTGAAGAATCGCACTGCTGGTCATTACAGCTTACCCCACTTGCTACCCCTCACCGCCGCACGACCGACCATCTTCTTTAAACCGGCAATTCCAGCGGTTGGCTCAATCTGCTTAGGGCATCGTTCCGAGCAAGTGCCTTGCGTATGGCATGAATGACAGCCTGCATCACCTGCTACCGCACGTAAGCGATCCAATTGTTGGGTATCGCGTTCATCGTTCACAAGCGTCCACGCGCGATTAAGGGCAGCCGGACCTAAATAACTGTCTCTTGCCGAAACTACTTCACAGGAAGCGTAACAGACCCCACAACCAATGCATTCAATACCAGCATTAGCCAGCTGACGCTCTTCTGAATCGGGTTTGACCTGAGCAAAATCATCAAACCGGGTTTTGTCACCTTTAAAGTAACCGACAGCCTTACTCATTTTGTCAAAGAACTCACGCATATCGGTCGCAAGATCCTTGATGATGGGCAGATTATCCAGGGGCGCAATCTCAAGCGTGTTTTGATCCGCAATTTTGGCAACGTGGGTGCGGCAAGTCCAACGGGCTTTGCCATTGACGGTCATCGCGCAGGAGCCACACATCCCCACGCGGCATGCGAAACGATAACTCAGGGTTGGATCAATTTTGCGTTGGATGTAGGTTACGACGTCCAGTACCGTTTGATTTGCGGCGCGCGGCACTTCGTACTCCACGAACTCACCGTCATCGGCGCCCCGCCAGACTTTTACTTTGAGAATGCTTGGGTTCATGGTGACATTATAGGGATAGACAATAAAAAATAAATCGAATAGTATTTTAATTCAGATAAAAAAATACTTTACGATTAAATGCATGTCTAGTATTCGGGTTCTCAAAAATTTTATTGCCATCACACGTCACAGTAGTGTGGCTGCCGCAGCCCGTGAGATTGGCTTAACACCCGCTGCCGCTGGCCAGCAACTTGCCCAACTCGAGGCTGAATTGGGGGTGACATTGTTTGATCGTAATAAACGTTCGCTGATCCTCAATAATCAAGGCCGCGCTCTAATCGAGCCCATCCAAGACATTCTCTCCCGCTATGAATCCCTCGGAAGTCAGTTTCGCACCGGGCTCTCGGGCTCGCTTACAGTGGGTGCCTTGGTCTCAAGCTTGATGGGGCAGTTTGGTAAAACATTGGATCATTTAAAAGATGAGTATCCAGGGCTTGAACTAAAAATTAGTACAGGCTTATCCAGTGATTTTCTGCAACAGGTGCTTGATGGCATGCTTGATGCAGCCATTGTGACTGAATCCCCTTACGCATTACCGAAAAGTATTCGCTGGACTTTACTCTACGAAGAGCCGATGATTTTGATCTATCCCAAAGGTAAGGATATCGCCAATCTACCCTTCATTCGGTTTGAACCGAAAACCTGGACCGGAGAATTAGTGGATCGATTTATTCGCGCCAATGGCTTGGAAATTCGTAATAGCATGGTGGTTAACTCGGTTGAGGCCATTATTGAGGGAGTTCGCCAAGGCTTCGGCTATGCCGTAGTACCAAAATTGGCTAATGTTGAGTGGGACAAAGATAAACGAATCGTTATTGCAAATCCCCCACGTAAAACCATCTATCGCCGGGTAGGCCTACTAGAGCGCAAGAATCATGCCCGTACCAAAATTACCAAGGCCATCGAAGAGCAATTTAGAACTGGAATTATCTCGAGTCATCCATTAGTCGAGGTAGCAGGCAAAGTGAACCACACGATCTAAGTACAGAGGGTACTCCGTAATGCCATGATCGCTTCCCTCAATAATTTCCTGATTCGCATTGGGGTAAAAATCGACTATCACATGCCAATCCAGCAACTCGTCACCTGTTGCGGCAACAAGTAAATAGCGCTCAGGATGGGTAATCGCTTCTACCTGCTGTGCACGCAACTGCTCCACATACTCTGCGCGCCAATCAAAAGGCTCATCACTATCATAGGCAGTGAGTTGCCCAACATAGGGTGCCAACTCCCTAGCAGCTCGCACCGCTGGATTGAGTAATACTGCACGCGCATTCGGAAACAACTCGGCTAAATGGGTTGCATAGAATCCACCAAGCGATGAACCAATCAAACCAAGACGTTTCGGATTCACCGAGTTAATTTTCGCCTTGATCATAGCAATTGCTTCCTCAGGTGACGGAGGTAGTTGGGGGCAATACCAATCAATGGACTTGCCCTTTTCAACGAGGGATGCCACCGCATCCCTGGTTAATTGCGCTTTGGAGGAATTCGGGGAGGACCGAAATCCATGTAAATAGACAATCAGCAGATCAGAATGATCGGGCATGGTGTCTTAGCTTGCTTTTTGTCCAATCTCAAAGTTGGCCAAGGTCTCGAGAGCTTTGACCATGGCTGAATGATCCCAGGCCTTACCGCCGTGAGCCACGCACGAGTTAAACAACTCTTGAGCAGTTGCAGTATTGGGCAATGAGACCCCAAGGGCTTTAGCACTGCTCAAGGCCAAGTTCAAATCCTTTTGGTGTAACTCAATCCGAAAGCCAGGATTAAAAGTACGATTGACCATGCGCTCACCATGCACTTCCAAGATTTTCGAGCTTGCAAAGCCGCCCATCAAGGCTTGACGGACCTTGGCAGGGTCGGCACCTGCTTTAGCGGCAAATAACAATGCCTCTCCAACTGCTTCGATATTAAGGGCCACGATGATTTGATTAGCAACTTTTGCGGTTTGCCCTGCTCCGTTACCGCCCACGAGGTTAATGTTTTTACCCATGAGTTCAAAGAGGGGCTTGACCTGATTAAATACCGCTTCGTCTCCTCCAACCATAATCGAGAGCGTGGCGTTTTGTGCGCCGACTTGACCGCCCGATACTGGGGCATCGACATAGTCGCACCCTAGCTCATTGAGCTTGTTAGCAAACTCTTTGGTTGCAATGGGTGAGATCGAACTCATATCGACCACAATCTTGCCTTTACTAATCCCAGAGGCAATGCCATTCTCACCGAACAGAACCTTTTCAACATCGGGTGTGTCAGGAACCATGGTGAAAATAATGTCAGCATTTTTGGCAACTTCTGCGGGCGATTTGCAAGCAATGCCTCCTGACTTAACAAGCTCCTCGGGCACTTGACTACGAGTGGCTAAATAAACCAAATGACCGCCTTTAATTAAGTGACCAGCCATTGGAGAACCCATAATGCCTAACCCAACAAAACCCAATTTCTTTGCACTCATAGCAATCCCTTTGAAGAAAAATAACGAACTAAATTAATTTAGGAGAACGACTTCAACCAGCCCAAGCCAGCTTCTGTAGTGGTGGCAGGCTTGTATTCGCAGCCGATCCAACCTTGATAGCCTAATTGATCAATGAACTTAAATAAATAGGCGTAATTAATTTCACCAGTACCGGGCTCATTGCGCCCAGGGTTGTCTGCTAACTGTAAATGAACAATACGGCTGAAGTACTTCTTGATCGAATTAGCCAACTCACCTTCCATGCGTTGTGCATGATAGATGTCGTATTGCAAGAAAGCATTGTCCGCACCTACCTCATCCAAGATCGCAATACCTTGAGCAGTGGTGGACAAGAAAAAACCAGGAATATCAAACGTATTGATAGGCTCAATTAACAATTTGAGGTTGTGCTTTTTTAGCTCACTCGCTGCATAACGCAGATTGCTAACAAAGGTTGCATGTAAGGTCTTATGATCAACTCCGTCTGGCACTTTACCAGCTAAGCAATTGAGTTGACCAACCCCTAAGGCCTTAGCGTACTCAATCGCTTTTGCAACACCAGACTTAAACTCATCAACTCGATCGGGTAAGCACGCAATCCCTCGCTCACCCGCCTCCCAATTACCAGCGGGCAAGTTATGCAACACTAGTTTGAGTTGATTGCGATCCAGCGCTGCTTTGATCTCGCTCGCAGCAAACGGGTAAGGAAAGAGGAACTCGACTGCCTGAAAACCACAAGCGGCTGCGCGATCAAACCGCTCCATAAAGGGCACTTCATTAAACAACATGGTTAGATTTGCAGCAAACTTTGGCATTCCAGTTCCTCTAAGTGAGTTTAAAAAAGACTTATTCTAAAAGACCGGCTGTTACCAAACCTTCAGTACCGGCTGGGTGACGGCAATCAATATCCTCAAACTCGTTGACATTATTGATCTCGGTGCCCATCGCGATATTGGTGACCTTCTCCAAAATAATCTCAACTACAACTGGTACCCGATATTCTTTGGCCATCCTCTGAGCCTCGATCAAAGCCTCCTGAATCTTGCCTGGATGGGTAACGCGCAAGGTTTTGCAACCCAAGCCTTCAACCACTTTACCGTGATCAACGCCATAGCCCTTTAAGTTCTCGTCGTGCACGTTGATGTTATCAAAGGCGAGCTGTACGCAGTAATCCATATCGAAACCGCGCTGCGCTTGACGGATGAGACCAAGGTAGCTGTTATTTACTAAGACCATGACGAGCGGCAACTTAAACTGAGCACCAACAGCCAACTCCTCAATCAAGAACTGGAAGTCATAATCACCCGCGAGACCAACCACGGTACGAGTGGGATCAGCAGCAAGCACACCGAGTGCGGCAGGTACTGTCCAGCCCAAGGGGCCCGCCTGACCGCAGTTAATCCATTGACGTGCGCCATAGACATGCAAGAACTGTCCACCGGCGATTTGCGAAAGACCAATGGTTGATACATAAACCGTATCGCGTTTAAAGGCCTCGTTCATCTCTTGATAAACACGCTGTGGCTTGATAGGTACATTATCAAAATTGGTCTTGCGTAACATCACGCGCTTACGCTCTTGGCAACGCGAGACCCAATCGCTGTAATTATTGAGCTTGCCTTTCGCTTTCCATTCTTTCGCTACTTCAACAAATAGTTCGAGTGCAGCTTTCGCATCAGACACAATGCCGTAATCGGGATTGAATACGCGACCAATCTGAGTTGGCTCAATATCCACATGCACAAACTTACGCCCTTTGGTGTAAACCTCCAGGGAGCCTGTGTGACGATTCGCCCAACGATTACCAATTCCTAATACAAAGTCACTTGCCAACATCGTGGCGTTGCCATACCGATGCGAGGTTTGTAGGCCCACCATACCGGCCATCAAAGGATGATCATCTGGAATTGCGCCCCAGCCCATCAACGTTGGGATAACTGGCACACCAGTAATCTCAGCAAACTCCACCAAAAGATCTGCGGCATCTGCATTAATGATTCCACCACCTGCCACAATCAATGGCTTCTGGGCAGACATCAGCATTTCCATCGCTTTCTCAATTTGCTTTTTATTCGCAAATGGTTTGTAAACCGGCAATGGCTCGTAGGTATCGATATCAAACTCGATCTCGGCTAACTGCACATCAATTGGCAGGTCAATCAGCACCGGGCCAGGACGTCCTGAGCGCATGACATGGAATGCTTGTTGGAACACACGTGGCACCAAGCCAGGCTCGCGCACGGTTACCGCCATTTTGGTCACAGGTTTAGCAATACTTTCGATATCAACCGCCTGGAAGTCCTCTTTATAAAGACGGGCACGAGGCGCTTGACCAGTAATGCAAAGAATTGGAATCGAATCTGCACTTGCAGAGTACAGCCCGGTGATCATG
>JACCDI011647138.1_pt1 | contig 15497 bp, 14 predicted proteins | sample 7442791 | NCBI WGS metagenome assembly JACCDI01 (sample SAMN15323434, study PRJNA562643) | freshwater metagenome | isolation source: river surface water | place: USA:Blue River Watershed | collected 2017-08-15 | reverse complement strand
GTGGTCAAAAATGACCCTTTTTAAAAAACGAGTTGTGTAACACTTTGCAAGTACCTGTAAATGAGTCTTGGCTGGCTATTTAAAAAAACTTGTACAAAAATGTACTGGATTGACATAGGAATAATCATTTTTTGCAAGCCAACACTTATTCCCATCAACCATGAGTTTTCCACTTTTTTTGAAGGATGGCAACAACCACGGCCGTCACATCCACACAGAACTGAATTAAATTTTGAAAAGCACAAAAACCGCTTCTGTTGTGTGTTGAGAGAGTGCGTGTTTAGTATTTGAACATGATTACATGATTTAAAAGATATTATGATCATCCAATAGCATTAGTTTTGTAACAAGATTTTTTAGTTTTTAGATGGAGTTGTTCATTATGAAGAGTTGAGCATGAAAACTATGAGAGGACATTTCATGGATCTGGTTTTGGAACACCCATTTATTTTGGCATGATATGGAATAACAAATTTTTGAAGTGACAGCTGGTTTCTTTGATATGTTCACCATGTGGGGAATTGGTTTTGGCTAGCTTTTTCCATTGTAGGTTTGCTGATATTAATCAATTATAAAAGTGGTCTTGTTTAGAATAGTGGTGAGCATATTTTTTGCCCAATCAGCCAATTCAAAATGGCAAATCTCAGCTTCTTGCATTGACTACAGATTCTATTTCAAATAATTGGAAAGGAAAACAAAAGATAAAGATGTTGGTTTGATCTAGGAAATTCAAGAATGAATGTATATTAAATGATGGTTTTCATGTGGACAGGTTGAAAATTCCCTGCATTAATGAAAATAAACGTTTTGTAATAGCTGGCTAGGTTTTTCATCAATCTAGAACTACCATACACGATTTGTGAGAAACAGACCTTCAAAGAGCTCATGTACAAATGGATCATATCTAATTTCTTGCAAATATTGTACCATATTTTTCGCATGAAATGGAAACTCTTCTGGTGGAAAACTCTTTACAATCACATATGTACACCCCCAATTAGAACTGACCCATGAACGGTTTTTTGCATGAAGTCTTATGAAGAAATGCATTATATTTAGAAAATAGATTATATCAATAAAGTGTATGAACGCTAAATTTAAAGACTTGTTTAAATTTTTGAAATATCATTATTTGTTATTATTCATTTGGCAATAAATATTACATTTCTAAATCAACATTTATGTTTTATTATCTGTCATAATCATTAAATAATCTTATTTTAGATTGTCGACATCAAATGAAAAATATTTGAGCTCATAAACGATATCTTTGATTGTGAAAACATAAATTAGTGGTCATTCAGTTTAATTGAATGTAAACTAGTACTGCACAGTTCCCAAAATATTTCTTTTTTCTGTATTGAAATATTATACTGATTGGTGCTCAACAAATTTTTTAATTTTTCATTTTTATCACCCAACCAATGTTACATTGTTTTTAGAAAAATTATTTCTTGGATTTATCAATAATAGTCTTTATCGGTCATTGGATAGTTTTATCATCATTCCATTGATAGAATAATTAAAAAAATTTAAGTTCTTGAGTGAGTTTATACTTTGTCTATCATGCAGTGAAAATAGTTTTCACTGTCAATATTTTAAGACATCACTAGAATTAGGGCTAGGTCTCTATGAACGCTAAACAAACAATTTTAGTATTCATAAATATACTGATTTTTCATTCTTCATTCAAAACGTCATTTTCATTTACCTACCAATTTTGAACAAAAACAGTTTTTGTAGAATTTGTTTGAACTTATCCACAATATTTTAATTAATTATTAGAGGTTTGTATAGTTTTACATTTAGTTTTATAAAAAACTCAGTAATTTGACAAGGATTGCTTGTGAGGATTATTATTTGATGTAGCTGTGACCAGAATTTATGCCTTTGGTGGAGCACTTGTTTTGGTTTTTGGACATCATATGTGACATTTCCATGTAAGTATCACCTGGTATATCCTTGGATTCATCATCTGATTTAGTTCAACTGCTTGACCATTTGAATCTATGTGACAATACAGACGTCCATTCACACCTAGTATTAGGAATACATATTATTTTATGTGTGATATTTGTAGTACATATTTTTTGAACAGAAGATATCTTCATCAATCAAGATGCATTTGGTTGAATTGCTAAAGAGTATAACTGCACAGCCTGTATTTGGTCAGACCAACAGTGCCAGCCAAATGCCATCTAGCATATATATTAGGTTCATCATACAAAAAGTTGCATTAGGTGGACATTGAAATGCAGTGAAATAATCATAAAAAATTCAAATGGACCCCAATGGGCTACTAAACATATCAATTCCTGTGTAATTTCATTCTAGACCAGTCAATAGTTGGTCAAGAATGGTCTGTACATAGTTTGTTTCCTTTTTACCATGACCAAATGAAATTTTCTGTTTGTTGGCAAGGATTTAGTTTGTAATGGTCCTGGGGAAGTTGTAGTTTCCAAAAGAATTGTTAAATACAAGTCTTGTCCAGCTATTAAAAAACGTGTAATTTCATTAATGAAGGCATTTGTCAACCTGTCCACACAAAGAACCTACAGATATACATTCATTCATGATCTAGATCGAATCCATGACTTTGTCTTGTCTTCCCTTTCCAATTATGTGCAATAGAGTCTTGCAATAGGGTCTTGCAATAGAGTCTTACAATAGAGTCTATAGTACATGCCATTTTGAAATGGCTGATTGTGCAAAACAGATGCCCAACACCATTCTAAACATGATTACCTTTGTAATTCATTGATATTAGCAAACCTACAGTGGAAAAAGCCAGCCAAAAACTACAGGGCAAACATATCAAGGAAGCCAGATGTGACTTCAAAAAATAGTGTATACTGAACCAAGCCAAAATTAAAGAATGTTCCAAATCAGATCGATGAAATTCCCTGTATAATTTTTGTTCAAATTCCTAGTAATGAACAAGTCTAACAAAAAGGAACATCTTGTTACAAAACTACTGCTATTGCATCATTTGATATTTTTTAACATACAATCATGTTGAACTATTGTACACGCACTCTCTCAATTCATAGTAGAAGTGGTCTTTGTGCTTTTTAAAATAAAACTTTTTTCATTGTGGCTATGACAAATAACAGCAATGGTTGATGCTGTTAGCCAAAAAATCTAATGGTCAATGTAAACAAGTGTTGGCTAGAACAAAGAATTCTATTATGTTCAGTACAAGATTCATGGTAATCAGAAATAATAATGTTGACCATCATGACAAATTTTTTGGCTGCCTTCAACATCCATTGAGTGTAGGAATCAACTTTCCTCTTCTCCTTGATTATTTTCTTTGGACTGCATTGGCAGAAGCACTTGTGATGTATCAACAATAAAGGGGGAGATTTTGATGAGAAGGAGGGGGTGGAACTGGAAACATGCCCTTTGTGCTAAAAGTAAATGAGTCTTGAGGCCCCCAGAATGAAGTTTGATCAACTTCATTTTCCAAACTTTCTCAAAACTACCTTCTAAACAAAACCAAGATAAACATAATTTTGTCTGTATTGTTGCATGAAGGAAGAAGGGGGAAGAAGATTTTTGCTCACCCGGTTGGAATGTGCAAAGAAATTCAAATTCCTTTGAGCAGAAAAATCTATTTTATTACTGCATCCCCATACCATAACCCATCTTACAACTATTACATAAAATTAAATAAGTCCTGCAAAAACAAAGTCAGGGTCATTCATAGATAAATGATATTCTTTAGAAAACTTCATAGTTGTGGTTCAATTGTGTATGTTGTGATTTATTGCTAAGTTCTTTAATTTACTCTTAAACTTTGTTTGCTACAAAAATGACTGGTTGTGCTGTGCTGAGAAAATCTAAGTGAGATTGCTGCAAATTGAACAGAAAAATTCAGTCATACTCTTCACATTGTGTCAAATACTCTGTGCATGGGTTTGATTTATGGATGGCTGTGTGTGTAGGTTGATGAACTTTCTCTGTCATAGTGGTGCTCTCAGTGGCATGATTTTTCCTCTGTCCTGTTCTGTCCAACAAAAAAATAAGTGCTTTTTTTAGCAAATCAAGCTTGGGACAAAATAGGTTCTAAACTCATACTAGATGATGTGACTGGTGAAGAAATCAAAATATGTGGCCACAAATATTTTTTGTTATGCAACATTTGTCACAATGAAGTGCATGAGTTATCCCTGACAGGGTTTGGGCTGATATGAAGTATGTGTCAACTTGGGTGAGGCAGCATTAAGAAACTCAAAAAACCTGGTCTGGGGAGTAATTTTACAACTATGTAGGTTTTGAATAGGAATTAGTATGTATCATGGATAATGAAGTATAAAATCAGCAATGAAACTACTGTAGACAAACAATCACTCCTAACTACATTTAAACATCAACACAGTGTATGTAGACACATCCACTTCATGAATGTCAACCAAATTGGAATCACAAAGACTCTCAAGATGTACTTGTGATCACAGATCTTGAGTTGGTTGGAGGGTTCAGTTTTGGCAAATTAGTTTGAGTGGAACTAATGCAAGTGCATGTCCATCAATTTATCCCACTTCTTCCATCAGGAGAATGAAAAGTTTCAAACTTCTCAGATGCATTCTTGATAGTGTTCAACTTTGTTGGCACAGTGTTGATGTCATACAATGACAGCAGGAATCAAGTAATATTCCATCATGTATTGAGCAGCATTAGCCCCACTCTTGGATAGAAGAAATGAGTTGCCTACACTTTCCACATTCCATCTCATTTGATCTGCTTTCTTCTTGAATTTTTTGCTGCTGCATCTTTCTGCTGCTTGATCCCCTTGACTTGATCTTGAATTGTAGCTTTTGAAACCATCATCTTGAAGCCATATGCCATCCAAAGTCCCCCTGCAATAAACGCAATCACCCTCTTCACAAGAGACTTGGCTTGTTCATCCTCCATCTTCTGGAGTATGGAGCTCTTGGTGTGGATGAGGAGTTCCACATTAAAGAAAAACTTGTTAATTCTATCTCTTCATTCCTATTTATGTATTGACATCAAAGATGTTGAATGAATTATCAACAAGAATTTCATGCTATTTCACTGCAATCTCTTAACCTGCTCCTTCCACACCAAGCATGTGACAGACCTTTTTGTTGTTGGAGGGTGTTATGAGTGAAAGATATAAAGCCAACCTTCAACCAACTCTTGAATTCTTCTTTGTTGATGCACACAAACCATATGGTCATTTCACTGGTGGATCATTGGTTTGGCCATTGATGATGACAGGAAGATTGTGATCTGTAATAACATCAGATTTAATATTTATGACCCCATTGCTGTTGTGGTTCTTGAGAGATAATGCATAATTGCAAGTCTTTTACATAAAGATAGCTTCGTATCGCAAGTCCATCCTCCCCTTAAATTCAAGAATCCAGTCATCCATCTCTTGACTAGCACCATTTTTGGTGTTTTGTAGGCCAGGACCTATGTGCACTTCTTCATTTTGCATTGCATAACAAAATTCAATAGCTCCCTTGCTTTTGCAGTTTCTGCCTGGGCCGCTATCAGTCTAGATAAAAATTTTACTTCCAATGAGACAATCACCATCCCACTTGATTTTTTGAGAAGATTTAGATAGAGAGACTTGTGGAACAGTAATGTCTTGATGAAAAGTGTCTCATTCATGCTGCCCTTTTTTGAATGGAAGCTTGTAAATCCAACCTTGTCTTAATTAAATCCCCCAAAACCAACAACCTTGGGTAATTTTTAACCCATCTTGGTTTGGTTTGTATTCTATGAGTGGTTATGCACTTGGTGTCATATATCATGATTTGAGGAATATGCCAAAAAAATTTAAATCCAAAAACAACAGCTATGTGGACTCCTAGATCTTTGAACACTCTAGTTCCTACCTGTGGGAGGTCTGGGTTGGTCAAAGTAGTGGCTCAAGGCCCACTTTTGTTGCCCTCTGATGTTTTTGTGACGTATGTCATCAAAATTGATTAAGAATCAAATTATTTTTGGAAAGTGAATGTTACTTCCAACATCTAGTATAATTTTATTCAAAAGAGACTTTAACATTTTGAAAATGAAATCAATTCCACCTTTGATCAGGTATTTTGAAAACAAATTATAATACTCAAAAGAAATAGCACATGGTATCTCCCTCCCATGGAAAATGTCTGTTGCCCATTATGACTTATCTTCAACATATACATATTCGATCAGACAAGCCTTTGACCTGTCAAACCAGAGGTGTAAATTTTGTACTCCATTTCCCAATTCACGTGCTGGTCTTCCACTTTCATGGCACTTGATTGTTGTATAGTGTCTGGAAAATGGTGTCTCAGCTTTTTGTTGATGTATTCAGTGGAGTTATTATCTTCAAGATGTTTATTTTTTATGACAGCAATAAATGATAGCCTTCATCAATCTTGGCCAACAATTTCCTGTTACTGAGATCTAACACTATATGACATGAAAGAAAAACTGAAGGAAGTGTGGGTTTTGGCCCTCTCTTTGTTGGTGACTTGTTGATGATTTTTGTTGTATATACAGAGGGTCATTAGGTTGATTAAGCATCCCTCTGTAATCTTGTGTTTTTCATTTATTTCATTTACAATTTTTCAATTGAATGAATAATTAGATGTTGCCTTCTTGAGAACAGCTGCGTAGCCAGCTTTGGCCATCATGCAAGAGTGGTGGGAGTTTGCCTGGGAAGTATTATGCTGAAGAGGCCTCAATAGCAACAAAGATGATGTGCTTGCACCACTTGCATGGGATGACAAAAAGGAATTAATTCCATCTTAGACTGCTTCTTTGATTCCCTTGAGTGACTTCTTGTCACTTTTAGAATTTTTTCTCCATCCACAATTTTTTGTAAGATGGTTTGAGGGACTGAGGATATGTTTTTTCTCTTGCTTCTTCAAGCTGGAGTTGGCATTGACAATGATGTCTCAGCAGTGTGTGCAACCTCATGAAAAATTTCTTGTGTATGGCATCATCCACAGTCACAATTGCCACATTGATGCAATGATAGAGGTGCTTCTTTGAGCATGTGCAGTGCTTTGCACTCAGGGCTTTGGCAATGGCAAGACCAGACATAGTCACCTTGATAAAATTGCACATTAAATCATGAAAAATCACAAAAAAATTCACATCATCAACAATGCCACTTCCACAGCCCATGGCTCAACCCAAACCCTAAACCACGTACCTACCATCCACTCTGCCATTTTAGTAGTATCAGGTTTGTGTTCTATGCCATTGGGTGGCATGGGAATGATCATATGAAAGTAATATCATTGGCAACTCAATTTGTGCATCTTGATTGAAGGAGCAAAAATTATGGTGTGTTTGTGTGTAATTTTTGGCAAGGATCTGCTTGCTGCAGACCCCTCTAACCCATATATCAAGAAAAGAGAAAAGCTGAGATGATGGAGAAGATGATTGTAGTATTAAATGTATCTAGCATTGTTAAAGCATATTCTGCAATTGAATATTTGTAAAACAATTATGTTGAAAACCAGTTTGTAAAACTACTGGTCTAGAACTAGTACTTCAAAACATTGAGGTTTTTTGGATACATGTCTAATGGAACTGCTTTGAGAAGGTTTTGGAACGTTTGTTTGATTGACACACCTGAGAAAAAAACTGAAAAGATGAATGTATTCGAATAAAATAAACAGAAACACCTTCTTGTTTTCCCAATCCCTGAAAAACTAATGTTGGTTTCCACTACAATACATCATAATGTTATATTACTATGGGGACCTGATCATGAACCAGTAGTACCATACAATATTGTTGTCATAGATGACGTACTCATGCCTGTATGCACCTCAAAGAAGTAAATTTTTTAAACTCAATTTTCATTCGGAAAGTTTGCTCGTTTTGGAAGAAGAGAGGAGGTATAACATGTTTACAAAAGATACGAGCTAAGTACAAAAATAATAACCTGTGACGATGACGACGAGCAACGTAGGTGCGTGTATCCCTGCTACGACGACGAAGTGGCGCGTACGTTGCGGATATCATGAGTTCCTTCATTTTCGTTGACAAGGGAGAATCCATGGGAGAGTGTCCTCGGTACAGAGACCTGACGGCGAATATTCATTCATGTTGAATAATATTGTGTACTCGGTGATAAATAATACGGCAACAATCAGGCCTGGATTGTGGCGCAACTGTTCAGCTAAACTGATACTAATATTGCGTGAGCATACATGGCCTTGAACTTGGGACAGTGCAAAACACTCTATCCCAACTATTGGAGATCAAGCGAGTAAATATTGTCGAAAATGCGGTGGACGTCTCTGAAGATTCCAACAGCGGCCGCCGCTACACTTCTATTCTTCCTTCCGGTGGCACCATGCAATGCAGGGTGGATAGATCATGATACACCAGACGAATCATTGACCACGGAGTCTCATTTCCCTGACGACAATCGTCATTACGAATTGGTGAGATTTTTCATTTCATCCTCGCTTTGCATCTGTTGTACTTCTGCGCTCAACCTCGTGTTTGCCTCCGCTGCGAAAGGTATTTTCCGATGAGTTCGAGCAAGACGGACGTACATTTGAAGACGGCGCAGATCCAAGGTGGACTGCGATCGACAAAAACGACTGTAAGTGCTATTGATTTCAGTGGACATTTGTTTTGTATTAAACCTGCGGCTAAGCAAATTGCATTCTATTAACATCGTGTAAATTGGCAGACACCAACGAGGCATTGCACTACTACAGACCTGAAAATGTGAAGACCACCAACGGTGTACTCAATATTACAACGATTCTGAAATCCAATAAATATAAAGCATTTGATGAGAAGAAGCTCACATTCTTTGCTGACTCTAAACACATCCAATCAGGAATGGTGCAAGGTTGGAATAAGTTTTGCATGGTTGGTGGAATCATTGAATTTTCGGCAAAACTTCCGGGAGATCCCAAGACCGGAGGATTGTGGCCGGCCCTTTGGATGTTGGGCAATCTTGCCCGAGGGACATATGTCGGGTCATCAAATTACATTTGGCCATACAGTTACGACAAATGTGATGAGAGGAACAGACACAGTCAGAGAATTAGTGCGTGCTCGAAAGTCGGTCATTATGGGTTAGACCCAGGCGTGGGGAGAGGGTCTCCTGAAATTGATGTACTTGAAGCAATGATGGGGTCGGACGAAAAACTCCCAAGCACCAATATTACCCGTCCGTATTTTTCAACATCATTGCAAATTGCTCCCGGCCTCGAGAAGAACAGACCCAATCTCGGAAAATTGCCGAAGAAGGTGAGCCTCGTTGAATGTCTCTGCTGCTTGTTAATGCTCGTATCCTTGCTGATGAGAGGAACTCAATTGTTACTTTCTTATTAGGGATATTGGTACGAGGGTTTGGAGTACGGAAACAAGACGCAGTTGAACCCTTTTTTCTACGGAGTGACTTTGATTCATGAACCCAAACAATTCACTTATCAGTCTGATGCTATCTCAGCCAACACTCATGTTACAGAAGATTTTTTTGAAAAACATCATAAGTATCGTATTGAGTGGGAACCTCCGAACGATGACGGAACCGAGGGCTATTTGAAATGGTACTTGGACGGCGAATTTTTGTATGGCATTCGCGGAGAAAACCTCAAAATCAGTGGAACATTAATCCCACGCGAGCCGATGTATCTGCTCATGAACACAGCCGTCGCAAGCTCTTGGGGGTTTCCAAAACCTTGCCCTGAGGGATGCGATTGCAAGTGCTTCAAATGCGGTGATCCCGACTGCACCTGCGGACTACCGGATGGATTTTGTGAGAACTTCCCTGCTTCGTTCGAAATCGACTATGTCCGGGCTTACCAGGCTGTGAATGAATCGAAGCATTTCCTCGGATGTTCTACTGAGCGAATGCCCACTGGTAGGTTCATTGAAGGACACAAAAAAGATTACATGGATGCCGTCAATGGTCAAAAAGAACCCCTTTTACCTATTCAAAATGGCGGTTCCTACTGCGATACCTCGGCTGAATGCGGTTTTCCATCAAAAGGTGACTGTTCTTCCAGCAAACGTTGTGTTTGCAATGATGGTTACACTGGGCCAAGATGTTTGAGTCCTGCGGGCTTCGATGATATACCACGGCCGGAAAGTATGGAACACATCGAAGGTAGGCGGCTGTACTTTATTTTCGAATTCTCATTTTTTATCAGAGTAAACTGATGTCTTATGAATCTTTTTTCATATACTTCAGTTGACATGATCATGATGTCCCCTGTGTTTTCGGCGCTTGCATTTTTTGCTGCTGTTGCTTTCGTCCTTTTTGTTAGTTTCGCTGCTTTGAGAAAGAGGAGGCAACTTGAGAATTACGAGCAGCTTCTCACTGAAAAGCCAACAAATCTTTTCAAGGATGAGGAACCATCAGCGATTGATGGAAATGGTTCCTACCAACAATCTGGTGGACTTAATCCTATGGCATCCAACGATCAAAAAACCGTGACATATTGCATGATTGATGGTAGGCTATTGGATGAACAATGATTGAGAAATTTTATTTCGGTACTATGCTATTGCTTTTGGGGGGTAAATGACGTGAATTCGGGGACCTGGCTCGATTGTTTGGGTCTAAGTGGCTACTAAAGCTGTGTTTCATCCACTCTTCACATATTCGCAGCGATGTTTGTATTGTAACCCATGCTATGATCACAATAGATCACTGTTTTTATCCATTGCGCGCAACACTTCAAGAAACGATTGAATAGCACCTTCAAGTGGAAGGACTAACATGGAACAATGTATATTGTGCGAAAAATTGCTATGTCATCAACATTATACTTTTGCATCTTGGATTAAACCATTATCATACCTACGCGTTCTGCGGAAGTCACTTCCGCATCAGGCGTTTAAACTCAATTTACTGTGTATTTTTCTTTCCGTTCCAATAATATTTCGAAGGTGGAAACTTAATCGTTTGAAAAATCTTGATCATGCCTGCACTATATAACATTGCTGGTAACAGCCCAAGTATGATCTTTGTGACTGTTTTATTTGAGTGAAAATTTGGGGTGCATTGATGCAACTGAATCTGTTGATACACAGCATCATTCACAAGGGAAAACTCAGAATTGTCTGAAGTATGAAAGGGATATGGATGACAGCTGTGCAAGGAGTGGTGAAGTCAACTTGTGCTGGGTCTGGCAAATGGAGAGTTATGCTGTTGGTGTTGGCAGGAGGCTTGAAGTGTGGAGGGGGCAAGCATGGTGGTTGAAAGAATGGGGTGTCCAGAGGGAGTGGAGAACAAGGTCTAATCAGCACAGGAGTGACCTCCAAAGATAGGCATAATATGATGCTTGGGAGCTGATATGCATTCAATCACAAGGGTGGTGGTAATCATTACAGGCAGTGGAGATCCGTCAGGCTATCTTTTTTATGAGGTCAGAGGAGAAACATCTTTTAACCATGGTGCTGTAGGAGTGTCAGATGTGCTTGGGAAAGGTGAGAATTAAGATAGTCTAAAGGTCTGTTTTGGTGGGGTTGGAGAGGTACAAGCCAGGGAGGATCTTAAGGACATGGATGCATCTAGGAAGCATGTTGTGAAGTTTTTGACGTGGGTATCCTGGAGCAGATGGTGATACTGCCTGGTCCAGTATTGGAGGTAGTCTTCTGGTTGGTAGAGGGCAGTTGGTACAGTGGAGGGATATATAAATTGCTGAACTCAGAGGATGTCACTGATCTTCAAGTCCAGGCCCATGAGTTGGAAATCATTGACTGAATTTGTGAGTTCCAAACCAGTGGGACCAAGAGAGTTCCTTTCATCAATATAAAGAATGAAAATATTGAGCCCCTGTAGAAAAAGCATTCATCAACAAGCAACTGAGCATAACTGAGTGCAACCTGCTGTTAGGAGCTTATCAACCATTGGTTCTGCATTATCTGCCCTACTATTGTCCATAAAAGTTGCTGATGAGCTGATGCACATAGTCCTTGCAGTTTCCTCTCCTTGCAATGATGCCATAGGCAATCTCCATGTAAATGTACAGTTCAATTTGTGCTTGTGTCTAAGCCAGGACAAAGTATATTTGGGGTAGATCCCACCAAATAATGATGGCATAATCTATCATTAGCCTGATAACAAGTAAAGCAACAAGATGAGCATAGCTTTTCATAGTAATTAACACCAAATACATTATTCTCAACATGGACATTCAGCCTGGACTTGTACTTGGTAACCTGGTTATAGTGTGACTCACTCTGTAACTATACTTGCTCAATATGATCCAAAACTTGCTGATTAGTGCAAACATATTTCTTTCACAACTGACTTGTCAATCATCTTGCTGAAATGCTTGAATCATCCATCATTATGTTATGGAAGGAACTGGGACTATGCATAGGTTCAAAAATTTCAAGCTCAAGTTCATAGTCATGCCAAACGTCAAAATCATTGCTAAGGAAGATTGGTTGGCCATGCAGATCATTCACCCTGCAGATTTTCCTCATACCATGACACAACTTGTACAGAAAGCAAACAGACTCATCTTCAATGCAGAAGATGGTCTAACAATGGACTCATTTCCAATCAACCTCATGACTTCCACCAAATCAGGCACTGAACTAAATTGCACTCTTAGAACAGTCAAGTAAGATGTCCTTGTCCACCTATTGAAGCTATGGATCACCTTCCTGGATAGCAACCTAGTCATTCATGCCAATGATGTGAAATAATAATTCTTACAACTCAATCTCCTACTTGACATTATGGTCCATTTTTGTTTGTAATAAACACCATCCTCTCCTCAAGTGTGGTCTTGTATTTGACTCTGATTTCAGTCCAGCAAATTTAGAGCCTGTTTGGTTCATTGTGGAACAACTGGCAATAGCACTCTTTGATGATGACACACTACAAGATTGACATAAACAACACCTGGACCAGCTGCAGTGAGACAATAGCTTGGTGAACAACAAACAACAACAATTCAGACCAGCCACTTGATTTATAACATAACGAATTGCTCAGTTGGGAATGCAAAATATCAAGACATCTAAAAAATTCATGACACTGACACTGACATGCAACATCTCAGATATGTCAAAATTTTTGAGCAAAAGTAGCATTTTTGTGTCAATAGAACTCTGGTGTAATGACATATGAACTGCAAAACAACATGTGTGTTTTTCAATTTACTTCATGACTCCAACATGCAAATTATAATGAGTAATATTTCAATAAATTAAGAGAATACAATTTTTCAAATGATTAATTTGATATTTTACACATATTTCATTTCTTTATTACTAGTTAACAACTATGAATCTAATGAATGATACCTAAGTATTTAATCTTCATTAAATTTCCTTAATTCTTAAATTTCACTCTTTAATTGCTACATTCTCTCCAATCTCCTCAAAATTATTGAATTGTCTCCTGCCTCTTTTGTTAAAAAATTGTGGGAAAATTGCAAATTTAAATTTGATTAGACAGAAAGAATGATTCACCATCAATGAAATTCCAACAGAGCAAAAATATGACAACAAATTAAAAAATACTGAGCGAAAATCTCCTCAAAGCTTAAAATAATTTGTTATTTAACCCACATCCTACTAATATGCCATGACTTTGAAAAAATTACTTTTTTTGACAAACAATTTGATTAAAAAAATTACACTAACTGGATAGTTAATGGCTCTATTTCCACTAGTGATGTGCATTGCATTCAATGCCCATAGTTGAAATATGATATTGTGCTTGATTGAGGGAGGAGTGGTGCAGGTAACCCAATTTGTTCTTATAAGCAGATTCTGAAAAAATGAAAAATTGAAACATTCCCCAAAATTACACGAAAACAAGAGGGAAAGAAGAGTAGATGCAAAATGTTTCTTTTAGATTTGTTGATGTTAGACATCTTTAGTATTTTGTGTCAGCATTTTTTATTTAGGATTTTTAAATTTGCACTTGCCATTTCTTCTTTTTGTATCTTTAAATCATTACAATAAATTAATTTTGACAAGTTTCATCCAAAAAAATATCTTCAGAAGACTTCATTTCATACATGGGTCTACTTTTGAGTATGATTAGGGGCCACAGCAGTCCTTTGACACATGAATAAGAGGAAAAAATATCTTAGCATTATCAAATCTATCTTTTTGTATTTTTGAACATATCCATCCATCATTGACTTATTGCCAACATGTCTACAATGTTAGCAATGAAGCAGTGTTGCCGTCCCTGATTTTGCAGCAAATTTTGTTGAAACTTATGTTGACATCTATGGCAACTACTGAATCCACCAGATGATCACAAACAGCATAGAGGCGATCTACATACTTTTTGGCATTCTGGAACTTTCCATCTGCCAAAACTTTGTCTCCTTCAATAAATTATAGGAAATGATCATCAGCTAGGCATCATACATCCGTCAACAGATTACAATGCACATTTTGTGTATGTCAACACACCACTGGAATTATTACAGACACATTTCAAATAGCACATGGAAAGTGAGGATTGAACTAAAAAACATTTTTCCTCCAAGACAATGGAGAAGCTCAATCGCATTGCTTCCTCAATGCCATGGCTTTAATTCCCTCTACCAGACCTTTAAATACCAATTGCACTCTGCCTCTGACTCCATCACAATTATTTATGCATTACCAACATGCAGTTCCATTTACTGCCCAAATGAAAATCAGTGAAAATCTTTTACAACCTACTTTAGCAGCATTTCATCTTGAAAACACTCATGGTGGCGCTTGCACTCATTGTATCCATCCTTGATGTCCCATAAATTTTGAATTTCTGTCCAATTGTACCTTGGTCATAAAATTCTTGGAATCATCCTCCCATGCCACAGGAGGATATTCTAAGTCATCATGGACAGTTGATAAGGTTGTCTCAGCTGCCAAAGGTCAACCTCATTGCAATCATCATCTCCATTCTCTGAGATGATGTGGCTGTCCCTTACCAACAAAACATGATCACCAACATGATGACCCTCTGTATGACCAATCATGTGGAGTCCCTACACCACCGCCACCTACATGTTTAAATGTATACTATCACTATATCAAATGGCATATCATAGCAATATGTAAGAGCATGGACTATGGACATGATCAATGTGTGATTCAATTTATCTGAGGTATATGGAAAAACTGATGCATGCTAAAGAATCAAATCATTGTGAGAAGGGTTGTGGAGTTGCTTCCAAGTTACTGGGGAATGAACTCTCCACCACGTCAAAATGTTGTCATATATGACATAGCAAAGGGATGGTGGAAACATGAAGAGGTAGATGATGCGAATTGACACAGAGTAATTTGCTACATTTCTGTTTGCGCCCAAAACTCAAAATAATGATGTGGTACCGGAGCCAAAAAGGAATGCACCATCATAGTTCCTCACTGAGCAAAGCCAGTATAGCTAGGAAGCATTCACCTATGCAGAATGAGAAATGAGCAACAGTAGGTGAAGGAACATCATTTAAGATATGATTAGATTGAACAGTTCAGGTCCCAGGAGGATTGTAGTTTCAGAGGGGTGGATGTTTACAAGCACTCATGAG
>JACCDI010177243.1_pt1 | contig 15502 bp, 13 predicted proteins | sample 7442791 | NCBI WGS metagenome assembly JACCDI01 (sample SAMN15323434, study PRJNA562643) | freshwater metagenome | isolation source: river surface water | place: USA:Blue River Watershed | collected 2017-08-15 | reverse complement strand
TCTTCTCACGAATCATCTTCTCTGTATGTTTGAATTTAGGATAAACTAAATCCACATCATTGAATGAATCATAACCGAATGCAGTTAAAATAATTCTTGTCATTAATAATGCATGATTACCTTGTTCTGCATACAACCCAAAAATATCTACCAAATTCATGGCCAATCTTTTATAGGTTTTTACAGGAACAGGGAAATCGCCGTGACTACTACTGGCTTCAATATCAAAACTACATATTTTATAAGGAACTCGGGTTTCTTTTTCTGGAAGCGGGACTACATGTTGCAATTTACAAAGAAATTCATAAGTGCATGTAGTCGTTCTTTCAAATTGTGATAATTGTGTATTTCCAGCCACTTTTATCCATCCAGAAGGCGAAATTTCATGAATATGAAAATAACGCAATAATGGCGGAATAGTGGATTCGTATAATTCTGTGCGCGTACGATTAAATTCGAGTGGAACAAGTTTACGAATTGCTCCAGTAGTATACCACAAATTGCGAATACGACTTAATACAATAGTATTTTTACAGACCACTTTCACAAAATTATGTTTTTTTCCACCAGAGAAACCGTACAATTTATGATGTTGTACTAATTCCATCGACTCTATTTGCTTATCATAATACGCTCCAATTCTACCCACGATTTCTGCTCTCATGCGAGAAACCGCGGATTGAGTCCATCCATCGCCGACTTTAATGAAGAAGAACGGTTTGTAATTATCGATGTAAATACTGGCGGTTTCTCCTTTTTCATTAATACCGAACATTTGAATAATGAACTGTTTAGTTGGTTTTTCTTTATACTGTCTATGGCCGCCTTCGGCGGCCGCAGCTTCAAAATCGTCATCTGACCCATCACTGGATTGAACACTTGTCATTGAATCCGCAATATCATCAAAGACGCGAAAATCAATAAGACGAAAAGGTTTATATACAGCTGCGCGTTTTTGAGTTTGTTTTTGAACAGACATTTTAAAGAATAGTTATTTTATTATATGAAATAGTTTTTATTCTTATTTTTAAAATAACAATAAAATCAATTTTATGAATAAAATCTGGCGAATCGATTATTTTTTCACCCAATCCGCTAATTTTTCAGGAGTACGTTCATCCGAAAAATCGGTATGTAATTTCCCATTTTTTATCTTGAAAATAGTAGGAAATCCATTTACACTTAAATTAACGCCATGTTTTTGGTTAAACTCCTGTAATTTATGTGCCATTTCACTTTCTTCTATTTCAACCGCATTTGCCATTTTACCAACAAGGTCTTTGGTTTTTTGCCATATCGATTTGTCAGAAGGAGAAGAAGAATCCATTAAATGTTTGCAATGCCCACACCATTTTGCATGAACAATACCAAATACCACTGGAGATTTAGGCATCATTGCGCGAACTGCGCGAGTTAATCTTCTCTTCTTTCTCATAGAACGAGTACTTCTTCTATTCTTTTTAGAATAATATTTTTTATATCCCATTTATATATTATTCACATAAATAATCAAGAGATGAAAAAATCATTTATACAAATTGTATTTCTTATTTTTCTATTTTTAACATTTGGAATTGGAGCATATGTGTATAGTGGTACAGATATGAAAAATATTATTCAAAAAATGCAATATCGAAATGGGGTTTCTTGTATGGAAGGTTTGTTAAGTTGTCAATTACAAGAAGGATTTGGCGAACCTATGCCAACCCAATCTGATGATTCTAAAGAAGAAGATTCTGTGAATTCTTCTCCTAAAGATTCTTCTGCGAACTGTTATGATTTATTGGTGAGAAGAGGAAATCAGATATTAATGTATAATACAAAAGCTCCCGCAAATGCAAAAACAAACCCAATTGTCTTCTCTACTTTGGTTGAATATGAGAATTATTTAGACGCACAAAAGAAGAAAGGTATTCATTGTCCTGTCTTATATTTAAGAGAAGAAACTGGTACTCAAGGAAATACGGTATATCGTGCTACTCCGAATCCATTTGATACAAATAATACGTTGCCCATTACATCCAGTATTATGTTACCAGTAAATACTGGAGAGCCTATTAAAACAAAAAAAACAGAAAATAGCTATGCCAGTTTTGACCCTATGGGACTTTATGTGGGTAAAATAACGGATGTGGATTTAATACATTATTCGACTCAAAACGCGCCAATTAGTGATAATCCCATGGATCCTAATTGGGGCGGTGTTTTGTATACACAAGCGCAAATAGATAGTGGAAAATATGATGAAAATATTGTGACACGTGTGGCGTATCCTCGAGCTGGAGCATTACAAGTAGGAGTTCCAAATACCAATATGAATTCCGAACCAACGCGAGAATTAAATTTAGCTCGAATGGGATAACTTCTCAACAAATCTTATATTATGAGTATTACAAATCGAAAAATTGAATATGTTAATAATAAACATAATAAAAGCAAAAAGAATAATTATAATAAATCCTATCTATTAGATTCGCAAAAAATGTATGCTCAAGTAATGAATGAATTTCCTTCCATCATGCCTTCTAATTTTCCCAAATTAAAAGATTCAGTAAATTGTAAAAAATTATTAAATCAAATAAAAACAGAAGATGTTATTATTCAAGAATTGGCAGAAGGAGAAATGCGTGCTACATTTACTCTACGTAATGATGCACCTGCCGATTTTACACGGGCTATTCAAGAAGAAGAAGTATTGAAAGTTCGTCTCAAGAATTTCGATAAATATAAAAATAAAGTGGTTGATTTGCCCAGTTTTTGGGATGTTTGGAATCGTCCGAATTCCCCTTTACCTAAATTAATTATTCGTGATAGAGACCCAAACGAAGCCAAATGGAAATATGCTATTCCCAATAAAGGTAATTTGGGATATAAAGTCGCTACAAATTTCATGCCCGGATATGCTCGTGCAATGTATGAGTATTATGGCGCCAAGCGTGCACTCGACCCATGTGCTGGATGGGGTGACCGTCTTACTGGTGCTATTTGTGCAAAAGGTTTAGAGAAGTATGTTGGATTTGACCCGAATCTTCATTTGCGTAAAGGATATACGAATATTATGAAATATGGCGGTCATGAACTGACAAAAGTTACCAGTGACGAACTCCATTTTAATAATACTTTTGAAATTCATTCAAAACCGTTTGAAGTGGGGATTTTAGGATTTCCTAACGAATCGTTTGATTTCGCATTCACAAGTCCTCCGTTCTTTGATTATGAAATGTATAATCCTGATAATCCAGAATATAATAATTGGTACGATGAATTCTACACTCCGTTATTTGTGCAAGTATATCGCGTATTAAAGCCGGGTTCTTATTTTGGAATACATATTGGCGATACAACTGCAGGTAAAATCATGGATTTCTTATTTAATGAAGTGCCTAAGATAACCAAATTTCGATATGACCATTCAATTGGATTAAAAGGTATGATGAGTAATAAACTACGAACTGTATGGATGTTTTATAAACCCATTGAAGAAGTGGTTAAACAAGAAGAGCCCCCAAAACCAGACCTAATAAATGAAAAAAAACCGAGAAAAATTGCGGTGAAAAGTGAAGAAGATTTATTACTCTATAGTATTGTTGTCCCCAAAAAAAATCAATATAAAGAAGATGGGGTTAAGATGTTTAAATGTGGGCCATTGCCGCAAAAAGACGGTACTGAATTAACATATGATAAATTCAAAATGGATATTGAGAAAAATAAAAAGGAAGAATTGTATTATTTTGCGGTTCCGTTTGGACTAAAACGTTCCATGTTAAAAGATGAAATGGTTCGTATTGTAAAAGAAAATATCAGATTCATGTAAATTATACAAATCATAAAAAATTGAATTATTTTATATGATTATTTTTTTATCAATAAATTATTTATGTAAATGTCGAGAAATATCCAACAACCAATTTGTATATATTCTATACATCAAACACCTGTTGTGTATTGCATTCCAAAAATAAATAAACCTTTATATTCTCATGTAAATTCTAAAAATAAAGAAAAATATGTGAAACAGAGAAGATTGTTATTTGATGCATTACATAATCCTGAGTCTGCAAAAAAATTGGAAAAAATACAAGAATTAAAAGAAAAGAAAATGTGGGAACAATTTTATTCAAATCATCCTATCATGGGATTTTTAGATAATTTATCCCCCTCTGATACTCATTTTATAATATCATGTATTTCACAAATTACTTCATATGAAAGTGAACATAAATGGGTGTTTAGTATGGCCACTGTTTCTAATAGAATGGTTGATTGTTTAGTAAATGCGATTAAAATATTATGTAAAGACGTATATTATGTGGTATCTTATGAACCTGAATGGGGAAATGTAAATATTATATTGACTATATATTGGAATACCCCAGACATGGACGATATTGTTTTCAATAAATATATATTTCGTAATTTTAACCTTTAATCTCTATTCTACTCTTCTCTTACATCCGTGTATCAAATCAGTAGAATAGAGGTTAATATATAACGATTTGTTTAATTATAAATAATTTAAAAAATAATACATAATATAAAATATATAATGTATAACAATATTATAAATGCATGTCAATGTTTTGGAAAAACAAAAAATATTATGGAAAAAGATGTTTTTTTTGAAAAAATAAAAAATACATATGATTTAACCAAAAATTTAAAAGAAAACGATGACGAGATTATTGAAAAAATTAAAATGGATAGAATAAATTATGTTAAACAAATATTTCTTCCAATACCAACACAAATATATGATGATTTTATAAACAAAATAACTACTGAAAACTTAACTGATATGGAAATATTTTTAACGAGTAATACAAGAAATCAACTAATTAACACATTTAAAAATAATATTGTACAACATAATTTACGTTGTATAATGGATACTAATATTTCAAATTTTAAATTAATACAAAATTTTGGGATAAATATACCAATTGATATTTTAAAAATAGATGTACCTTCATGGTATAAATATACTATAACTGAAAATGATGTAAATACATTTATTGATACTGTTAAAACTTATCAAATAACCCAAATAAAAAATTATAATATTTCTTCTAATTATTTTAATTATTCATATTTACTTTATTCACATATTGAAACTATATGTAAAGATAATATATTAAATAATTTACCATTAGATTTATATTATTGTCCTTCAAATGAAAAACAAATTGTTATTGATACTAATAATCCTTTAAGTAAATTATTAAACGTATCTATTGATACTAATAAAAACACTTTTTCATTAAAAATTAATATAACTTTTTTAAAAATTGTATAAAATTTTACACAATTAAAAAACTGGTTTCTTTATTTATTTGATTATTTGGTAAAACATAATTAAAAAGATAAATAGCAGCTGGTGTTTTCGACATCATTTGCATTTTTTCACTCAACATCCTATTTACTAAAATATTAACCCCTCCAATATCATTTAATACTAACCATTTTACATTTGGGTTTGTAACCAATACATTTTTAAAACTCTGTAAAAATCCCAGATAAAAAAGATGCGTATTTTTTGTATTTGGTATTGCACAAACCAATTCAATTGTTCTACCATTACCCATATCACTGGTAAGATGCGCATTTTTAAAAATATACATTCCAAGTATATCCTGTTTATTACGAACACAATATACCCACCATTCTTCTCGATTAATAAATTCTATTATGTTTCCAACACATGGAAGCGCAACAAATGAATATGTTGGTTTCACCATTTTCACAAAATCAATTAATTCATTGAATTCGGCTTTGGAACACGTGATTCCGTCGGGCATCTTCTCAATAGGTCGTCTTTCAATATAAAAAGTAAAAGTATTATATGTAAATAAAGGAACCACTCCTTCACATAAATCCACTTCTTTTTTGAAAAGAGTAATTGGAATTTGGGAATCTATTCTTACATTCTTCTCGTGCGTTTGAAAAAGGGGTCGAACTAATTTATCTGCTTGTTTATCTCTTCGTACACATAAAAAATCGACTATGTTGGCATTTCCTTGATATAAATGGTCTTTTATGTAAAATTCTATAGTAATAGGTTTTGAAAAAACACATCCTGCTAATTCTATGGGGGAATCTGGAGAAGATTGAGCTAAATAAGTGGATACATAACATTTACGGTCATGGCCTATCATTGCAGTTTTTAGATATCTTCTCGTTATTGTGTACATGAATTGGTCGCTCGGAATATAATTTGATTGTAAAAAATCTCGTATTTCACGTAAAGATTTAGACGATAATTTATTAAAATCCGTAGTTTTCACATGGGCATCATCATAATATTTATTTAGTTTCATGGGAGAAGATTGTATCACATACGGTGTTTTACAGAAGTATCTTCTCCACCAATCGTAGGTGTGAACCACTGGCTGGCTTGACCAGAAAGGATACATTAGTTTCACATAAATGTAAAAAGAAAGATAAGCGCCGATAATTCCCAAAAAAATATAATGCATGGGGAGTGTTAGAAAAAGACCATTAAACCACCAAAAAATAGCTACCATCTGTTGCATGAATAAGACCAGTAAATAACGGAAAGAAGGAATAGAATCAACTAATATATTCTTTTTGTGGAGAAGATAGCCAATGATATCATCTTTCCATGTATCATAAAACGGCATTTATTATTTATTTCGGTATTGTCAAAAATAAATAATACGCATGATTTTGTGTGTATCTTCTCATAACATGGGGATGATACTTATATTTTGGTCAAAATATAAATGGATTGATTATCATCGCCATTATAATCCACCAAAGAATATTTAGCAATCATTGAAAATCCACAATATTGAGCTTTTGCTAAAATATCGGCCTCCTTCTCCATAACAAGGGTACTCTCATTTTGTCGAACTTTATTTGTTTTTCTATCAATAAATGATTCCATTTGGATAACCTCATTGTTTTTATCTACTTTAGAAAAATCCCAAGAAGATTTATAAATAAAATCGCGGAATTCAATCACTGTATCTTTTTTTCTCTGCACTCCTTCTCCACATGTCTTAATATTCGATGGTTTACCTGCTGGTGTAATTAAATCAAATTTACTACGGTCTACTAAATGCAATATTAAATATCCTCCATTTACTAACCAATAATGACAGTTTCTAAAAAAAGCCACTTTATCTTCCATCGAATAAATAGTAAAATGAGTACATAATACATGTGTCACAGATTCACGGTCAAGAATATCAGGGGTTTCGGCATTTCCACATGTCAGGGGTGTGTTATCTTCTTCCTCTTCTTGGAATTTAGCTAAACCTGTTTCAACCATTGATTTTGATTTATCTATACCTATCGCATCATATCCTTCCGATTTTAACATTTTAACTAAACAACCTGTTCCACAACCGACATCTAATATACGAGAATTATCTTTATCGGGCTGTGTTGCTAAAAACACTTGATATTCGTGGGCATTTCGGGCTTCTGTTCGATTTAATACATCGTAAATATTGGCATAAAAATCATCGTAGATATCTTCTCCATATTTAGCCACAAAATTAGAGGATTGTGTAAATCCTTCATGAACTTCTCTTGTTTTATAGAAAAAATGAACACCAATAAATAATAATACAACTATAAATAATATTTTAAACCAATAATTATCGGGGTTTGTAGAGAAGATAGCATTATATAAATTCATTTTTATTTACCATATATTGATAAAATATTATATCTATTTCTCGGATAAAAAATAGACATAATATAAGTGTATTATATTAGAACAATGAATTACCGAGAATCAACTAATTTAATTGAAGGCGTCCAGCAAGGCGTTGTAATCGGACAACAATCCCGAGTGGATGAATTAAATGACCGTATTCACTCGCGCCATTTTCCTGACCGCGAATTAGCGCCGAATTTTTCCATGAGACCTACCCCCACAAAATATGTGCGATTTCCTATTGCAAATATTCGTACTCCAGGAAATGAACCTATTCGTTCTTATATTCCCCATTCCACTGCCGACAATTTCAACCCTGGAACAAGTAATGCTCCCGTCGGCACATATTTAGCAAATGTGGATGTGGAAACTCAGTTGAGATATCAACCATATTCAGTGAAATACAATACTCATCATGATATATATGTTCCATCTTCTTCCAGCGATTTATATAATACTCAAGTGTATGGACGTAGAGAAGAAGACACACATCCTCTTCTTTTTAAACAAGAAACCTATAAAACAACCATTCCTGATATATTAAGAAATGGTTCAGGAATTGGTGCCGACCGTTTTTTTAATCATACTCGTACACAATTACGTAATATGAGTATGTAACATTCTTCCACCCCATCCTGTAAAATATACATATATTATATAATATATATAATATATGTTTTGGAGAACAAAACGAAAGACGCCGTCTTATAAGAAAAATACAATTAAAAATAGGAAAAGTTTACCTAAACCCAATAATTTAACGGATTGTCCATATGACCCTGAATTTGCTACTATAAATAGAAAAGGCAGTAGTGCTCGAGTCAATGAAACCTGGAAAATATGTTACCTCATAAATGATATTCCTACTGACATTATGTATTTAACTCCTAAAAATGTGTTTATAAAAAGTATTGAATTGCCACAAATACCACAATTTGTTGTATCTATTAATCATATTCCTACAATAGTAAAAATAAAAATAGAAGATAAATATGTGTCCTGTATATTAAATATAAATGGCATATATTATGTTATAATGCGGCTTTTTGGTAAAACATTAAATACGGGAATATTCGCAAGACCTGAAAAAAACAGGGCTTTTTATAAATTAAATAATCTATCATTTCATCCAACAAACAGCAAAATATATATTAAAAAAAATACATATGAAATATTAAATGAAGTAAAAATATTATCGAGTAAACGCATACCTACTATTAACATATTGCCTGGATATTTCGAAAATATAAATAGTACGCATGAATTATTTTATTTATTAAAAGATTTTAGAATAAGTCAAGTAATTAAAAATGAAATTAAATATGAAATTATTGATGAAGCTGTATAATTTTTAGTCTATCTGCATGATAGACGGGTATATCACCCCAGTAGAATAGAGGTTAAATTTTATAGAAAATTGAAATAAATTATAAATATATATTTATCATATAATATAATAAATATGTCTCAAATTTTAAACCATATAACCTCATTTTTAGGAATTAACAATGACAAACGAAACTCGGTAAAAATATATCCTACTAATGATTCTCCACTTATTATGTATAATAATAAATCTTCTCAACATCCTCATGACCCTATGCTATCTATAGAGACTATTCGAAATACTGATACGGGATTTACATATAATACTTATGTAAAACGTGGAGGTATTTATGTGTAAAATCTCATAAAATTGATTAGAATTTTATTTTTTTATTCTGATAATAAAAAACAATATAAGTTTAATCCCTTATCACTGGTAAATTATCAATAAGAAAATGTCTTCATTACAAGAATTAAACCACATTATTACTACTGCGATAAGCAGTAATATAAAACCTCAGTTTCTTCAAATTGTAAATGTTGAATTAATGAAATATATTGATACTGGAGATAGAATGAAAGATGGTTCATTGCTTATTATTGTAAACTCATTAATTACATTATTATTATCAATATTATATTATATTTGTTGTAAACTATATAATATAATTAATACAAAAATTGTTTTGAATAATAATAATAATACATATAAAATAAATGTTAAAAATGTACTAAAAAACATAACTACTACAGATATGAATACATATATGTTTAAATATAGATTAATAAATGCAACACATAATGAAGTTAATATACCCATACTTTTTGGATATTTACAAAAAAATAATATATTAGATAATGTTAATGTTATAAAATCAACATATTTATATCAAGGATATAATAAAATAAGCAGTATGGAAGATATTAATATTATTAAAAATAAAGGAAATTTACTTTTACCTTATTATACAAGTGAAAACTGTGATATTGTTAATTATTTTATGCCAGTGGAAGTATATAAAAACGAATTAAATGAAGATGAATATATATTCTTATATCAAGGAGAATTACAATCAAAAACAAGCATTCAATTAAATAATTTTATTTTGAAAGTTTTAGAATATAAAATTAATTATTATAATACTATAGTAAATCAAAAAAATGAATTAAAAATAATTGAAGCCGAATATGATGCAACTAAATCAGCTTGTATGATTACGAATACAATTGGAGATATTAACCCAAATATTACATTTAATAAAATTCATTTTGATGAAAAACACATTTTATTAGATTGGATATATAAGTTTACAAGTAAAACCTTGTATCCATCTGATTTACCATTAGTAAATAAATTGGGAATATTATTATATGGCCCTCCAGGAACTGGTAAAACAGGATGTATATATGCTCTTGCAAATGAAATAAAAAGAAATATTTTAATAATAAAATCTTTAACATTAAAAGGACAAGGTCAAAATGCATTAAAAGAATTAATAAAAATACATCAAAAAACATCAATTATTGTATTTGATGAAATAGATTATTTATTGAATGGTAGTTCTCAATCTGATAACAATGATGATGAATTACATAAATATAATCAATTATTAATTAACGCTACTACTAATGAAGAAAAAACATCTATAATAAATATTATTGAAGATATAAAAAAAAAATCAAAATTAGCAGTTGTTGATACTAAATTTATTTTACAATTATTGGACGGTATTGGAAACGATGAAGATAGAATTATTATTGCTACAACAAACAACCCAGAACAGATTAATCCATTGTATTTAAGACCTGGACGGTTTGATGTCATTTTAAAACTAAGTTATTGTTCCTTTGAAATGTTTAAAAATATAATTATTACAAAATACAAAAATCTTACTGATGAATTCTTTGAAAATAATCGTGAAAAAATAAATAATATATTATCTTTAAATATTACACCTCTCATACTTATTAATAAATTAGTTGTTTCAACAGATATTGATAGTTTATTAAGTGAATTAAGCACATTAACAAAAAAGGAGTATGAAACTAAACCTTACATATAAATTATTATATACAAATTATAAAATCTCATAAAATTGATTAGAATTTTATTTTTTATTGTAACAACAACTAAAATATAATTATTTTATTATATCACTCAGACAAGAATGTCTTCATTTGATGAATTAATTAATATAGTATCTTCTACCTTAAGTAGTAACATAAAACCCCAGTTTCTTCAAATAACAAATGTTGAAGTTATTAAATATGTAAATACAGGAGATAGAATAAAAGATGGTTCAATTGTCATTATAATAAACGCTTTAATTTCTATTGGATTATCTTTATTGTATTATGTATCACATAAATTATATTATTTATTATATTATAAATTATACTATCAAAATAATAATACTTATAAAATAAATGTAAATAATGTTATGAAAAATGTAACTGAAAAAGATATGGAAAAATATCTATTTAGATATTCATTAAGCAAAAATATAATTAGTTTTAAACAACTCAATAAATATTTGGAGTATAATAAAATAATAAATGAACATTATATAACAAAACCAACTTATTATAAAGAATATCTTCAATGCAGTAGTTCAAATATAAAAAAGTACAAAGAATTAATTAAAACATATTCTTGTTTACATGATTATGATATGAACGGTTACAGTATAATACCTTCTTATTTTATGCCAGTTGAGAAGTATGAGAATGAATATGGTAATTATGATTATATATTCTTATTTAATGGCGACATAGTTTCTAAATCTTTTATTCAATTAAATAAATTTATAGAAAAAGTTTCAATTTTTATAATTGAACAAGAATATGTGGAAGAAAAATCTAATTTAAAAATATGTGAAACACATTATGATATAACACATGCAACAACCATGCAATACATGGATAATGGTTTAGTAAATAAAAATATTACATTTGATACTATTTATTTTGATGAAAAACCTATATTGCTTAATTGGATAAATAAATTTCAAACTAAAACTTTATATCCAAAAAAATTATCGCTGGCTAATAAATTAGGTATTCTCTTATATGGCCCTCCAGGAACTGGAAAAACTGGTTGTATTACAGCTCTTGCAAATACATTAAATAGAAATATTTTAATAGTTAAAACATTATCTTTAAAATTGCAAGGACAATATGCATTACGTAAATTAATTAGAGATAATCAAACCACTCATATTATTGTATTTGATGAATTTGATTATTTATTAACAAGCGAAAATTCAGACGATACTTATCAGACTGAAATATGTAGATTAACTAAATTATTAGAAAAAGCTACTACAAATGAAGAAAAAACATCAATTATATCTATGATTGATGATTGTAAAAAAAGAGAAAGTAATGGATTCATTGATGTTCGTTTTATTTTAGAATTATTAGATGGTATTAGTGATGATAATGGTAGAATTATTATTGCAACAACTAATAATCCAGAAAAGATTAATCCATTATTCTTACGACCTGGTAGATTTGATGTAATTTTAAAATTAGGATATTGTTCATTCCAAATGTTTCAAGATATTGTTAAAACAACATATTCTGATTTAGAAGAATCATTCTTTGAAAATAATCGAGAAAGAATAAATAACATATTATCTTTAAATATTACACCTCTCATACTTATTAATAAATTAGTTGTTTCAACTGATATTCAAAGTTTATTAAATACTTTAGAAAATTTATCACCAAAAGAATATAATGTAGCCCCAAAAATATAAAAATAAGTTATTTTTAAAAAGAATATTAAACTATCTGCATTATAATATTATATAAAATAAAATATAATATTATATCTGCATAAACCGTAATACATTATTTTTTATTGTTAATAAACCTATTGTATAATGGTAAAAGAATGTCTAAATAACGTCTATGAATCTTCGGAGGATTTTTCTGAATATTTTAAAATGTTTGACCATCCGTTGGCTATTTTTCAGAAATATTCGATAGAAGCGGTTGTGAAAGGCCATCATTCTCTGGCATGTGTTCCAACAGGCTCAGGTAAAACATTATGTGGAGAATTTGCAATTAGACATGCTAAATCGCAGGGAAAACGTTCTATTTTTCTTTCTCCATTAAAAGCCCTGAGTAATCAGAAATTCTATGATTTTTCGCTAAAGTATCCTGAAATTTCTTTTGGAATTAGTACTGGCGATATAAAAACAGGTGGAACGGCGGATTGTATAATTATGACCAACGAAGTTTTCCTAAATCTTCTCTTCGGAAAAGGTGAAAACAAGGGAAATCTCGATTTTCAAATGGATATAGAATCCGAATTAGGATGTGTGGTTTTCGATGAAATTCATCTCATTAATGACCCTGAAAGAGGACATGTTTTAGAAAAAATCATTATGCTTCTTCCTCCTCATATTCAAATGGTAATGTTGAGTGGAACTTTGGATTCTCCCCTAAAGTTTGCTAAATGGGTTGAATCTTGCGGTAATGGAACCAAAGAAGTCTGGCTTTCTTGTTCTTCTAAAAGAATAGTACCTTTGACACATTATAGCTTCGTATCGGCCACGGAGTCGTTTTTAAAAGGAATCAAAGATAAGGCGGTTCAGCAATTAATTCGTCAATCGACAAATAAGCTTATCACTTTGCAGTCGCCAAATGAAAATGGCGCCAATGAATTTTCAGAGGCAGGGTATAAAGAAGTTGCTAAAGTAATTCAAATAATGGAAGAAAAAGACCTTCATTTAAAAAGGAAATTTGTAATAAACAATGTTTGTGAGTTTTTGCGAGAAAAAGAGATGTTGCCCGCTATCTTCTTTGTATTTAGCAGAAAACAAGTGGAAACCATCGCCAATGAAATTCAAGTGAGAGTATTAGAAGATGATAGTAAAGTTCCCTATATTGTAGCTCGCGAATGCGAACAAATTGTCCGTAAATTTCCTAATTATCGCGAATATTTAGAATTACCTGAATATCATGAATTGGTTCGTCTTTTAGAAGCAGGTATTGGTATTCATCATGCAGGAATGCTCCAAGTATTGCGCGAAATAGTCGAATTCATGTTATCCAAAAAATACATTAAAGTTTTGGTGTGTACATCTACTTTTGCAGCTGGTCTCAATTTCGCTATTCGCACAGTTGTAATGACCAATGTAAAACTATTTAGCGGACGTTCAGAAGAATACTTGACGCCGCAGGATTATGCTCAAATGGGTGGTCGGGCAGGACGTTTAGGAATAGATAAAGTCGGACATGTAGTTCATCTTAATAATTTGTTTCCATTACCACCTATGACCACTTATCGAGACATTATGTGTGGAAAACCTACAAAAATGACATCTAAGTTTACAATCACATATTCCATGTTGCTAAATATCTTGGGGGGACGTTTTGGGATTCCAGAGAACTTTAGCAGAAAAAGTATGATATCGGGGGATTTAGAAAAACAGTATTCTTCTCAACAAACTACCGTTGCTAAATTGGAAGAGAAGTTTGCCGAAAAACAAGAATATATAAACAAAACAATGAGAACTTCTCCTAAAGATTGTCAAAATTATTTAGAATTATCTCTAAAGTTATCAAATTCTGTCAATAAAAAACGCCGAGAGATAGAAAAAGAAATTGCTAAATTACGGGATTTCAACAAATATTTAGAAGAAGATGCTAAATCATTCAAACAATATTTAGAAATGGAAAAAGAATTGAAAAATGAAAAATGGGAGTTGGAACATATAAATTCATATATTGATGAACAAACTGCTAAAGTTCGTGATTTATTGATTGAAGGAGGATTTTTAAAGAAAGTAGGAGAAGAATATGAATTAACTAAATTTGGAAAAGTGGCGTCACATATTAATGAAATTCATCCATTGGTTGCCGCTAAATGTTTAGAAAAATGGAATTGGATGGAACAATTTTCAGTGGAACAAATAATAGGTTGGATGGCTCTTTTTGTAGATGTTCGGGTAAATGAAGAGAAGAAGAATTTCAATATTGAATCCATATCGAGCCAATTTTTACAATATAGGATTCGAGAAGTAGAGTCTTTTTTCAATGAATTTCAAGACTGTGAATTGCGTATAAAATGCAATGCTGGATATGATTATTCATCGACATATTCGCTTGATTTAGTAGATAATTTAATGGAATGGTCAACTTTAGAGACAGAATTAGAATGTAAACAGTTTTTACAAGAAAAGATACAAGGTGAAAAAGAGATATCCATTGGTGATTTCTCTAAAGCATGTACTAAAATCTCAAATTTTGCTAAAGAATTAATATCGGCATGTGAAAGAAATCCAGATGCATTAGAACTTTCAAATAAATTATCACAAATAGATGCAGTTATTTTAAAATATATTGTAACAACTCAAAGTTTATATGTATAAATACATAATTTTGTAGTATTTAGAAAAATGAAATAGAAAATATACAATCTAATATTTTGTGTTTAGAATAGTTTAATCATAATATATATACGTACTATTATGACTAAAC
>JACCDI011303330.1_pt1 | contig 15505 bp, 10 predicted proteins | sample 7442791 | NCBI WGS metagenome assembly JACCDI01 (sample SAMN15323434, study PRJNA562643) | freshwater metagenome | isolation source: river surface water | place: USA:Blue River Watershed | collected 2017-08-15 | reverse complement strand
TCCGAAAACAGATTTTGTCGAAAAATAGTTATTTTTATGCATCGTAATTTATATTTTGAAATACAAAAATACGATTCTCTGAAAGAAGCCATTAATTTGGCTTCTTTTTTATCGGACAACAATGATTTAATACCAAGAAATTGTTCATTCGATTTCTTGGTTTTTTTTTAATGCATACCTATTAGAATCATAATTCAAAAAAATGTTTTTTTTTTTAAAATTTTAATGAATTGATTATAAGTAATTTAAAAACAAATTTACATGATTTCCCTTTGTACGTTTTATTTATTGGCACAGTAATTGGTTTGCATCAATCAAATAAATTAATCTTAATTATTATGAAAACTCAACTACTTTTAATGGCCTTTATCACTACGGTATTTGCAACAGAAATTCAAGGGCAAAACAGAACAATTATTAATGCGCAAAATTCTGAAATCAGTGACAATTTAGATTTGAGAGTTGTTGCTTCAATTTTTGGAGATTCAAGAAACCTGGAAGAGTTTGAAAGAAAATTGAATGATCCAAAACTTCAGATTTCAAATTTAGATTTAAATTATGATGGACAAGTGGATTATTTACGTGTAATCGAATCCATTGAAAAACGAACTCACATAGTTATCATACAATCAGTACTTGATCGTGATTTATATCAAGATGTTGCTACTATTGAAGTAGAAAAAAAATGGAATAATAATATCCATATTCAAGTAGTTGGTAATTCTTATTTCTACGGACAAAATTATATTTATGAGCCTGTATATTATAATACTCCTCTAATTTATGCAAGTTTTTGGATGTATAATTACCGACCTTATTATTCTAATTGGTATTGGAATTATTATCCAAGTTATTATTATGCCTGGAATACTTGTCCGGTATATAGATACAGATACAACGTAAATATTTGCTTAAACAACTACAGCAACAATTACTACAACTATGTAAATCACAGAAGAAGTAGTTATGCTACAAATAGATATAACAGATATCGCTCGAATGGGTTTGAAAAAAAACATCCAAATTATTCCTTTTCTAGAAGAAATACTACTGTAAGTAATCGTCACGAATTAGACCAAATAAGAAATTCCAGAAGTGTTAGCTCTAGAAACGAAATTGGATATTCACAAAGAAGAACTGAATTATCAAGAGAAAATAATCCCCAAAGAGATTATTCTCAAAACAGAGTTGAAACTCCAAGAGAAGCTAGTCCGCAAAGAACAATTACCCAAAGAGATTATTCTCAATACAGAGCTGAAACTCCAAGAGAAGCTAGTCCGCAAAGAACAACTACTCAAAGAGATTATTCTCAAAACAGAGTTGAAACTCCAAGAGAAGCTAGTCCGCAAAGAACAACTATTCAAAGAGATTATTCTCAAAACAAAATTGAAACTCAAAGAGAAGCTACAGCGCAAAGAACAACTGCTCAAAGAGATTATTCTCAAAATAGAGCTGAAACTCAAAGGAAAACTGATTCTCAAAAAGAATATTTACAAAACAGAAGTACTCCTCAAAGATCAGAATCCATTAGAGAAAGTTATTCTTCAAGAAATAGTAATCGAAGGACTTAAAAATACTATAAATAGTTATCTTGAACACGGTCATAACAACCGTGTTTTTATTATTTTTTTTTAAAATAAAAATTAAAAAATATCTTTAAAAAAGATTAAATTTGCTATTTTATATTTAAAAATTCATGAGTACATCCCAGAAAGACTTGCATAGCAAGTTTACATTAGGTGGTTTATTGGTTTCATTAGGAATTATTTATGGTGATATCGGAACTTCGCCCTTGTATGTAATGAAAGCCATAATTGGCGATTATCCGATAAATTCAAATATCATTTTAGGTGGAATTTCAGCAGTTTTTTGGACACTAACACTACAAACTACAATCAAATATGTACTGATCACTTTAAGTGCTGATAACCACGGTGAAGGTGGGATTTTTGCCTTATATGCTTTAGTTAAAAAGACCAAAATACAATGGTTAATTGTTCCAGCCATTATTGGAGGAAGTGCCTTGCTTGCAGACGGTATAATAACTCCACCTATTTCGGTATCTTCAGCAGTAGAAGGAATTCAAAATTATTATAAAGATATTGATACAGTTCCTATTGTAATAGGGATATTATTTATATTATTTACCATTCAGCAATTTGGATCTAAATTGGTGGGACGCTTCTTTGCTCCTATTATGCTTCTTTGGTTTGGAATGCTTGGCATTTTAGGTATCCTACAGATTGTTCACCATCCTGAAGTTTTAAAAGCAATTAATCCATATTATGCCTATAAATTATTATTTGATCACCCTGAAGGTTTTTATGTTTTAGGTTTTGTTTTTTTATGTACCACTGGAGCTGAAGCTTTGTATTCGGATATGGGACATTGTGGACGAAAAAACATCAGAATTAGCTGGATTTTTGTAAAGACTACATTAATCTTAAATTACTTTGGACAAGGTGCCTATTTAACACATCACGAAGGACAAACACTAGTAGGATTAGGAGGAAGCGGAAATCCATTCTATTTGATAATGGCCGATTGGTTTCAACCGTTTGGAATTATTATTGCAACACTTGCAGCTGTAATTGCTTCTCAAGCATTGATAAGTGGCTCTTTTACATTGATAAATGAAGCTATGCGTTTGAATTTTTGGCCAAAAGTAAAAATAAAATATCCTTCCGAATTAAAAGGTCAAATGTACATTCCTTCCATAAATTGGTTACTTTTTTTAGGTTGTGTTGGTGTTGTTTTTCTTTTTAAAAAATCTAGCAATATGGAACATGCTTACGGTTTAGCTATCATATTGTGTATGATCATGACTACTATCTTACTTAATTATTATATGATATTAAAAAGAGTTAAATTGTATTTTATGGTGCCAATTATTACCATTTATTTACTGATTGAACTAGGTTTTTTTATATCGAATATCACAAAGTTTACCGAAGGTGGTTATGTTACCTTAATCATTGCTTTCATACTAATTTCAATTATGACAATTTGGTATTTTGCAAAAAAAATCAATAAGAGCTACACTAAAATTGTAAATATTAATGATTACACCAAAGTATTATTAGAATTAAGTGACGATTTATCAATACCCAAATATGCGACTCATTTAATATATATGACCAATGCAAGTACAGCTTATGAAATTGAAGAAAAAGTGATGTATTCAATTTTGCGAAAAAGACCTAAAAGAGCCGACCTTTATTGGTTTGTACATGTCAATATACTTAACGAACCTTATAAAACTGACTATAAAGTAACAGAAATTGCCGAGAAAACTATATTTAGAATTGATTTTAATTTAGGATTTAGAGAACCTACAAAAATCAATTTAATGTTTAAAGAAGTAATTACTGATATGGTAAAAAATGGAGAAGTAGATGTAACCAGTAGATACGAATCATTAAATAAAAACAATATAATTGGCGATTTCAAATTTGTCTTATCCGAAAAATATTTATCCAATGATAGTGATTTAACATTCTTCGAGAAAATAATTATGAATTCCTACTTCTTCATCAAAAAACTAAGTTTATCCGAAGAAAGTGCTTTTAACTTAGATATTGGATCTGTAAAAGTAGAAAAATTCCCTATGGTGCTTCACGCTCCGGAAAATATTGGTTTGACCAGAATAAAATAAACAAAATAAATATTCTTAAAAAAAACACTGTTACAATACAGTGTTTTTTTTGGAATAAATATAAAATAAAGATTCAATCATTTAGTAGTACCTTTGCACCTCAATTATTTAAAATGAGATTACACAGAAATTTAGTTTACACCACTATCGACGCCTTAAATGCTATTTTCAACGAAGGTGAATATGCCGATAAAGTGGTTGCACGCTCTTTGAAAAAAGACAAACGTTGGGGAAGTTCCGATAGAAAATTTGTTGCCGAAACCATCTACGAAATTGTACGTTGGAAAAGATTATATTCCGAAATCGCGGAAGTAAAAGAACCATTTGACAGGGACAATCTTTGGAGAATTTTTGCTGTTTGGGCTGTATTAAGAGGCTATCCTATCCCTGATTGGCGTCAACTGGAAGGAACTCCGGAAAGAAAAATAAAAGGGCGTTTTGACGAATTATCCAAAATAAGAACGCTAAAAGAATCTATCCCTGATTGGATGGATGCTTTGGGTGTGAAAGAATTAGGCGAAAAAATTTGGGCGAAAGAAATTGCAGCTCAAAACCAACCTGCCAAAGTGATTTTAAGAACCAACACTTTAAAAACCACTAAAGAACAATTGAGAGCACTCTTGATGGACTTGAACATTGAAACCGAATACCTGAAAGATCAACCGGATGCTTTGGTTTTAAAAGAAAGAGCCAACGTTTTCTTGACTGATGCGTTCAAACAAGGTTTTTTTGAAGTTCAGGATGCCAATTCACAATTAGTTGCTGCTTTTCTTGACGTAAAACCAGGAATGCGTGTGGTAGATACTTGTGCTGGTGCAGGCGGAAAAACCTTGCACATTGCCGCTTTGATGGAAAACAAAGGTCAATTGATTGCGATGGATTTATACGAAAGTAAATTAAAGCAATTAAAATTAAGAGCCAAAAGAAACGGTGCTTTCAATATTGAATATCGCATTATCGATACTACAAAAGTTGTAAAAAAACTACACGAAAAAGCCGATAGAGTTCTTATTGACGCTCCTTGTAGCGGATTGGGAGTTCTGAAAAGAAACCCTGATGCTAAATGGAAATTGCAACCCGAATTTATTGAAAATATGCGTAAAGTTCAATCCGAAGTATTGGAAAGTTATTCCAAAATTGTAAAACCAGGAGGGAAATTAGTCTATGCCACTTGTTCAGTTTTACCTTCTGAAAATCAAGAACAGATTGAGAAATTCTTAAAAACCGACATTGGAAAACAATTTAACTTCATAAAAGACCAAAAAACATTGGCTCACGAGTCTGGTTTTGACGGATTTTATATGGCTTTGTTGCAACGTAAAGAAAATTCAGAAAAGGAATAAAGAGAATAGAATATAGATTTTAGAATTTACAAAAAAATCCGATTGGTAAAAATTTTTCTTAATCGGTGGTATTCTATAAAGTGTGTAAGTAAAAAAAAGTTAGGGTTCGTGCAAATCCCGATCAGCTCGGATATATAAAATAGTGCTTTTGTGGATAGGGTGGAATTGCATTCCGTGTCCACTACAATAATCCGAGCGTTTGATTTCAGTTGGCAACTTTGCCAAAAAACGTGAATATTGAAATTTTTATGATTGCTATTCTTTAGCGATAGCGTCCAAAAATAATTGAGCAGCTGATTCATTTGTTGCTAAAGGCACGTTATGAACATCACAAACCCTCAATAACATATTCACATCCGATTCATGTGCGTGACTCGATAAAGGGTCTTTAAAGAATAAAACCATTTTTGTTTTTCCCTCAGCCACTCTACCCGCTATTTGTGCATCTCCTCCTTGTGGTCCTGAAAGCAATTTTTTTACTTTAAAACCAGCACTTTCCGCCTTTGAACCTGTAGTACCTGTAGCAAGTAGTTTAATATCATCTCTCAGCAAAATGGTTTTGTTTTTATTCAAAAACTGAACCATATCGGCTTTTTTTCCATCATGAGCAATAATTGCTATTTCCATTTTGTATGATTTAAAAAAACCTGATAGTTAGCATCAGGTTTTTAGTGTTTTTATTTGTTTGAATTATGATATGCTATCAACCCGTCAATTGGACGTCTCAATACGTTTCCTAGTTTCATTTCATATTTATCGAACATAATTTGCAATTCATCTTTTAGATAAAATGCTATTGAACCCACAAAATGAACAGGAACTTCTTTGCAATTGTTGTATTGTCTAATGTAGTTTTTGATGAATGATTTCATCCCTTTGAAAATAATTTTTTTGCAGAATTCATGTTCTTTATTTTGAATTAGAAATTTTGCAAAAGTAGCCAAATAGGCATTTGGATTGGGTTCTTTGTATAATTTACTTTTGATATAATCGGGGTCTAAATCATACTCTTTTTCAAATTCAACAGCCAATTCTTTAGGCATTTTATTGAAATAATATTTACGAATTAGTTCTTTACCAAAAACATTTCCACTACAATCATCCATAATAATATACCCTAATGATTGAACTTTTTGATGCAAAACTTTACCATCAAAAAAACTACAGTTTGAACCAGTTCCGAGGATACTAACAATGGCTTGCTCTCCTTTTGGGGTAGTTGCAAAAACGGCTGCATAAGTATCTTCTTGAACATCTACAATCGCATTAGAAAAATAGTTCTGAAAAACTTGAGAAAGCATAATTTTCATTCTATCTGTTCCACAACCAGCACCATAAAAGAAAAGATGTGTTGCTTTATCTTTATTTTGTAGAATATCAAATTTATCATTTAATCGCTCTACAATTTCATCTTCATCAAGAATTTCAGGATTTAATCCTAATGTTCGTGTGGTAAACAATATTTTCCCATCCTCATCTATGGCGATCCAATCGGCTTTAGTGGAGCCACTATCAACTAATAATCTCATCTTAAAAAAATTATATTTCAGATTTTACCTCGATAGTTATCGGTACTAAAAACTAAAAAATGGTTATTGGATTAGTTAAAAAATCCCGCTAAATAATTCAACGGGATTTTCAAAATGTATTATAAATTATTTTAAACCTGAAATATGTACAGATAAATCAATCAATTTACTTGAATAGCCATATTCATTATCGTACCAAGAAACCAATTTAAAGAAAGTAGAATTCAAACCAATTCCTGCAGTGGCATCAATGATAGAAGTTCTTTTGTCAGAGATGAAATCCTGAGATACAACAGCATCTTCAGTGAATCCCATAATTCCTTTCAAAGTAGTTTCAGAAGCTAATTTTAAGGCAGCCATAATTTCAGCATAAGAAGTTTCTTTGGCTACTTTTACAGTTAAATCTACTACAGAAACGTCAGCGGTAGGAACACGGAAAGACATTCCTGTTAATTTTCCATTCAAATCAGGAATTACTTTCCCAACTGCTTTTGCAGCACCAGTAGATGATGGAATGATGTTTATTGCAGCAGCACGTCCTCCTCTCCAATCTTTTCGTGAAGGTCCATCAGCTGTCATTTGAGTTGAAGTAGTAGCGTGAACAGTAGTCATCAATGCTTCAACAATTCCAAAATTATCGTGAATAACTTTTGCCAAAGGAGCCAAACAGTTTGTAGTACATGAAGCATTAGAAACAACTAAATCAGTAGCTTTTGCAGTTTCATGGTTAACTCCCATAACAAACATTGGTGCATCGGCAGATGGAGCAGAGATAATTACTTTTTTAGCACCACCTTTGATGTGCTCATTTGCAGTTTCAATAGTGGTAAAAATACCTGTACATTCTGCAACTACATCAACATCAACTTCATTCCATTTCAAATCAGCAGGGTTTCTTTCTGCAGTAATACGAATATTTCTTCCGTTTACATACAATTTCCCCTCTTTTACTTCTACAGTACCGTTAAAACGACCATGAACTGAATCATATTTTAATAAGTAAGCCAAATGGTCTACATCTAATAAATCGTTGATTGCAACAACTTCTACATTATCTCTGTTAAAAGATTCTCTAAAAACGATTCTTCCAATTCTACCAAATCCATTGATTCCTAATTTTACTTTTGACATTGTTTGTTTGCTTTAGACTTAAAGTTCCTACTTTAAGCAGATTAATTAATTATTTAATTTGTACTTGGCCAAAGCCATAATTTATATTGACACGATTTCAGAAACTCGAAGTAATTCTTTATCAATGACTGTATTTCCTTTAATTGCTTGCAATAATGGTGTAAGTGTAACTTCATCATTAAGCATGCCAACCATATAATTGGATTTTCCTTCTATTAATGATTCAACTGCTTTTACACCTAATCTACTTGCAAGAACTCTATCATAGCAAGATGGGGATCCTCCTCTTTGCATGTGTCCTAAAACGGAAACACGAATTTCATATTCAGGCAAATTTGCTTCGACATAATCTTTTAACTCAAAAACATTTTTACCGATTTTATCTCCCTCTGCAATGACAACAATACTAGAAGATTTTCCTGAGGCTTTGCTTTTTTTGAGAGATTCTACTAATCTTTCTAATCCTAATTCTTCTTCTGGAATTAGAATTTCTTCTGCTCCGCCTCCAATTCCTGCATTTAATGCGATATGGCCTGCATCACGCCCCATAACTTCAACAAAGAATAATCTATTATGTGAACTTGCTGTATCTCGAATTTTATCAATACAGTCAACTACAGTATTTAGAGCAGTGTCGTAACCTAAAGTATGACTAGTCCCAAAAATATCATTATCTATTGTACCTGGAATTCCCATTACAGGAAAATTGTATTCTTTATTAAAAATTTCTGCACCAGTAAAACTTCCATCTCCCCCTATCACTACTAAAGCATCAACTCCAGCTTTAACAAGTTGTTCGTGAGCTATTTTTCGTCCCTCTACTGTTTTGAACTCTTTTGAACGAGCTGATTTAAGTATTGTCCCCCCTTTATTGATAATATTATTCACCGTTCTTGGCCCCATTGATATTATATCGCCTTCTATCATTCCTTGGTACCCTCTATATATTCCAGCACATTCTATTTTGTAGTAGGCACAGGCTCTAACTACAGATCGTATAGCAGCATTCATACCAGGAGAATCTCCTCCTGATGTTAACACGCCTACTTTTTTTATTGTTTTTGACATTATTTTTGTATTAAAAGTGTAAATTTAATAAACATTAAGGAATTTTAAACCTATGTTTTTAATATATTAGTAAAATGCTTCAAATTCAAACGTTATCGTTAATAAGTTGCTAATATATTGTAATAAAAATAATAATCACCCTTAAAATGGGCAATTTTATAACAATACAATTGTTTTTGGATAAAATTACTTACTATCGTTCCGTATCAAATTTAGTCTTCTTCAGGAATTCTTCCCTCAATAATAGGATTTACTTTTGAATGGTTACTATTCGTATTCGAAGAACCTTTTTTTTCTGGAACAGGGCTAGAATCTTGGTCTATTTCGCTTGATTTAGGTGCTTTTTCGATTTTAATATTTTTGAATATTTTATTAGCAAGTTCTTTAAAAGTATCAAAATCAACTTCATAGGACACCCCTACCCCTTGAGTATAACCAATTCCTTCACCGATGTATGTTATATCATTTTCTCTATTAAAAAACCGTAGATTTACAGTTCCGTCTTCATTTACTCGATATAAAATTTCTACATCTCCAACTACTGCAGTCTGAGAAAGACCACCAAAAGGCACTCCAACTTTTCCATTAATGGTAATTCTTTCATTTATTTTAGAGGATATTGATGCTACAAATTTACCATCTGTTTCTTGTCCTGTTGTTTTATCTGCACCAATAATATCTAAATTTACTTGAAATTTTTCGTCGTTAGATTTTATTAAGCTTGTCAACAAACTAGATGCAGTTTCAAAAGCACTCTGTGATAGCGCCGATTGGCTTAACCCTTCGGAACTCAAAAAGCTTCCTGTAGATAGCAAATACATAGCTTGAGTCTCTCTTACTACTTTGTCACCTAATTTATAGTCTATTTCCGACTTCATTACATTACTAACCGTTGGAAATTCAAAATTAAATTCAGGTTCTGGACTTGTCAAATCGCCTCGCAGTCCTATCACCACATTTACATCTATCTTTTTGTTATAGGATGAATTTTCAAGTAATACAGATGGATTTGCATTGGTTTTATATATAGCTTCCAAGTTCAAACGAGCTTTCATCGGATTTCCTTCCCAAGAAATATAACCGCCTTTTTTGACAATAAATTTTTTATCAATTAAGCCTCCATATTTAAAATTATAAAATCCTTCATAGGCCTGAAAGTCTCCCCACATATTAAATTTTCCTAAAGTGTTTATTTTTAAAAGTAAAGTTCCATTTCCTTTTCCTTTCATTCCGTGCCCTGAATTTCTATCTAAAATAACTTCAACCTCAGCATTTGGTGTAATATCTAAATCAAATTCCATTTCAAGTCCATTATAATTTCTTGAATTATCAACAATTCCTTTTTTGATATTAAATTTTTCTTTGGAAGTTAAAAAATGTAAAAAATTATTATCGCTCACACTTTCCGAATCATTTATTGGAATTTTCAATGAAGAGCCTTTTTCAGATTTTGCGTCAACCTCTATAAATAGAGAGTTTGTTGGGCCTTTGATTGTTGCAACACCATCAATAAAAGCAATACCATAATACGCTGCGTCTTCTGAATCTTGTGTATCCAGCACCAATAATCTCTTTGAATTTATGGTCAAATCTAATTTCCAATCAGAAAAATTAGTATGCCCAACACTTCCATTCAAATACCCAACTGTTCCAAACTTTGAATCGGTTAACCTATTATTTTTAAACAAAAATTTTTCATCCGTGAGATCTACTACCGTTCTTTTATCTAAAGCATAATCGATATTCAAATAGGGAACTTTTAGTCCAGCTTCATCAATATAAATTCGGCCATTGATTTCGGGCTTTTTAAGGTTTCCCGATATACGAGCACTTCCTGTTGCAAAACCTCTAATATTTGAAATCACTTCCCCACCGAGTGGCGCCAAAATTCCTAAATTGAATTTATCTAATTCCAATTCTAAGTCCAAAATAGTATTGTTTTCTACAATTTCGAAACTTCCTTCAACTCCTAAAGACTCCAAGTTTTCATTTTGAATAGAAGAATTAACAGAAAACTTTTTCAACATTTCATCACCAACTATATTAAAATCCAAATTACCCAAATTGGTATTATTGATATTTAAACTATCTATTTGAATTGATGCTGGAATCTTATAAATATCATTATTTTGTGTATATTGAATATTCGCATTCAAATTTCCATTGATGACAAAAGCTGGATCTGAAGGTGTAATTTGATTTAAATCAACATTTTTTAAATTAAATTTTAAGTCCTTGTATGTATTGCCCTTAATAGCTCCCATAAAGGAGATTTCTTGATTCTCGTGTGTTAGAACAATATTGTCAAAATTAAAATTTTGTAAAGATTTATCAAAAACAATTTGATTATCCGATGTTTCATTTTCATTTAAAAACCACAAATAATCTTTGAGTTTTATTTCAGATTTATGTATCCCTACAACATTATTATTATCTTTATTGATAGTGTGGTAGAAATTCAGATTAAAATAATCTTGTCCTTTTGTTCCTCCTTTAAACTCTGTTCGAAAGAACATTGTGTCTTTCATTGTTAGGTTAATTAGACTAAAATCTCTAATATTATAAAATTTAGACTTGATACTATCCATTTCAATAAATGCATTATAAAGCTGATTTTTATTATCTACTTTTACTCTTACATTATCAAATGTATTCTCTAAAGCGGTAATTTTTGGAGAATTGAAATCGAGTTTAAATTCTTGTCTATCTGAGTTTAAATTACCTTTTAGAATAGTATTCGAGGCAACAGCAACTTTAGGATAAAGAATTTCAATAATTTTATTGTAAATGATAAAATCAAATTTCAAAAACTGCCCTTTGTTGACTTTCAGTAGTTTATAATTTTCATAAAGACTACCTATAGAATTGGTTACTATATTTTGTAATTGATTAAAATAAAATTTCCCTACAATTACTCCATCAACTATATCGTCAGAATTTACAGTAATGGTCCTAATCCTATTTTGATCGAATGTGGAATTGATATGAAAATAATCAAAAGAATACCTTGCCTTTGAGTTTTGATAGGTGGTATTAATAACGGAAACATCTCCTACAAAATTATCAATTGTTTTTCCAGTCAAATTCACAATAATATCTCCTTTGAATTGAGAAATATTATCTTTCGAAAAGTTTAATTTTTTGAAGTCAGCATGATTCACATTGATTTTAAAATCATAATGGCTATTCTTTTTACTCAAATCTACCAAACCATCAAAATTCATTTTTAGATTAGGATCATTGGATTCAACCTTAGCTTTATAAATTCCACGAACAAAATTTCCGTTCAAATCAATAGTATTGTATGTGTACTTGTTGTATGCAATGGAATTGATTTTTCCTTTTACATTTGTATTCAAGAATTTTTCAGAAAATCCTTTACCATCAATATCTAGATTTAAACTTGCTAGCCCAATATCTTTTTTGTCAATCAATGATCCAATATCAAAATTATCTAAAACTAAATTCCCAATATAAGTAGCTCTGTCTGACAAATTCATGTTTTCGATAATCAAATCTGATTTTAGATTTCCGATTTGTGATGCCATTACAAAACTGGCATCTAGCGATGTAGTAGTAACCTGAGCATTGCCAACTAAATTAATTGTACCTAATTTTTTCAAAATTACGGGTAAGGTTTTACCCAGTACATTAGGTAAAATTGTCACCAAATCATCATAACTGGTGGAAAGTTTTTCAAATTTTCCATTCATATAAAATGCTTTTCCTTTGCTTGGAACAAGATTTTTGAAGTTGAGTGTGCCAACGATTTGAGATTTTTGTGAGTCTGACAATTTAAAATTAGTCAACACCAAATTGTTCAACGGTCCTTTGATTCTTCCTTTGAATTTAAAAAGCTGATTTCTACCCAATTCATTATAAAAACAGCGTATATCATTGGTTGCCAATGAGGCCTTTTCGAGTTTAATATCAAATTGAACTTTATTGGTAAAATCAACAAAGTCTTCAATTTCATAATTCATCACCACCGACCCTCTTAGCTTGGATTCTTTGGTAACTAAATCAAAATTTTCAAGTTTGATGTGCTTTTTTGTGTAGATAAATTTTGCTCTTAAATCCTCAATAAAAATTCCTCGATGATCCCAAAAAGACAATTTATTTATGGTTGTACTCACTTCGGGACCATAAATTCTTAGTGCAGTAGCAGCTAAATTTATCTTTGTAAAATCAACATCTTTAGGATTTTGATTATTTTCATCTATAAGACTATAATGACCATTTGTAATTTTAACTTTGGTAGCCGTCATCAAAAAATGTTCTTCCGAAGGTGGAGCGCCAGAATCAAAAGCCTTGACAAATATATCAAGATTAGAAACCTTTTCATTTTTGTAGGTTTTCATATTGAAATACAAACCGTCGGTGGCAATATCTCCAAAAATTAAATCGACATTCATCAATTTATCAAAATCTAAAATACTAGTTTTGATTCGGTTAGCAAAAATAAGCGTGTCCTTATGATGATCTAAAATCAGCACTTTTTTAAGTTTTACACTACCAAAAATAGTGAAGGAAATCTGCTCTACATTGATATTGGTTTTATATTTTTTGTTGAGTTCGTTCGTTACATAATTCCCTAATTTTGTTTGTACAAAAGGTAGTGAAATTGCAATTCCAAGCACCAATAATAGTAGGATGAGCCCAAGAAAAGTGCGTATTACTATTTTAATGATTTTTTTGATACTTAAAATAATTTTAATTAGAACAATACATTTATTTTGCTGGACTTAAAAAAGATTTTTAATAAAAATTCTTTAATTTTGGATCCACAATAAAGTACCCTTTACGGATTGTCAAATATAATTCAAAATTTGTACCTTTTCATGCAAAATTACGAGGTTTTTATTCTTGCTATCGAAAGTTCTTGCGATGATACTGCTGCTGCGGTTTTACACAACGATAAAGTTTTGTCGAATGTAGTAGCTAACCAATTGATTCACAATCAATACGGAGGTGTTGTTCCAGAATTAGCCTCTCGAGCTCACCAACAAAATATTGTTCCTGTCATTGATGCTGCCCTTCGAAAAGCAAACATCACAAAAGAACAACTTTCTGCCATTGCATTTACACAAGGCCCGGGATTAATGGGGTCATTGCTGGTTGGAAGTTCGTTCGCTAAATCTTTATCTTTGGCATTAAACATTCCCCTTATTGCAGTCAATCATATGCAAGCCCATATTTTAGCTCATTTCATTGATGAGGAAGGTTTTGACAAACCTACATTTCCGTTTTTGGCTTTGACTATTTCTGGAGGACATACTCAAATTGTGCAAGTAAACGACTTTTTTGATATGGAAATCATTGGCGAAACCACTGATGATGCTGTAGGTGAAGCTTTTGACAAAAGTGCAAAAATACTAGGACTTCCTTATCCTGGTGGTCCATTGGTTGATAAATATGCAAATCTCGGAAATCCCAAAGCTTTTGCCTTTACCAAACCAAAAATTCCCGGATTAGATTTTAGTTTTTCAGGATTGAAAACAGCTATTTTGTATTTTATCCAAAAGAAAAAACTCGAAAACCCTAATTTTATCGAGGAAAATCTCAATGATGTTTGTGCTTCCATCCAACATACAATTATCGAAATTTTGATGGACAAATTGAAACTAGCTGTAAAAGAAACAGGAATCAAACAAATTGCTATTGGCGGCGGAGTTTCTGCCAATTCTGGAATTCGAACTACTTTGAAAGAAGCAGAAAGTAAATACGGTTGGAAAACCTATATTCCTAAATTTGAATATACCACCGATAACGCAGCTATGATTGGAATTGTAGGTTATCAAAAGTTTTTATCCCAAAATTTCGAAACTTCAGCTGTCGTTTCAAAAGCAAGAATTCAATTCTAAACTATGCAATTATTCTATAATCCAAATATTGTCGAAACCACCGAAAGTTTTTCTTTCAACAAAGAAGAAAGCAAACACATCATTAAAGTATTGCGCAAAAAAGAAACCGATATTTTATTCGTTACCAATGGTCTAGGATTATTATTAAAAACCGAAATCACTTTGGCCTCTGACAATAAATGTACGGTTCAAATCCTTTCTGTCGAAAAAACGGAGGCTTCAAAATATCAATTGCATTTAGCTGTTGCACCAACAAAAATGAACGACCGATACGAATGGTTTTTAGAAAAAGCCACCGAAATTGGTATTCATGAAATCACGCCAATTATTTGTGATCGTTCCGAACGAAAAGTGGTAAATAGAGAACGCTTTGAAAAAATTTTGTTGACTGCAATGAAACAATCGAATGTTTCATTTCTTCCAAAACTGAATGAAGCTATTCCTTTCAAAGAATTTATCAAACGTAAAAACGAAGGTTTACAACTCATTGCTCATTGTGAGAAAACTGATAAAAAAACGCTAAAATCAGTTTTGAAACCCAACGAAAATGTTACTTTGCTCATTGGCCCAGAAGGCGATTTCTCAGAAAAAGAAATAGCATTGGCATTAGATAATAATTATATCCCAGTTTCATTAGGAAATACCAGATTGCGAACTGAAACTGCTGCTATTGTGGCTTGTCATAGCGTAGCTTTTTTTAATGAAACACCCATGACAATAGTTGTTGACATAATGGAGGATGATTATGAGTGTTCCATCTGACCGATGAAAACAATAAATATAAACTGATGAAACGCCCACGACAATTATCATTGACACACACCAATATGATTATAGGCGTTCCATCTTCCAATAAAAAACAAATATTATAAACAGATGAAACGCCCACGACAATTATCATTGACACACACCAAT
>JACCDI011271950.1_pt1 | contig 15508 bp, 13 predicted proteins | sample 7442791 | NCBI WGS metagenome assembly JACCDI01 (sample SAMN15323434, study PRJNA562643) | freshwater metagenome | isolation source: river surface water | place: USA:Blue River Watershed | collected 2017-08-15 | reverse complement strand
CACAAGTCGCAGTCCCAACTAATTTCCAAGTCCATCCAAAGTTGATGCCACAACTTCAGCGCCGCATAACAATGCTCGATGATGGAACAATCGATTGGTCGGGTGGAGAAATGCTCGCCTTTGGATCCCTACTTCTCGATGGCCATCCAGTCCGAATCGCTGGCCAAGATGTTGGTCGCGGAACTTTCTCTAATCGCCACGCGATAGTTCGCGATTACAATGATGGCAGCGAATGGATTCCGCTCCGTGCTCTGATTTCTAGCGGATCTGATTCGGTATCTGCTGAAAACCAATTCTTCGTCGTTGAATCACTCCTATCGGAGTACGCCGCGATGGGCTTTGAATATGGGTATTCGTTGGAGCGGGCTAATGCGCTAGTTCTCTGGGAAGCCCAATTCGGTGACTTCGCAAATGGCGCCCAGACAGTTATCGATGAATTTATCTCCTCATCGCTGCAAAAATGGGGCGAGCGATCTTCTGTTGTTCTCCTTTTGCCACATGGATACGAGGGTCAAGGTCCGGACCACTCATCTGGACGAATTGAGCGATTCCTAACGCTCTGTGCCGAGAACAATATGACAGTTGCGCAACCATCATCAGCAGCTTCTTACTTCCACCTCCTTAGGTGGCACACCAAGAATCCAGCGCGCAAGCCACTCATTGTCTTTGAGCCGAAATCAATGCTTCGACTGAAGGCGGCGGCATCCAAGCTTGCTGATTTCACCAGTGGAACATTTAGGCCTTTGATTTCTGATGCTGGCGTTACAAATGCGACTCGAGTAATTCTTTGTAGCGGCAAGGTTTATTGGGAGTTATTGGCAGAACGCGCACGACTCGGAGATGTAACAACTGCGACCACAACTGCGATTGTGCGGGTAGAACAGTTATATCCACTTCCGACATCTGAGATTTTGGCAGAGCTAAATCGTTATCCAAATGCAAGCGTTCTCTGGGTTCAAGACGAACCAGCAAATCAAGGACCTTGGCCATTTGTCTCTGCAGCTTTGAGTGATGCCATGAAGTCAGCTGGAATTAACCGAGAAATCAGTCGCGTATCTCGCCGCGCCGCAGCAAGCCCAGCAACGGGAAGTATTCACGTCCACGAAGAAGAGCAGAAAGCTTTGATAGCCGAAGCCTTCTCGCGCTGATTACGAAAATCTTCTCGCGCTGATTAACAAATACTTCTCGCGTTAACTACCAAATTCTGAAGAGTACTTTCCCGCGCACCTCATGCGCTGGGATGTAACCCCAACTTCTGGAGTCTTTCATCCGTTTCTCAACCTCGGGATCTCGGTTATCCCCTTCAACCCAATAAGCACCACTATGGGATTTCTGTATCCGCTTAATGAAGAAAATCCCAGGCATCTCATCTCGCTCGATTACGACCACGCTAGCCAGTGGCAAATCCTTCTGGGCGGCGCCGAACCAACGGACAAGAAGAATCACACCATCTTTATAGGTCGGCGACATTGATTCACCTGAGACCTTTACCCGGCCCAGAGCTAGAGATTTAAGCCCCAAAAAGCCAAACTTCGCCATGGCCGGTAGTCTTCCACTAAATTCGGTCTTACTAAGTCGAACGTAAATCGAACCGAGAACCATCGAACCGAGAAGATAAGAAGTGAGGTTTCAAATGCTTACCGTTTATGCACATTGCGATCTACCTTGTGGCGTTTACGACCCTGCCCAAGCAAAGATTGAAGCGCTCTCAGTTAAGGCCTGCATGGAAAAGTACGCAGCCTCAAGCGATGCTGATTTCAAATCACGCGCCGTCGCCATCAAAGAAGAGCGTTCACATCAAGTAAAAGAGCATCTCTGGGTGCTTTGGACGGATTACTTCAAGCCAAATCATTTCGAGGCATACCCACAACTTCATGGCCTATTTAATGAGGCGACCAAACTTGCAGGAGCCGCTGGCACAAAAGGAACTAATGATGTTGCGGTTGCGGAGAAGTTGATCTCAAAGATTGATGAAATCGCAGAAATCTTCTGGGCAACTAAGAAGTAACGAAGAAGGAACTGCGAAACAACTAAGAAGTAAGGTGCAAACTAAGCGAGCTTTCTAGCTCTCGCTCTGTTGCGACATAATCGTTAAAGCAGCGGTCCGCGCAAGGAATGAAACTCGTTCCACCACAGTCCTTCGCATCATTGATGCAGCGACTAAGCGCGGACCGTCATGTATCTCGCAGGCAAAAGTTAAAACATTATCTTCATAGGCAATACAGGTAGCAGCGCCTTGAACCTCAGTGCCAATCCCAACGCAATGATGTATCTCGATATCAATATCGGTAAGAACTGTTGATTCGCCATTCTCAAGAAACTCAGCGAGGGCTGAATTACATGCGCTCTCCATCAAGACAAGAAGAAAACTATTTGAGAGCACTGGCATATCCCCAGAGCCATGTGCAAGCGCAGTATCACCGGGACGGACGCTCATCTGGGAAATCCCAACAGCGCCGATTAGTGAATCGCTCCTCATGGCGGTAAATCTAGGGGTTCAACTAGTCAAACTCGGGTATCTTTTGCGTTGATGAGTTCAAATCTCTCGACTTCCAATAATTTACGGAGCTGGTATCCGATTCTCGCAGCGGTCTTCTGTTCACTCCTGCTTATCTCAAATATTGGCGCAACAAAGTTCATCGACTTTGGTCCGATTAAGACCGATGGTGGCGCTTTCTTATTTCCCCTTACCTACATCCTGGGCGATGTATTAACTGAGGTCTATGGCTTTAAAGCGGCCCGCCGGATTATCTACACCGGATTTGGGATTGGGATTTTGGCCGGCCTTACCTTCTGGTTAGTACAGATATCACCAGCGGCACAAGGTTGGGAGAACCAAGCCGCCTTTGAATCAATTCTCGGCTTCGTACCTCAAATAGTTGCAGCGAGCGTTATTGCATTCCTTCTTGGCCAACTCTCAAATGCCTGGACGCTGACTTGGATAAAGGAGAAGACCGCCGGTAAGAAATTCGCAAACAAGTTATGGACCCGGCTAATTGGTTCTACAGTTGTTGGTGAATTTGTCGATACCTTGGTTTTCACCTTGATTGCATCACTAGGTCGATTGAACTTCGCCGAGTTTCTAAACTACTTGGCGACTGGATATCTCTATAAGACGCTCTTCGAGGTTATTTTGCTTCCAATCACTTACCGGGTAATCGCAACCGTGAAGCGCCATGAGGAGCAATTGACTAGTTAATAGGTAAGCAATGGAGTTAGTTGGGCGCTTCAACGAGAATTATGGGAGCGGAAAATCCCTACGTATCTCATGCGAAGTCTCAATCTCAATCTGGGTCTCACCATCAATTGTGATCTCCGTGCGTCGATATTGGGTAATGATTTCGGTCTGAGTAAATCCAGCTAGTTGTTGAAGTTGCAGCAAGTGAAGTTGGTGTGCCACTCGCTCTTGCAGAGTGACAGGCGCAGTCTCACAGCAGGATCTACTTAGTAGCGCTCTAACTACCCCGATGGTGCGACGTTCAATTTCAAGTTGGGTACGGCAATCAGCGCAATCTTGGAGATGGAAGGCAATCTCATTAAATACCGCAGAGTCCTCAATCTGGTTATCAATGAAGGGTACGAGCCATTCCTGGCAGAGTTCGCAGGAAATCTGATTCATGACTTGCCCCCCTTCACATATCCAAGCTCGCGGGCATACTCGGTCAACTTCTCTCGGAGCTGTTTTCTTCCCCGATGGAGCCGGGACATGACCGTTCCCGCGGGAACATCGACGATCTCAGCGATCTCTTTATAAGAAAAGCCTTCTACATCGGCGAGATAGACCGCAATTCGAAATTCTTCTGGGATCTCATGCAAGGCCCGCTTGATATCGCTATCGGGCAAATTCTCAAGGGCAACATCTTCTGCCGACTTTCCCTGATCACTTGTATGCGATGCCGCATCAGCTAATTGCCAATCTTCAACTTCGCTATCAGAGCGCTGTGGTCTGCGTTGACCTTTTCTATATGTATTGATGAAAGTTGTTGTTAAGACTCGATAAAGCCAAGCCTTCAAATTAGTTCCGGGCTCAAATTGGTGAAAAGAGGTATAGGCCTTTGCATAGGTATCTTGAACTAAGTCTTGGGCATCATCTGGATTTCGTGTGTAACGGAGCGCGGCTGCGTACAGTTGATTCATATATTGAAGGGCATCGCGCTCAAATCGTTTACTCCGTTGCGCAGCAGATTCCTTTTCGCGATCAACGCGTACTAGTTCGCCACCTGACTTTGCATCACTACCTTCTAACTCAAGAAGTTGGGCAGCGCCATCCACCGGAAGTTCTTCTTCCGGGCTTTTATCTGCTGACTTCTTTGAGACCAATTAAGTCAGAGCCTCCCTCTTCTTAACATCGCTAAATTCAACTCCTTCAAATTATCGCCCCAAAGGCTATCGCTAGAAGAGAGTCTCTGGCTCCCCGAGCTCCATCGGCTCTATCAACTCCGCGCCATTATTCTTAATGGAATTCACAAGAGGACGGACCGGCCAGAATCTCAAACCCTCATCTGGTTTCTTGACCTCCATTAGTGAGCGGAGGAATTCAACATCTTTAATCTCAGGATCTAGCCATTCATCCCAACTTGTTCGCGGAAGGAAAACTGGCATCCGATCATGAACCTTCGCTAATTCACCAACGGCTGGCCGCGTGATAATCGCTGCGCTCTTTCGCACTACACCTTGAGGGGATGTCCAACTCTCATAGATTCCGGTGAATGCCAGGAGGTGTTCATCTTCCCTAGAAATATAGACCGGTTGTTTTGTCTTATAACGTCCGAGTTCGGTGGCCCATTCGTAATAACCAGATGCCGGAACTAAACAGCGAGTTCTTGAAAATGCTCGCTTAAATGTGGGCTTCTCATGTACCGATTCAAATCGCGCATTAATCGCTTGCGATTGAGAACGGAGCGCTTCTTCCCCACTCTTACTCCAAGGCGCAATCAGCCCCCAACTAACCACATCGATCTTGCGAGTTGAGTCAGATTTAATGATGTAAATATCTTGAGTTGGTTTGATATTCCAATCAACGGGTAGAGATCTTGGAGTCTCGCCATCAGAATTATGTGTCGAGAATTCTTCAGCGATATCGGTAAGCATCGCAGAGAGAGCAAAACGACCGCACACGGCTCTAATCTATCTCCGGTTAGACTCGGCTCATGACGGATTGGAAAGCGCCATATCGTGGCAAGTTCGCTGCTGGCGCATCCACTACCGCTCAACCAATTCGCGCAACGCTAACTATTCCTGGATCTAAATCAGTCACAAACCGCGCGTTAATTCTTGCTGCGCTAGCCGATTCACCCACACGATTAATAAGACCACTTAGCTCCCGCGACACTGATTTAATGGTCGCAGCGCTTCGTTCCCTCGGAACCGGGATAAAGCTAAGTGAAGAGGTTTGGGAGGTAACTCCAGCACCGCTCTATGGTCCGGCTTCGGTTGATGTTGGAAATGCTGGAACGGTAATGCGCTTCATGCTCCCAGTCGCAGCGCTTGCAAAAGGACTAGTTAATTTCGATGGCGATGCCCGATCCCACGAACGTCCGGTCGGGCCATTAATTAAAGCTTTGGAAGATCTAGGCGTAACAATTGATCATAAGAATAAATACTCACTTCCACTTCTTATAAATGGGGCGGGTTCGATTCAAGGTGGTGAGGTAGAAGTTGATGCGAGTAAATCGAGCCAATTCCTCTCAGCGCTTCTATTAGCTGGGCCGAAGATGCGCGAAGGTTTAAAGGTGATAAATGTTGGCGAAACACTTCCTTCGCTTCCGCACATCGAGATGACTATTGCGATGCTCCGTGAATTTGGCGCTGAAGTAAAGGTTGGAAAAGAGAGCGATAAGGATTATTGGCAGATCTCCCCAGGCGGGTTAATCGGAAAAGAATTAATAATTGAACCAGATTTATCAAATGCAGCGCCCTTTATGGCAGCCCCGATTATCTGTGGCGGTGAAGTAATCATCAGAGATTGGCCAAGATCAACTACCCAACCAGGCGATCGACTCCGCGAGATATTTACTTCAATGGGAGGAAGAATTGAATTCGTTGAAGAAGGCTTAAGGATTTCTGGAACCGGGAAGATAACCGGAGTTGATATAGATCTTCGCAATGAGGGTGAACTAACCCCATCAATTGCAGCCCTAGCTGCGCTAGCTGATTCACCTTCACATCTTCGCGGTATTGGTCACCTTAGACTTCATGAAACTGATCGCTTAACGGCGCTGGCAAATGAGATTGGCGCTCTGATTGCTCCTGGTGGCGGTGAGGTAATTGAGGAGAGCGATTCACTAATCATTAAGCCTGCAATTGCTAATTCGGCAATTGCTAATTCGGCAATAGGAAATTTGGCAATAGGAAATTCGAAACACTTATTCCATACCTATGAGGACCATCGCCTTGCTACCGCCGGAGCAATCCTCGGGCTGGCCATAGAAAATGTAACCGTCGAGAATATTGAGACAACGCGAAAGACGCTCCCTGATTTCCCAGGGCTTTGGAGTAGCGCCGTTGAGTAAGCGAAGGGCTCGAAGTTATGACGAGAGTGATGCCCGAATAAGAGCGCCTCGCTCCAAACCACGACGAAGTAAGGATCGACCAGATTACACAGGTGCACCAATCGCCTTTGTCACTACGGTCGATAGAGGGCGAATAACTTGTTTGACTGATGCAAAAGTAACTGTGACAGCGATGAAGGCCCGTGAACTGGGCAAGAATTCAGTTGTTGTTGGAGATTTGATTCGACTCGATGGTGATGTCTCCGGCAGCGAGGGAAGTTTGGCAAGAGCGGTGGAAGTTATGCCACGGAAGAATCTCTTATCAAGAACTGTCGATGATATCGGGGCTTTTGAGAAGTCCGTAGCTGCTAATGTCGATCAACTTGTAATAGTTGTCGCGGCTGCTGATCCAACGCCCAGACATGGCTTTGTCGATCGCTGCTTGGTTGTTGCTTACGACCAAGGAATTGAACCGATACTTGTGATTACAAAGTCAGATCTAACAGATCCTGCTGAGTTCCTTCAATCCTATGAAGCGCTAGATATCTCAACCTTTGTCTTATCGGTTAAGGCTGGCGATATCAAAACTCTAACTTCGCTCCGGGAAAAACTATCTGGGAAAAAGTCGGTTCTAATTGGCCACTCCGGAGTTGGTAAATCAACGCTCTTCAACGCGCTGCTAAATAACCAATCGCGCGCAACCGGTGATGTTAATTTTGCAACGGGTAAAGGTAGACATACCTCATCAAGTGCATATGCTTTAGAACTTCCAGATGGTGGTTGGATCTTCGATACTCCGGGAGTTCGCTCATTTGGCTTAGAGCATGTTGATCAATCGCGAGTAATTGGCGCTTTCGAGGAACTTGCAGAAGCCATAGTTAATTGTCCAAAGAACTGCTCACATCTTGAGGCCGGATGTGCTCTCAACAACATCCCCAGCGAGGGTAAAACAGTTAAGCGAGTGGAGGGGCTACGTCGAATCCTCAGCTCTTCTTCGCAACCTATAACCTAGCGCCTATGGCGACTTACCCGGGAGAGTTAACCGGAGATATTGAGCTTTTAAAGCGCTTAGCTGATGCGGGCGATGCAATCTCCCTAGATCGCTACAGCGCCCAAGATCTTGAGATTGAGACCAAGCCAGATGCAACTCCAGTAACCGATGCTGATAAAGCAGTAGAACGGAAGATTCGCGAAATTCTTGCAGAAGAGAGACCTAAAGATTTAATAATTGGTGAAGAGTATGGAAGACCTGAATCAATCGCTCCTAATTCACGCTATTGGGTTATTGATCCGATTGATGGCACAAAGAATTTTTTACGTGGAGTTCCCATTTGGGCGACATTAATTGGAATTGTTTATCGCAATGAAAGTGGCGTCGATCGAGTTATTGCAGGAATAGTTAGCGCGCCCGCTCTATTTAGAAGGTGGTATGCGGCGACTGGTTTTGGCGCCTACACCGAGGTAAATGGTGGGATAGCAACGCAAATCTATGCATCGAAAGTTTCCAAACTCTCCGATGCCTCGCTCTCTTTCTCCGACTTAGCTGGTTGGGGCGATCGCAAGGGAAGTTATCTAAACTTTCTAGATAAAGTCTGGCGAGTTCGCGGTATCGGAGATTTCTGGTCGCATATGTTGGTTGCTGAAGGCGCGGTAGATATCGCCGCCGAACCTTCCCTTGCGCTCTGGGATATGGTGCCACTTGCGGTAATCGTCGAAGAGGCCGGCGGAGTCTTCTCAGACCTTGACGGAAATCTTGGCCCATTTGGAAAGAGTGGAATTTCAGCAAACCGTTCACTCCATGCCCAATTTCTAGAGTCCATCAAACTAGAGTCCATCAAATCTGGTGGTAACTAGCCATGAGCTCAATTGAACAAGTTGATCTAAATATTGAAGGGATGACTTGTTCTTCCTGCGTTGCAACAGTGGAGCGATCTTTAAATAAAGTCCCCGGCGTAAAGGCGACTGTAAATTTAGCGACTGAGACCGCTCACATTCTTGTTCCACAGGGAACTGCTACTAAGGCGCTGATTGATGCCGTCAAAGCTGCGGGATATAGCGCGAAGTTACGAACCGATGAGAGTGAGAGTTTTTCAAATACCAGGCGCCTTGGACTTCGAGTATTTCTCTCGCTACTTCTTACCATCCCAGTAATAGTTCTTTCGATGTGGCATTCTCTTCACTTCCAACTTGATGACTATCTATTAGACGTAATTGCCGATCTCGGCCTTCCTGCTCCGCTCTATTCCCCTACCGGTTGGCTTGTTATCGCATTAAGCGCGCCAGTTGTCCTAATTCTTGCTTGGCCAATTCATCGAGCTGCGCTTCGCAACCTCTTACATCCAACGATGGATAACTTGATTTCACTTGGATCTTTAACCGCTTTTATCTGGTCAATCTATGCAAATTCGACCGGCGCCGGAGATATCTATGCTGAAGTCGCCGCTTCGGTAGTTACCTTTATTATTTTTGGAAGATATTTAGAGTCAATCGCCAAGCGGCGCGCTGGTTCTGCTTTGTCTCATCTCCTATCGCTAAATCCAAAAGAAGTAATCATCTTGCGGGGCGGTGAAGAAGTTGTCGCGCCAATAGAAAATTTAGTTATCGGGGATCGTTGCATCGTAAAGCCCGGCGAGAGATTCCCAACCGATGGCGTAGTGATAGAGGGAATTGGCAGCGTTGATAACTCACTTCTCACCGGTGAGTCTCTCCCAGTCGAAGTTAGACCAGGCTCGGAAGTAATTGCAGGAGCAATAAATCAAAGTGGTCGACTAATTATCGAAGCCAAACGAGTTGGTTCTGATACTGAGTTATCTCGAATCACCAAGATGGTGCTGGCTGCTCAAGCGGAGAAAGCTCCTATCCAACGGGTAGCCGATCGCATCAGCGGAGTCTTTGTTCCCATTGTTGTCTTAATCGCAATCGCAACTCTCTCAACTTGGATTTCGCTAGGAAATGATCTGGCGCCCTCAATCGCAGCTGCAGTCGCTGTCTTGGTAATCGCCTGTCCCTGTGCGCTGGGACTTGCAACCCCGGTAGCGCTACTAGTGGCATCTGGTCGCGGCGCAAATCGCGGCATCATCCTTCGAAAAGTCGCGGTTCTTGAGGTTGCACCAAAGATCGATACCGTCGTCTTCGATAAGACTGGAACGCTGACAACCGGTGCGATGCGTGTTCAAAAAGAAGTAATCGTTGAGACGAAAAAACTCTCTTTAAGTAACCATGAAATTCTTATGGCAATTCACGGAATTGAGCGCGAGAGTAATCATCCGGTTGCTATGGCGATTTCAAAGAGCCTCCTTGAGAGAGGGATCGCGAGAAAATCAATCTCGGAGTACACCGAATCGGCGGGAATGGGAGCGGCTGCCCGAGTTAATTTTGATTCGGCAACTCTTCCAGTACTTGTTGGAGCTCCTGAGGCAATTCGAAGAGCAACCTTAAGTTTTCCAAACGAGATTGAGAGCGCAATTAGCGCAGCTCGACTTCACGGTAACTCCATCTCGGTTGTCTCAATCGATGGAATAGCTGTTGCGGCTTATGAAGTCGGAGACACTCTCAGAGACGATAGCGCAGAGGCTATAAAAGCTTTTCAATCACGCGGGATTGAAACTTGGTTGCTAACTGGCGATAACGAAGCTGCTGCTCACCAGATAGCTCTTGAAGTTGGGATTCCAACTAAAAATGTAATCGCTACTGCTTCTCCGGAGCGGAAAATTGCAAAGATTGAAGAGCTAAAAGCAAATGGTGCAAAGGTGCTCATGATCGGCGATGGAGTCAATGATGCGGCTGCGCTAACCGCGGCAAATTTGAGTATGGCTATGGGAACTGGCACAGATACCGCAGTTGCAACTGCTGATATCACGCTGATGAGACCATCCCTTTTAACCGCTATTGAGTCGATAACACTTGCTAAGAAAACCCTGAGAATTATCCGCTCTAATCTGGGATGGGCTTTCATTTATAACGTTATTGGAATTCCAATTGCAGCCACAGGTTCGCTAAGTCCAATGTATGCCGGAGCTGCTATGGCATTTTCTAGTCTCTTTGTCGTTTTGAATTCGCTCCGGTTGAATCGCGCCACTACGCTCGCGCCGTGAATATAACGACATCTATCTGGCTTATTACTGTTGCTTTCATTCTTGGACTTCTTCTCTTTGACCTTCTGACTTCAACCCGAAAGCCACATGATGTCTCCTTCAAAGAGGCGACTTTCTGGTCAATCTTCTACATAGCCGTAGCTGTTGGATTTGGAGTTTGGGTCTGGTCAGATTTCGGTGCGCAATTTGGGAAAGAGTATTTCGCGGCATACATAGTCGAGAAATCGCTCTCGATGGATAACTTATTTGTATTCATCATAATCCTCACTAATTTTGCCGTTCCGACGATCTACCACCAACGCGTTCTAATGGTAGGAATCGTCTTGGCCCTCATCATGCGCGCTATTTTCATCGCCATCGGCGCTGCAGCGTTAGAGGCATTTGCCTTCACCTTCGTAATCTTCGGTGCCATCTTGTTATGGACCGGAATCAAGTTGATGCAGCATTGGGATGAGGATCCTGATCTAACTGATAATGCAATCGTAAATTTCGCCCAGCGAAAGCTTGCCTTCACCGATAAGTACCATGGCACAAAGCTCTTCATTAAAGAGAATGGGAAGCGTTTTGCCACTCCACTGCTTCTCGTGATGATCGCTATTGGAGCTACGGACCTTCTCTTTGCTCTAGATTCAATTCCAGCAACCTTCGGTGTAACTCAAGAGCCATACCTGGTCTTTGCCGCTAATGCCTTTGCGCTCCTTGGTCTACGAGCTCTCTATTTCTTGATGAAGAACTTGGTACAGAAGTTGATTTACTTCTCACTAGGGCTCTCCTTTATTCTCGTCTTTATTGGCATTAAGTTGATCATGCTCTGGATCTATCAAGAATTTGGTTCGGTCCCCAAGATCTCTACCAACTTCTCACTTATAGTCATCGGATCAATTCTCTTGATTTCGACGGTAGCAAGTTTGATCAAATCCAAGCTCGATCCAACCGCTGTCGGACATGCCGGCCGGATGTCGGACGGTAAGAGGGATGGCAAGAAGGATGGCAAATAATTTGGTAGCGGGGGCAGGATTTGAACCTACGACCTCTGGGTTATGAGCCCAGCGAGCTACCGAGCTGCTCCACCCCGCGTCGGTACCCCGAACTTTAGGGGCAAGTACTCAAACTCCAAAATCCGCGATTAGGAGTTGGCGATTAGCAGTTAGCGATTCTGTGCTGCTACCGCAGCTTCAATCGCAGCCTTTAGTCGATCTTGCGCCTGACCATATGCCGCAAAGTCACCACGTGAGAGCGCAGCTTGTGCATCAGCGAGCGCACGTTGTGCACTAGCTAAGGCTTGCGCGAGATCTTCTTGAGCCGGAGTTTGATCCGAAGATCCACCAGTTGATGGACGCGATGGAGTAGCAGTACCACTATCGCCACCGAATACTTGATTTAGCGCACCACTTAGAGTGTCATCAAATCCGATCTTTTCACCGAATGAGACCAAGACTTTCTGAAGTAATGGATATGCGGCTGCGTTTGCAGTTGCTCGAACATAAACTGGCTGAACATAAAGCAGTCCGCCACCAACTGGGAGTGTCAACAAGTTTCCAAGAACTACATCAGATCCACCTTGGCGAAGTAGCGAAAGTGAGAGCGCAACAGTCGGATTTGCTTCGAAGTTAGAAGCAACCTGTGAGGGTCCTGCGACATTTGTTGATCGCTGCAATTGCAGAACGGTGAACTTTCCATAATCTTCACCAGGATCTGAATTAACCACTGCAAAAGCCGTCAAGTTCTCTCGTCCACCACGCGGTACAAATGGCGTAGTTAGCGAGAATGAAGCTTTCTTATCACCTGGCAATTGCAAGGTGTAATAGTAAGGAGGCTGCGCTCCTGCATTTGCTCCAAGCGTTGAGGGATCTCGAGGTACGCGCCAGAAATCCTGTCCGCCGTAGAAGGCATTTGCATTCTTCACGTGATAAAGCGATAAGACATCGCGTTGTACTCGGAAGATATCTTCTGGATAGCGAATATGCGAGATAAGTGCATCGCTCATCTCTGACTTTGGCTTCACCGTTCCAGGGAATGCCTTCATCCATGTCTGTAGGACTGGATCCTTCTCATCCCATGCATAGAGAGTCACAGTTCCGTCATAGGCATCGACAGTAGCCTTCACAGAGTTACGGATGTAATTGATTGTCGAATTTGGAACTGCAGTTAGTGGATTGTTGTTGATATTCAAAGCATCAGTAGTTGCTCCCGAAATATCGACCACTCGCGAATATGGATAACCCGAACTTGTCGTATAGCCATCAATCATCCAGACAATTCGATTATCAACAATTGCTGGATATGGATCGCCATCAATCTTCATCCAAGGAGCAACCTTTGCTACCCGCTCCCTAGGAACACGATTAAAGATGATTCGCGATTCATCATTGATGAGATCAGTTAAAAGAATCCGCTGTTCCTGGTAATGAATCGCAAAAAGTAACCTGGAGAAGAGCGAGCCCATTGGTACGCCGCCCTTGCCGGTGTAGGTATAGAGCTTCTGGCCATTTGGTGATCCATCATCTGGATAATCAAATTCGACTGGCTCGCCACCTTTTGGCGCACCAATAATCGAGTACTCCGGATTGTTCTCTCCGAAATAAATACGCGGTTGATAATCGCCAAGCACGCCCTTTGAAGGAATATCACCACTCGAGAAGACTGGCTTGCCATCGACATCTTGGGCATTTCCATAAGCGCCAACAAATCCAAAGCCATGCGTATAAACAAGATGATCATTAATCCAATTTCTATTTGGATTACCTTCAATATTTAGCTCACGAACCGATACCACCATGTCACGAGTCTGACCATCAACCTTGTAACGATCGATATCTAGCGATTCATTAAAGGCGTAATAAGGACGAATCTGTTGTAGCTGACGGAATGTTGAAGAGAGGACATTTGGATCCATTAATCGGATATTTGCGATAGTTGACTGATCATCAGCGAGCTGACCGGCGCTAGTGGCTACAGTTGCTTGGTAATCGCGAATCTCGACCTTATCTAGTCCATATGCAACGCGAGTTGCCTCGATATTACGTTGTATGAATGGCGCTTCTTTTGAAGACTCAGTTGGCTTTACTTGGAACTGTTGGATGAGCGCGGGGTACACACCGGCGATTAAGAATGAAGAGAGTCCAAGGAGCGCGGTTCCGGCTGCAGGAAGTACCCAAGAGCGGCGGAAGATATTTGCAAAGAAAAGCAATGAACAGATAACGGCGATTCCAGCAAGAATCGACTTAGCCGGAAGGACGGCATTTACATCAGTGTAAGTAAGACCGGTAATAATTCCCTCATCAGATGTTGCAAGGGCAAATCGATCAAACCAATAAGCAATTGCCTTTAGCGCAACTATTAACCCAAGCAATATTGAGATTTGAACTCGGGCTGTGACAGTGGTGCGATCTTCACGAACCTGCGGGCGAATTCCACCGTAGACGTAGTGAACGATGGCGGCGGCGATAGTTGCCAAAATCAGAGTAGAGATTCCCCAACCAACTAGTGATTGCCAGAATGGAAGGGTGAACATGAAGAAAGAGATATCGCGGCCAAATTGTGGGTCAGTGACTCCAAATGGTGTGGCATTTCGGTAGAGCATCCAGGCTTCCCAGAAACGAGCGCCAGCAGTTCCAGCGAAATAGAAAATGGCGAGTGCAATACCAACGATAGCCGCGCGCTTGATCGGTTCGATCTGGGCGCGGTAACGCTCGAGGTTGTCGGCTTCGACTGTAAGTGGAACGTAAATCGGACGGCGCTTATATGCGATAACAATATTTGTGACGATAATTAATGAAGTAAGTAATCCAAAGATTGCAAAGAGCGCAGCTCTCGTAGTTAGAAGCTTTGTCCAAACTTCACTGTACTCAACGGAGCGGAACCAGAGATAGTCGACATAGAAACCACTTAGCGAGACAAGAACAACCGCGATTGCGGTAAGGATGATGACTGTTAGTGGCAGTGCACCGATCTTGCGTCGCTCTCCAGGATTTCGTCTTGGAAAGTTCAAATTACGGAAGGGATTATCTGGATTATCGCCGAATGCCATGGGGCGAGGTTATCTAAGAGTTAGCAGGTAGGAAATCTGAAGTCATCCGGCGCCCGAAGCGCGGCAATCGCCTCGCTCAATGTTGAGACCGGGATTACTTTTAAACCCTTTGGGATGTGCTTTATATCGGGACAGTTATCGCGCGGCGCTAAAAAGATGGTCGCACCTTTTCGGGATGCTCCAATCATCTTCTCTTCAATGCCGCCAATTGCTCCAACTTCACCGTTTGGAGAGATAGATCCTGTGCCTGCGACTTTGCGACCTCTAAGCAAATCCTCAGGAGTCATCTTCTCAACAACTCCAACTGCAAAGATCAACCCGGCGCTCGGTCCCCCAACGCCGCGAATATTGAAATCAATATCGACTGGGAACTTAGCGGTCGTTCCAACGAGAATTCCAATAGCAGGGCGATCTGGGTCAGCGCCCGGCTCTTGATTCGAAACTAACCGAACTTTCTCGACAAATTCGCGGGTTTCGCCATTTATCTCCCGGTCTACCTTAATTTCAATTACATCTCCGATTTTCCTATCAGAGTAAGCACTTCTAATCTCTTCAATCTCTTTAATGGTGTCACCATCGACAATGAGGATTCGATCACCAGGCTCCAACTTCCCTTTTGCATCTGAGTAATCTCGAACTCGGCTAATGAAATAGATTTCCTCGAATTGATAACCGAGATAGCTCAAGGCAGCTGCTGTCGCCGTTACTTTCGATCCAGACATCTCGGCGCGCGAGTCTCGCTGAATTACAGCGCCCTCGACTGCTGGCGGATAAACAACATCACGAGGTAGCACAACATGTGGGCCAATCGCCCAGTTATAGAGTGTTTCGGCTCCGAAGACCGGAGAACCTGGATTTGTTACCAAAATTGAAGTTATATATAACTTCCCATT
>JACCDI010167476.1_pt1 | contig 15512 bp, 13 predicted proteins | sample 7442791 | NCBI WGS metagenome assembly JACCDI01 (sample SAMN15323434, study PRJNA562643) | freshwater metagenome | isolation source: river surface water | place: USA:Blue River Watershed | collected 2017-08-15 | reverse complement strand
TCGCGCCAAACCATAGCAACGCGCTGAAAGCGATTCGAGTCACCATGGGTACGTTCCATTAATCGTGAGGATACTGATCGTTCTGTATCCGCTAGCATGTGCTGCAGGCTTTCAAGATCAATACCGGCACAAAAAGCACGCCCTTCGCCTCGCACTATGACTGCACGAATGTGACTATCCACCACTAGCGATTCACCGACACGAATGATTTCATCAATCAAGTCATTCGATAGCGCATTCATCTTATCGGGTCGGTTCAATACGCATTCGACCACGCCGTCAGGATGATGAAGTAGTTTTACCAGTGCCGTCATAGTTTCTTCATTTTCATTTAGAGTGCATCCGTCGAACGACATGCAGCAATGATTGCGTGATCAATACCCCAGTCACGCAGAATATCTTCTGTATGTTGACCCGCGCTGGCAACAGACCCTGGGGTAGGCGCGGGTGTGCGCGAAAATCGTGGTGCGGGTGCCGGCTGAATAACATCATCCACGCGAATAAATGTTTGCCTTGCCTGATTATGTGGATGCGTTACGGCTTCGTCCCAATCGAGCACGGGCGCAAAGCAGGTATCGCTACCTTCAAGCAAAGCACTCCACTCATCACGCGAACGCGTGATAAAAATAGCAGCAATCTTTTTTTTCAGTTCAGGCCATTGTGTTTGATCATCTTGTGCATCAAATACCGGATCAGTTGCGCCAATTTTTTCACGTAGCAATGCATAAAATTTCGGTTCAATCGCACCTACGCTGACATACTTACCATCAGCGCAGCGGTAATTGTCATAATAATGCGCAGCACCATCAAGAAAATTCGCATGTCGCTCGGTCTTCCACGAACCACCGTCTTTAAACCCTCTAAACATCGCGGTTAGTAAAGCTGTGCCATCCGTCATTGCTGCATCAATCACTTGCCCTTTGCCTGATTTTTGCGCTTCGAGTAAAGCACACACTATCCCAAACGCTAGCATCATGCCGCCGCCACCAAAATCACCGACTAAATTCAATGGAATCGGTGGCGGTGTTTCAGGATCATTTCCCATGGCATGTAATGCTCCCGACAAAGCGACATAATTCAGATCATGACCTGCTGCCTGCGCCAATGGTCCATACTGTCCCCAACCTGTCATCCGTCCGTACACTAAACGCGGATTGTGCTTGAAGCAGACGTCCGGAGACAAACCTAAACGCTCCATTACGCCGGGTCGAAATCCTTCGATCAAGCCATCCGCTTTCGCAATCAACGACAACATAAGATCAACTGCACCCGCTTGTTTTAAATTGATCGCCAGTGATCGTCGACCACGAGCCATAACATCAAAACGCGTATCTAATAAATCGAGCGATGGTTTTCCATTTTTTGTATGAATGCGAATAACTTCCGCACCCATATCGGCCAACATCATGGCGCAAAAAGGACCCGGACCTAATCCAACAAATTCAATCAACCGGTAACCCGCGAGCGGGCCACGAGTGTCTGCGCCCTTCACATCACCGCGAGCATTCACGCCCTCAGTCACATCATGATTCACACTCATACACGCTCATATAAAGTAACGACACACGCACCACCCAAGCCCAGATTGTGTTGCAACGCTAACCGCGCACCCTCAACCTGACGACGCTCAGCCGTACCGCGCAACTGACTAACTAACTCTGTGCACTGCGCTAATCCAGTAGCACCTAAGGGATGACCTTTAGAAAGTAATCCCCCCGAAGGATTGGTCACATAGCGACCGCCATAGGTGTTGTCGCCATCTTCAATAAATTTTTCTGCACCACCTTCAGGACACAGTCCCAAACCTTCATAGGTAATCAATTCATTGTGTGCAAAGCAGTCATGTAATTCGATCACGCCTATGTCTTTCGGGCCAACACCAGCCTCTTCGTACACGCGAGTAGCAGCAGCATGCGTCATGTCATAGCCTACCAGTTGACGCATATCGTTTTCAGCACCTTTAAACGAAGAATGGGTATCGGTGGTCATTGCTTGTGCACGTATGCGTATGCTGTGATCGAGATTATGTTTTTTAGCGAAAGCCTCTGAACACACAATCGCTGCGGCACCACCGCAGGTGGGTGGGCAAGCCATTAATCGTGTCATCACGCCTGGCCACAACACGGGCGAATTCAATACCTCTTCTTCTGTCACGACGGTTTTAAACAAGGCTAAAGGATTATTCGCTGCGTGACGTGAGGCCTTGGCACGTATCTTCGCAAAGGTCGCGAGCTTAGTTCCATACTGATTCATGTGCGCGAGACCCGCTCCACCAAAGTAGCGCAATGCGAGAGGAATGTCGGCGTTCTGAACTAATTCGGCACTGCGCTCATCGAAATACTGAAACGGTGAAGGACGATCGTCGTACACATTCCCCAAAGCACCGGGTTTCATCTGCTCAAAGCCAACGGCTAGTGCACAATCAACGGCCCCCGATGCGACCGCCTGACGCGCCAACCACAGAGCCGTCGATCCGGTTGAGCAGTTGTTGTTTACATTGATAACGGGCACACCACTCATACCCACGTCGTATACAGCACGCTGTCCTGAGCAGGAGTCGCCATACACATAACCGGCATAGACCTGCTGTATTTTGTCGTAATCCAAACCAGCATCAGCTAACGCAGCACGAATCGCGCGAGCCCCCATCATGGGATACGAATCACTCGCACCCGGCTTTGCAAAAGGGATCATGCCCACACCAACAACACATACGCTCTGATTCATGCCCAACATCCTTTTCAATTTGAAAACACAGAAGATATAAGCTTTAAACCATTAACGATACTGGATTATCAGAGACGTTTGGTTTGTGAATGCAAAACGGATCACAAAAGCAAGCTAGAACTAGGATTCGTTCCGTGCGGCAGGTGGATAATTTTGACGGCGGAGTTTTGCGAAAAGGAATGATTCGCAAAGGAATGGCGCGCTTGTTACGACTTCATATTAAACAGACGTATGCCCGTTTCATCCAGTACGCGTTGATCTTTTTTGGCTTCGGCGGCGGCATCATTGCGCGCTTCACGCTCGACCATGGCTTCCATCTTAGCTTGCTCGCGGCGAGCGGTATCTAAAGCGACTTTGGTGGCATCTAACTCTTTTTGCGCCCCTGACAATTGCACCATCACTCGATGACGCAAGCCATTTAAATGATCAATGAATCGACGATAAGCAATGTTATCGCTGATGGAATGTGCTTCTTTTTGAGCGATGCTATAGCGCTCGAGATAATCGACTTTGAGTTTTTCTATGTGCGCCAGACTGGCTTCGAGCTGGGTGACTTTGTTGCGCGCAGTCTGCATGGCCGCCTGCGCTTCTTGCGTGGCGGTTTCTGCGCGCTGCTGCAGCACTGTCCAAGTTCTATTCATGATGGGAAGATAGTATCAGCTCCGGGTCGCATGGCCCCTTAAACTGCCATCAACTCACTGATCATTCCGCGAGTCGTTTGGGAGTCCACACCCGCATGCATATCTTGTCTGAGAAAATCTTCTAATCGATTACGCATCAAAATAGCTAGATCAATATCGGCATTCGATCCTGTTTCATAGGCACCGACTGAAATCAAATCTCGGTTTTGCTGATACAGCGACCATAAACGACGTAATCGATTGGCCTGCTTGAGCTCTTCCGGGCTGAGCAAATTTTGCATCACGCGCGAAATTGAACCATTTAAATCAATCGCTGGATAATGCGCTGCATCGGCCAAATCACGTGACAACATCACCTGACCATCGAGCGATGCACGTGCAATATCAACGATAGGATCTTGCGCATCATCGCCTTCGGCTAAGACGGTGTAAATCGCCGTAATTGAGCCATAACCATTTCGACCGACACCGGTTCGTTCAATCAAATTCGGCAACAAAGCAAAGACGGATGGTGGATAACCTTTTGAGGTAGGAGGCTCACCAATAGCTAATCCAATCTCACGCTGGGCATGTGCGACACGCGTCAGACTATCCATCAGCATGAGTACATTTTTTCCTTGATCACGAAAATATTCCGCAATCACATGGGTTAAATGGGTGGCTTTGAGGCGACTCACCGGCGACATATTCGCTGGCGCGGCAACTACCACTGACTTCGCACGACCTTCAGGACCGAGTACTTCGTTAATGAATGCCTGCACTTCGCGACCACGCTCACCAATCAAACCGATCACCACCACATCGGCTTTGGTAAAACGCGTAATCATGCCCAACAAAACACTTTTACCTACACCTGAACCTGCCACTAAACCAATCCGTTGGCCACGGCCTAAGGTCAACAAACCATTAATCGCTTTGACACCGACATCCAGTACTTGATTGATCGGACCACGCTCCATAGGATTGAGTGGCACACCTAACAAAGGAACACGATCAGGGCAATCGGGTGCTGGCATACCATCGAGCGGCTGACCAAATGCATCAATCACACGACCTAATAAAGCAGGACCAAGCTTCGCTTCCGAAGAATGTGTAATTACCCTCACCGTTGCGCCGGGGCCTATACCCACGGGATCGGTGAATGGCATCAAAAATAAGGTTTGATCATTGAAACCGACAACTTCCGCTGAGACGCGGTGCTCTCCACTACCTTCAATTTCACACAAAGCACCTAAAGGTGCCATGATGCCGCGCGCTTCTAATGTCATGCCTACTAAACGTACCAAGGTACCCGTGTGGGCCGCTGGTGGCGCTGTAGTTTGATCGATCAAATGATCGACGACATCAGAAAAATGAATCATGAATGCGTTTCGTCGTTACGGTCGGCTTGGGTATCATCGATGTGATTATTAGGCATATCATCGAACATCACATCATCATCGTGTGTCGATTCATCGTGGTGATCATGTTCATCATGCTCATTGTCGTGCTCGTTGTCGTGCTCACCATCCTGAGCATTCAGCGTCGCCGCTGCAGCAACAGAAGTGGCTGCAGTAACAGGCGCAACAGTACTAGCAGGCTTGGATGCAACAGTCGGCTTAGCACTCGATGTCGCCAGTGCAGGACGCCAACTTGATGCCACGGGCTGAGCCAGTGATTTACCTAATCCTTTAACGCGCCTATCCATCAAATCTTCAACCACGCTACCATCTAATGATGCACGTACACTACCTCGTGATAGCAAGGCATCGGGACGCAAGACAATGCTGTCACCCAATTGAGCACTCAGTGGTTTGTAGTGTTCGAGATCTTCTGGATTGAGATGAACGATGACGGCTTTTTCACCGCTGGCTGCTAATTCACGCAAACAATTATCCACCAAGCGCGCTATGACTTGCGCTGACTGGTTTAACTCACCACGCACTAATTGTTCCGCTAAGTGCATTGCCAATTTTTTCATTGGCTCAAACAAGGTATTAGGATCGCGCTCAAGTTGCTGCAAGCCTTTAACCAATTGATCGATGACGGCAAGCTTCTCATCAACTTCAGCTTGCATCTCCGCTTTAGCTTGCTCCAGACCCGCTTCTAAACCCTCTTGATAACCTGCTGCATGCGCTTCGACACGTGTTTCTTCGCGAGCTGTTTCAATCAGCTGATTGACCGCTTCATTGTTCAAGCTTGGGGCTGGCTCTGACTGGGATAAACCCGCGTTTGATTCGGCTTCAGCTGAATGTAATTCGCTGGATGATTCGGTAACGATCGAAGGCTGTTCGACTGATTGCTCCGCATCGATCGTCTCATGATGATCATTGCTTGTCGCATCAGCCAAAGTAACGTCCGACTGATTAGCTAATGTATCGACTACCTCATTGGCTGACGCTTCCACTGACTGATCGTGTGACTGCTCAATTAACTGATCGGCTGACGCATCAATCACGGGTTCTTGCGTTGGCGAATCCTGATCTTCCGGAGTACTGTGGGCGTGAGTCTCAGAATTAGCGTCTGCCGTTTCTGCAACGTCGGTTGAATCTATCGTTGGGATTGCTATATTTTCAGTGACATCTAAGCGACCCTCTGCAAGGTGATCATTCGTCGTGTCTTCCTCATGCGTAAGCGAGGCAGTCAATGAATTATCTGATGAAGATTCAGCGATATTTTTTTGGAGGGCAGTTTCAGATGATTCTGCAGTGATGTCCGGCGCATCGCCAACTTCAGCGGACGATACTTCTGGGATAGGGTCGGATGAAAACTGCCCATCCACCTCTGCATGAAAAGTGGATGAAGGCGTGATGGGCTGATCGAGCAGCTCATCGAACTGAAAATCAACGGCAGGTTGAATCTTCGATTCGTTCAACAATGCATCGTCGGAATAACCGAAAACGGGACGCTCGTCCCGTTTGAGTAAAAATGGTGTGTCTTCTTTTTTTTCTTTTTTTAGCAGGTTTTGAATCGCGAACGGATTCGTCGCCGGATCGAACATCCGGTTCGGCATCCATTCGTGACGCCGCGGCGCCTGTCGTGGATCAGACAAAATCGGCTCCACCAGCTGACAAGATCAATTCGCCCTTCTCAGAAAGCTTACGTGCAGCACGCATCACCTTCTTCTGCGCATCTTCCACTTCGGTCATACGCAAAGGACCTTTGGCTTCCATGTCATCGACAAACATACCGCGCGCACGGCTGGACATATTGTCGAGGAACTTATCTTTAACAACATCGGCAGCACCCTTGAGCGCAGTCATCAACATATCCGGCTCGACGGCACGCATGAGGGCCTGAATACCGCGATTGTCGACCGCTGCCAAGTTTTCGAAGCTGAACATATTGTCTTGAATTCGCAAAGCGAGTTCTTCATCGATCTGACCCACACCTTGGAGAATCGGACCTTCCAACTCGACTTTCGTGAAGTTCATAATCTTCGCAGCCGCTTTGACACCACCAAAACTTGATGACGATGACGACGCATTATTCGAGAACTGTTTCTTCATGATCGATTCCAGTTCTTCCATCGCGGATGGCTGAATCGTATCAAGGCTGGCAACCCGTTGAATGACTTCTGGACGTGTATCGTTTGGCAAATACGCTAATACATCTGCCGCCACCTCGGCTTCAAGCACGGACAAAATAATCGCCGTGACTTGCGGGTGCTCTGTCTTAATCATTTCTGCAATCGCACGTGCATCCATCCACTGCAAAATTTCCAGACCACGACTAGCACGGTTGGGCATAATGCGCGACAAAACGGATGAGGCCTTGTCGGGTCCCAGTGCGCGTTTCAACACGGTTTCAACATACTCTGTCGTTCCTAACGACAAACTGGTCTGACGTTTCAGCAGGTCGACGAATTGATCCAACACGGCATTCACGGCCTCTTGCGACATGTCGGCTACAGAGACCATCGCGGCACCCAATTCCTGAACCTCTTTCGGATCCAGGTAACTGATAATGTTGGAAGCAAGATCTTCACCCAGCAGCAGCATCAATACGGCTGCGCGCTGAACGTTCGTAATCTCGGCCAGCTCTTTTTTGAGCTCATCCGACATCGGTATAACTGCTGTAGTTGCCATGTGCCACCTCTAAACCATGCAATGCTGCGTTGTATACGTGATTAGCTATTGTATAAGCTAATACTTTCTCTATTTATTTACTTGAGAAGATTCTTAATAATCAAAACCATACGATTGCGCTCTTTTTCAGTCAGCATCTTTACCAAAACCAGTTTGTCATCATAGCTTTTGGCATCATTCAGCATCTCTTCAGGCACCGTCACTTTTTTCTTAGTCTTGAACTTCTTCATCTCATCCATAGGATTAGCATCTGCTTCTGCTGCCACCGGTGATGCTGCTTCGGCGGCTTTAGGCGCTGCTGCTTTAGTAGGTTCTGCCATGTGATTCCCCGTTAGTTATCTAGTTGGTCAATCGCTTAGTTTTTGACCAAGTTCTTCAGTACCAATGCAACGCGACCTGATTCTTGTGCCACTAGCATACGAATCAATGCGACTTTGTCATCGTATGTGTTTGCTGTGTCTAGCATATCAGCAGTGAATGTCGGCTTCTTCGGTTTCATGGATTGCATACGCGCTTTCATTTCTTCCAGCGACTCACCCTCTTCCATCTCGATTTCGTCTGCGGCTGCGGCTTCTGCAGCTGCTTCTTCCGCCAAGCGCTCTTCTTCCGCGGCCGCTTCTGCTGCCAAGCGAGCCAACTCTGCCAAACGTGCTTCTTCTGCTAATCGCGCTTCCTCTGCCAAGCGAGCCAACTCTGCCAAACGCGCCTCTTCTGCTAAGCGAGCTTCTTCTGCCAATCTGAATTGTTCTTCCATGCGCGCCGTCTCTGCCGCTTTAGCATCCTCGACTGCTTTGGCGATTTCAGCCAGTTTAGCCTCTTCAGCACGCTTGAGATCTTCTGCAGAAGGTCCAGCAGGTCCCAGAATTTGGTTGATCGTCGGTCCTTTGACCATCGGACGAACTACCGCCAACAGGAATACGATCATTACAAGAGCTGCTACACCAATTTTAATGAAGTTCTGCAAATCCGTATCGGCATACCAAGCCTTCGGTGGTTCAGGTGCCAGCGTTTCAAAACGTGCTGGTGCCACAGTTACCACGTCACCACGTGCTTCGTTGTAACCCACCGCGCTACGTACCAATTGCAGCATACGATCTAACTCTTCTTTCGAATATGGGATCGTCGTTGGCACACCAGGACCAAATCCTTTGCCATCGGCTGGCTGTGGCGCTGGACGTTCAGCCACTACAACAGCGACTGTCACACGCTCAATCGCACCTTGTGAATTTTTCACATGACGAACCGAGCGATCCATTTCAAAGTTACGTGTCGCACGTGTCGTCACGACTTCGTTATTGACAGGCTTACGTTCATTGGAGTTGGTATCCGTCGTCAAATCGGCGTCCGGTGGTGGCGAGTTAGTCATCGCACCTGGAATACCTTCGGGATCGATCTTATATTTACGCTCAGTGGTCAATGCTTCTGAACGTGGCTTAACGCCCTTATCTTTGTTATCAAAATCTTCAGTCGTGGTTTCAACCGTGGTGTAATCCAACGTTAAGTTAACTTCCGCTTTTACTGAGGCCTCACCAACGACTGGTGCCAGCAATTCAGTCACACGTTGACGATACGATTCTTCAGTACGCTGCTTATGCGACATTTGCGCGACTGTGAGACCCATGGCCGCATCAACCGGATTTTCTTCTGTCATTAAATTACCTTGATCATCGACCACCGATACATTTTGTGGTGAGAGATAAGGAACACTTGACGAAATGAGATGAACAATCGCCTTTACCTGCGAGGTGGTAACACCGCGACCAGAGTGCGGTGTAACAACGACGGACGCTTTAGGCGTTGCACGTTCGCGCACGAACACGCTTTGTTTAGGTAAGGCCAAATGCACGCGAGCAGATTTAATGGTTGAAATCTGCATGATGCTGCGTGCCAGTTCTTGCTCGATAGCTGAGTTGTACTGAACTTGTTCCATGAACTGACTAGTAGTCATGGAGGATTTATCTTTTAATGAATCCATGCCAATTGGCTGCGCTTCTTTAGGAATACCTTGACCCGCTAAGAAAATACGCGCTTCGTGATAACGACCTTCTGGAACCGTAATCTGCCCACTACTCGTATCAATTTTTGGTTTGAAATCAGCAGCTTTTAAGGCCTCCATAGCGGCCTGTTTATCGGTCTCGGTCATGCCCGGCATAATCGAACGATAAGGCGTGGTCTGCGAAAATTGAAAGCTCATCGCTGCAATCAGCAAAATCACCAATAGCGCAATGGCTGGTAGCGCACGACGAACGGCCGGCTGCTTGATCAGGTTATCTGCCCAGCTTTTAAACTGATTCATGCCACCCGATACGCCACTCATTGCGCCAGGCAGCTGTCCAGGGTTAGGCATAGGTAATGCGCCTGTTGCGGAATCACCCGCACCGGCGGCCTGTCCTGTAGGCAGTTGTGGGGGTAATCCCCCATTCATTGTCGCTTCGGCCATGTTCTACTCTCTAAGAGGTTGGCTGTTCTAAATCAAAAAAAACGTTTTACTATTTCAATCACACACTGGATTAAACCGGCATGTTTAATATGTCTTCGTAGGCCTTGAGCACTTTATTGCGTATCTGCAGAGTCGCTTCAAAGGCTAGTGAAGATTTCTGCATCGCCAACACAACATCAGTCAACGGAACATCTTCACCACGGTCATATGCTTCACGCAAGCTGCTGGCATATTGCTGAACATCGTTGGTTTGCACCACTGCGGTTTTGATGGCATCGCCAAATGTTGGCTTACCTATCTCTGCAGTAGGCGGTGCTAACACCGGCTGCGTATTTTTTCCTGCTGCGTCAACTTGATACTGGCGCATGGCTGCCAACATCGAATCGATATTGGCTTGGCTGTTAACTTTATTGATCATGTCTCAGCACCTCCGGTTTACGCAGCTGCTAGCAAGGGCAAACCACGATCACGAAACTGCGCCATCTTGTAACGCAATGAACGTGGACTAATACCGAGTTTTTTTGCTGCCTCTGAACGGTTACTGCTTGAACGAATCGCGGCCATGATGGCTTGGTACTCGCTACTCTTGACGGCCGTCGACAATGCACCATCTTCAATCGTTGCAGCTGTCGCTTCAGCAGCTACAGGAGCTGATAACAATTCAATCGCTTTATTCGGTTCAGCTGCGTGCGATTCCCATTCATCAAACATGAGATCGGCTTCATCAATCATGTCGCTGTTCGATAACACCAGCGCACGTTGAACAACGTTTTGTAATTCACGAACATTACCGGGCCAGCTGTATTGCTGCAGCATTTCAGCAGCACGCTCAGAAAGTCTGATTTGACGATCGGCTGGGCCATAGTTGGATAAAAATTGGGAGACCAAAGGCAGAATATCGCCGGGACGATCACGCAACGGCATCACGGATAATTTGAATGCGCTAATACGGAAATACAAATCTTCGCGGAACTCTCGATTTGCAATCGCTTCGCGTAAATCTTTGTTGGTCGCTGCTACGAGTCGCACATCCAGTTCAATCGGTGCATTACCACCCAAGCGAGTGATCTTGCGTTCTTGCAGAACGCGTAGCAGTTTGGTTTGCAGGTGATACGGCATCTCTGCGATTTCATCTAAGAAGATGGTGCCGCCCTGCGCTTGTTCAAACAAACCACGATGCTCTTTCAAGGCACCTGTGAATGCGCCCTTCTCGTGACCAAACAACATGTCTTCAATGAGATTTTCTGGCAAGGCTGCACAATTCATCGCAACGAAGGGACCATTGCGGCGTGGCGACGCATCATGTAACACCCGCGCCAATACATCTTTACCCGCACCGGTTGGACCAACGATCAATGCTGACACTTGTGTCTGCGCTACACGTCGCGCTAACTCGAGCAAATGCTGACTCACTGGATCAACGAACACAAACGTTTGTGGACTGTTCTTAGGCACCTCATTGCGCGTCGGTGCCAGTGCCAGCGCGGAGCGCCAGGCATCCACTGACCAATCATCGGCTGACAGCACGTGATAAGCACCGCGGCGCATGGCTTCTATGCCCAACTCGAACTGATTACGCTCGACGCGGCAAAGCACCGGAATCGCATGACCAAAGGCCTGAGTCAGCTTGCGCACTTCTTCCAACAAGCCGGTATCACCCATCAGGCGTATGACAACTAGTCGCGCGCGCGCCAGACCGAGTTTCAAGTCCTGCAGCGTCGCCACTGGCAAGAGTTGAAGGCCTGCCTCAAGCAGTTGTTCACGCTCGACTGAACCCACGGAGGATTTAGGATCGAGCCAAAGTGCTGGATGCGAAGTTTGAGTAAGAGTCGTCACGTTGATTGCCTTAGAAAACACTATTTGCTTTCTTTATAGCAATCCTCGTGCCAGATGTTTTAGTGAGGAAACATGCGGGTTTTGAGGCGGCATGTCGAGTCGGCAGCACTTTGCCGGGGGAGGAAAACGTCAACCGCTAAAGCGGCAGACGAAAACCCGACAGGCAGCTTTTTGCCTCTTTTAGGCTACTCGGGACAGTCCCGATAGTCAGTTTGGAGGCAGACCGTTGCCTCATGCATAGCTTCTTGTAGCTGCTCGGCGCTGAGACCTTTGCCGGCCCGAGAAATAATGGCACCGGCCTGAGTTTCGCCATTGCCACGGGCTAACTCACCCCAGATCAAGGCCTTGCGTGGCTCACTACGCCAGCCCTCGCCGCTGAGATAAATCGACGATGCCATCAACTGGGCGCCAGAATGCCCTTTGCGAGAGGCGCGAAGAAACCACGCCAAAGCAACAGCGCCATCCTTTTTTAAACCACCCATTCCGCTCCGATAGTATTCGCCCAGCATGTACTCGGCATCGGCATAGCCAGCCTGGGCAGCGGAGGCAAATAATGGCGCAGCTAACTCAGGGTTTTGCGAAATGCCGCGACCGTAGTGGTACAGCGTAGCTAAATTGAATTTCGCCTCAGGCAAACCGCCCTCGGCAGCCTTGCTATACCAGTTACGTGCTTCGGCATAATTTTGTGTCACGCCCAGCCCATGCTCATACAAAAAACCTAGGTTGTTCTGGGAACGAGCGTCGCCCTTTGCAGCAGGTTTACGTAAGGCGCGTTCGGCGGTCGCGTAGTGTCCGCGCTCAATCGCACGCATGGCGGCCTGAAAATCAGCGCGTGCAGTGCCGCAAAGACAAACCATGGCGAGCACAAGCGACCAATATTTCATGCGGAACGCCTAGGTGGTGAGGAGGAATGTGATGAGGCTGAGTTGGCCGTACCCGTTTTAGGTGCGAAGCCACGGCAACGCTGACCATCAGCACGGAAAACTTCAACGGAGGGAGTGACGCGGCTCTTAAAGCCCATCAGTCGGCAAAGATAAGGAAGTTTGGGATCCCAGCTAACGCCAAAGTGGCGACACTGCCAGCAATTTGGCGCACCATCCTGAGCGGTTTGGTTAGCGGAATTCATTTTTTTTCGCGTTTTTTACGTTGATAGTCGTTCCAGGCTCGAAACACGACAGCAGCCATCACACCGGAAAGCATGATGACACCTAATAAGGCCTGAAAAAACTCGCCTACGCTCATGTCGGGTGGCAGATAGCGCTTGGGATTCATCACTATCGTCAACAACAACAAGACAAAAGCGATCAACGCAATGCGTAACAGCCTGAACATGATGCGGCGCCTGTTCTGGTTCGAATTCTGATCCATCTCTACCCTCGGATAGCTACACCGACAGATAGTATTGTGTCACAGCAACACCTCTAAGGGTCAATAGTCCTTTTGAAACTTCATCAAACCCCGCTATTAACCCTGCAGCAGCTTGAGTACCGTTTGCTGGCTGGTGTTCGCTTGTGCCAGCACCGCGGTGGCGGCTTGTTGCATGATTCCAGCTTTCGCCAGTTCGGTACTCGCTTTGGCGTAGTCAGCATCTTCAATCTGGCTACGTGAAGCAGACAAATTAGTCGTAACGTTCGACAAGTTGTTAATCACGTGCTGCATGCGATTCATCACCGCACCCATGGTAGCGCGCGTTGCATTCACCTTGTCCATCGCATCATCCAGCAAGGTCAAGACGGCGGAGGCTCCATCACGCGTGTTGATACGTACGCGACGATCTTCGACGTTCAGGTCAACGTCACCCGTGATATCACCTGTGATCGATCCTTTTTTACCGAAGTCTGCCAGGTCAATCGTGATGTACTGATTTGCCGATGCTCCTACTTGGAAGGCTAGACGGCCTACGCGTGGAGGATCCATCTCTTCACTTGAACGACCACCAAATGTGCCTTCTTCGAAACCGAGTGCCATAAAATTACCGTCGGCTCCGTAGCCTTTGTCGCCCACGGTAATCTTGAAAGGCTGACCAGTGGCACGCAGCTCATCCAATTGATCTGATGGTGGAGCGCCTTCAGGTGAAGGTAATTTAGGCAAGAGTGCAGGATCGGAGATCATGCGCACTGTGCTGTATACCGTACGAGCGTTTGTCGATGTCGCTGTAGCGTCTAACAAGCCGCTGACATCATTGTTACCGTAACTATTTTCTGTCACTGTCGACAACGTCAAGGTCGGACCAGTGGTCGAAACCGATGCCCCTTTCAGGGTGAACGGTGAACCAGCGATGGTCGATGTAATGTCTAAGTAACTACCTTTATTAGTGACCGAAATATTTTTCAGCGTGCCGGCAGATACAGCGGCATTAATCGCTGTTTCCAGCGCAGTGGCCATGCTGGCCGTTCCACCCGTCGCTGCATCCGATGTAATGGTTTGACCATTGATAACCACCGTCGCTGTCTGGGAACCGACTGAGCCACCGATTGCAATACGTGAGACCTGAGCAACTGAACCACCCTTGTCCAAACCGAAACTAGCTGCAGATACATCCTTCTGGTTCGAATCAAACCAGATAGATACATTGCGTCCATCGGATTGCATGGTCACACCACTACCATTGTCAGAGGCTGTAATACCGTGTTGACCAGTGCGAGCATTTATCGCTTCAACGACTTTTTCGCGACGAGTTGTGCCTGATTCATTTTGAACAAAAACTACCGGTACTGTCGTGCCGTTGATATAGAGGTTATAGGTCGTGCCACCATCCGACGTCGCAGGAACACTCGTCTCAGTCATGAGACCTTTGCTGACGACTGGATTAGCCAAGGCACGAACGCCCGTTTCATTACTCGACGCATTAATCGCTGCGGCAATTGCTATCGCACTCGCGCTGCGATCACTACTGGCTGTGGTCGTGTTGGATTTAGAGTCATCTGCTGTTGTCGTGGCGCGAATTTTCACGCCATTAATCATAAGATCATCAAGGTTGAGTGGTTTACTAGCCGCAGGTTTATTCTCGGCTACTGTACTCGTACTGATAGTTCCAGTGTTACTGGTTCCAACATCTGATGAGAGCGTAAATGGAGTGCCCTCAGTTGATGCGGTGAGTAGCAGTTCGCCCACTCCACGCCCCGCCGAAGCTATGACACCTAAAGTGGTATTTGTATTAATTAAAGTAACCAGATCGTCACGTACCGATTGCGCATCGGTAGTTACGCTGGATGTAAATATCGTGCCATTGATCGTTACTGAAAACGTATCCGAAGATCCGATCGAACCGCCTATCGTCACAGCTTCTGTTTGAGCGACCGGAGCGGCCACAATCGCACGTGTACTGGTATTAAACACGGATTGATTTTTAGTGAAATTTCCTTCGATCAAACCCGTGCGAGTAATGTCGCCAGTGGTCGCTGAAGAAATCACTACCGGTGCTTCGATCTTCGATTCCAGTGAGTAGGTACCTGCTTGTACACCCGTACGTAAACCTATGCTTTTACCAAACAAAGCAGCACTGCTATCGGTTTCGAACGAGACTTCAATATTGCGGCCATCCGCTGCAACCAGCGTCACACCTTTAGAGTCGTAACCCGTATCAATCGCTTTCACGCCTGTCTTCGACGTGATTGCATTAATCGCATTCACTACATCAGCACGCGTAGCTCGTGTGTTGTTCAGCGTCGTCGTAATATCGGCGGATGCATAGCCGTTAATAAATACCGTGCCTGAGACCGCAGGGCCCGCAATCATCGATTGTCCGGTTAATACGTTTTCATTCACCTTGGCATAGACGCCGGTACCGGGCTGCAATGT
>JACCDI010033609.1_pt1 | contig 15517 bp, 17 predicted proteins | sample 7442791 | NCBI WGS metagenome assembly JACCDI01 (sample SAMN15323434, study PRJNA562643) | freshwater metagenome | isolation source: river surface water | place: USA:Blue River Watershed | collected 2017-08-15 | reverse complement strand
GCTACCGCGCGCTCGGCATCCTGCACACCACGTGGCAGTTCCTGCCGGGGCGCTTCAAGGACTACATCTCGACCCCCAAGTCGAACGGCTATCGCAGCCTGCACACCAGCCTGATCTTCGAAAATTCGATGCGCATGGAAGTGCAGATCCGCACGCGCGACATGCACGAACTCAATGAATTCGGGCTGGCTGCGCACTGGGCTTACAAACAAGGGGACAAGCCTGACGGCCAGGTCGGCTGGCTGCGCGACCTGATCGAAATCGTCGATGCCAGCCACGATGCCGAGGAACTGCTCGAGCATACCAAGCTGGCGATCTACCAGGACCGCATCTTCGCTTTCACGCCCAAGGGCGCGCTGCACCAGCTGCCCAAGGGGTCGACCCCGGTCGACCTGGCCTATTCGGTCCACTCGGACCTTGGCAACTTCGCGGTCGGCGCGAAGATCAACGGCCGCCACATGCCGCTGCGCACGCCGCTGAACAATGGCGACGTGGTGGAGATCATCAAGAACCGCACGGCTTCGCCCCAGCTTTCATGGCTGGGCTTTGTCGTTACCGGCAAGGCACGCGCGGCGATCCGCCGGGCAGTGCGGGCCAAGGAGCGCGAGGAAGTCGCCGCGATCGGGCGCAAGCTGCTTGAAGGTATCGCCGACCGGCTACCCAGCAAGATCGGCAAGAAAGCGGTGCGCGAAGCGGTCAAGCGGCTGGGCCTGCCGGGCGAGGAAGACCTGCTGATCGCAATCGGTACGGCCAAGCTCGATGACCGGCAGGTGATGGAAGCCCTCGTTCCGGGCAGCACCAGCGGGATGGAAGACCCGGAGAACTGGCCGAAACAGGAACGGGCGATCTCCATCCGCGGCCTGACCGCAGGGGTCGCTTTCCATCTGGCCGAATGCTGCCACCCGGTGCCGGGTGACCGGATCGTTGGCGTGCGCGTGCCGGGCAAGGGCGTGGAAGTCCACGCGATTGACTGCCTGACGCTGGCCAGCGGCGTCGATGCCGATTGGCTTGACCTGTCGTGGGGTGAACGCACCACCGGCGCAGTCGCCCGCATTCGCATGGTGCTGCACAACCGTCCCGGCACCATGGCCGAGGCGGCCGGGATCTTTGCCAGCAACCGTGCCAATATCGCCGCGCTGGAAAACTCCAACCGCGATGAGCTGTTCAGCACCTATGACGCAGACCTGGAGGTGACCGACCTCGCCCACCTCACGCGGATCGTGTCTGCCCTGCGCGCAAGCGATGCCGTGGCCGAGGCCGAAAGGCTCTAAACTTCCAGGGCCACCGTCACTGCGTCGCCCTCGCCGATCCCCTCGGCCTTGCGCACGCTGGCCTTGACCGGCAGCAGCCAGCCCAGTTCCTTGCTGGGGAACAGTGATGTCCGGAACAGGCTGTCACCCAGGCGGGCACTGACCTTGAGCGAGCCAAACCCGCCGATTGTCTTTTCCATCCGCCGCATCAATGCTGTGCCGGACAGGGCATCGCCTGCCGCACCATCGATTGTCAGGAAATGCCACGAGCCACCGGAGCTGCCGCTCCAGCGCCATAGGATGCCGGTGTGCGTGATGGTTTCACTCATCGGCAAAACGGGCTCACGCAAAGTCGCGAAGCCGCGAAGCGCTCCAATCGGGCCAAGGGCCACCGCAAACCCCAAGGCGGCGCTGCAGCGCCAGGTCCGCGATTGTGCAGCGGCTTCGCCGTTTGCACTTCATCTTCGCGTCTTCGCGCCTTTGCGTGACCATCCATTACTTCACCCGCCGCACCGGAACCGGGATGTTGCAAATGTCCGCTCCGCCAGCCGGGCGGATGAAGAAGGCATCGCGGCGGTTGGCGCGGGCTTCGGCAAGGCGCGCGAAGGTTTCACTCTCGGTTGAGAGGTATTCGTAGGCTGGCAGGCCGCTGACCTTGCTACCGATCCGGATCGAGACGATTGCCGTGCGCTCCTCCGGCGTTTCATAGAAGCCCAGTGCCCCGGATCCGCGCGGCAGGCTGGAGAGATGCTCGATCCCCTCGATCACCCGGCCGACCAGTGCGATGTTGCGATCAAGATGGCGCGGGGCATGCCCGATCACGGTATAAAGCTCGGCCCCGGTGCCGGTGTTGGGCGGCATATCGCGCCCGACGCCAACCATGCCATAGCAGTGGACGGGCCAGTTCGTGTCCACCCCTTTGGCCATGGTCCCCCCGCGTGCAACCGGCCAGCCTTTCCAGAATTGGGTCAGGCCATAGGCATCCTCGATAGTGTTGAGCCACCCCCGCGCGGGATCGTGCACAGGCGGCGGAGTAACCGCGGGTGCGGCGTAAGCGCTCTCGGGCATTGCGGCCAAGCCGTCTGGCAGTTTTCTGGCCCTGGTCTTGTCCTCGGCATTCGCATCGCCCCATTGCACGACATAATTGTCCTGCACCCGGTTGATGCTGGTCCCGTCCCAGAACTTCGCCGCCGCCAGCTTGCGGATATTGCCGACCCAGCCCTGGCTGAACGGCGCGGGCATCAGCTGGATCACCACGCGGCGCGGCTTGCCTTTGGCGTCCGGGGCAAGGTCCATCACCAGCAGGTCGGCCGGCGCGATAGCGCTCCAGTCCGCCCTTGGCGCTGCGGCCACGATCTCGCTTGGCGCCAGCGGCGAAGGCTGGGCCCGGCCGGCGGCAATGTTGGCCGAAGCCTGCGGCAGGGCCGGTGTGGCGGCGAGCAAGGCGGCGAGCGGTAACAGGTGTTTGCGCATGGCGCAGACTTTGCCAGCAAATCGCAGCTCTGCAAGCGATCAGTCGATCGCATCACCCAGCGCCAATGCTTGCGCCGGCCCCCGCACCTCGCTAGGGCGCTTGCTTCCAGAGCATGCGGAGCGGTGGCCGAGTGGTCGAAGGCGCTCGCCTGGAAAGTGAGTATACGTCAAAAGCGTATCGAGGGTTCGAATCCCTCCCGCTCCGCCATTATCCCATTGTAAAATATGATTTAACCGCAGGGTGGCGCCGGAAATGGCGCAGTTCTGCGGCGTTTTCGTTCATCCGACCGAAGCGAAGAGACTGCTGATATCGGTAATCTTAGTCTCTAAAGCCCGTTTGTCTCTTTTCACCCGAAGCGCATCGGAAACGCTACGGTCGAAAAAATTGAGAGATTTCCTAGCATTTCGCTCTCTTAATTAGCCGAAGCGTTGAGGCCTGATTGCGCCAAGCAAAGTGTTGCGAAACCAGTGCTACGGTCGCGGCCGGCTAGTACTTCTGCTTCGCCGGAATAACCCCTCTCACACCGCCGCGAGGTTCTTCAACGTCACCCTTGCGCCGTGGGATCAAATGTATGTGGCAATGGAAGATGGTCTGACCGGCGTCTGCGCCAGCGTTGATGCCGACGTTGAACGCGGTGACCGAAGGGTCGCTTTGTAGGATTATGGCTCGCTGCTGTTCCATCAGCGCCTGCATGGCATTTCGCTCTGGTTGGAATAGGTCGAAGTAGTCTGAAACATGGCGCTTCGGGATGATCAACGTGTGATGCTCGGTGACTGGAAAGCCATCCCGAAACGCAAGGGCCAGCTCATTCTCAGCGATGATACGCTCTGGTGGCAGCTCGCAGAATGCGCAGCCTTCGCTCCGGCTAGCATAGGCCGTGCTCATCCCACGAAAGTCAGTATCGTCACGGTCGCGTTTGGTCGCATTGCACGAGTAGCAGAGCGCCTGGAGGTTATGCTCTTCGTCACTCCCGCCGAGATTTCTCGGCAGGATGTGATCAACCTCCAGCGCCTTCTCGTCCGCTGATATTCCGCAAAGTTCGCACCTGAATTTTGCCCGCTTGAGAATCTCATATCGGGCGGTGCCCGGTACGTAGCCGGATGACTTTCGGCGATGCGCCCAGATCGCTTCTCCACGCTTTCCGACATACTCAGCAATCTTAGTCTGACACAGAGCGACCAGTGCAGAAACCTCGTTTGAGGTCAGCGTCTCGAAGTTTTTGAGCCGGAACCCGTCGGCCACGCGTTCGGTGATCTGGCGATTTTTGGTCAGCACCTTGCCAACCATGTTCTTAGTGATCTGCTCGTAATATTCGATCTGAGACGCGTCGTGAGACAGCAGCGCCCTTGCGATCTGATTGATCGAGGCCGAGCCCTTGGACGTCAGTAACTCCAGCAGCATGACTGGCTGATAGATGTGGGACATCCGCATCTCGTGACGGATAAAATGCTCGAGGCTGGTAAAAGCATCACTCATGTGGTCAGTTTAGCCAAGGTTAAGATCAAAGAAAGCAGGAGTTCGATGGCATTTTTCGAGGATGCCCAACTGTTCAGCAGATCAGCGATCGTCAGTGCACCGGATATAATTCCCGCTAGCCGCGGGGTCTATGCCTGGTTCTTCCGAGACATTCCCGGGCAGATCCCGGTGGACGACTGCTTCTGCAGGGATGGCTTTACGCTCCTGTACATCGGCATTTCGCCTAAAAACGCCCGCAGCCGGCAAAATCTGCGCAAGAGGATCACCTATCACTATCGTGGCAATGCAGAGGGCTCGACACTGCGGCTGACACTGGGAACGCTTCTTGCCAGTGATAGCGACTTTCCGCTTCGCCGGGTCGGGAGCGGGCGCAGAATGACCTTTACGCACCTTGGCGAACAATGGCTGGACGCTTGGATGGCCGATAATGCGTTCGTGTGTTGGGTGGAGCATCCAGAGCCCTGGCTACTCGAGCAGGAGCTGCTTCTCGGACACTCGTTGCCGCTGAATATTCAGGACAACCGCCACCATCCGTTTTGCGAGACGCTTTCCCAAATCAGGCAGACAGCAAAGCGGCAGGCCCGCGAGACGGCTATTGCAAGTGAGGGGAATCAACAACGCAGTATGCGCTCGGCTGAAGAGTGAGCGAGATTGACCATTGGGTTAGCCCGAGCTGCGGCTGAAAGATGTCACCATTGGATGAATGGCGGACAGGAGGAGCAGAAATTGCCTGAAATCAACGCTGTTTGGTGGGAGCACCTGGCGCTTAAACCAATGCATCGAAGGCTACGTGAGATGAACGGCCTGTTTCAGAGGTGGTGTCAAACACCCTACGGCGACTTCTGGTTAAAGGCTGCCCTGCGCCCCGATGGCATTATTCGCGTCAAACAAGGCGAACCCATCCCCGTCTTTCATGTCATCGCCCTTGAAGGGCGGCCGGCTTTCATTGCTCCGCAGTCTCGGCTTCGTCTCGGTCATAGAACAGTTGGTGGTTCAGACGAGCTTCGATTAGGGCCGCTAAGCGATGGTGAGCTGGCCCTTCAACCGAAGATCATGCTGGACGTTGTCACGGATCCTCAGTTGCTCGCTGCAGCTTCGCGAGGGGAAACGGACTTGCCTTCGTCAAAAGTAACGGAGCCGAGCACGGTTCTCTCGGTTCCGGCTCATTTGATGCTTGCGCCCAAGCACTGGCCCAAGCGGTCTTTCGTTCTCTACCAGCACATCTTCGGCGAAGGCGGGTCTTATCCCGATGATGGTTACTTTTACGTCGGAGTGACCACCAGAAGCTGGCAGGCTCGATGGTCAGAGCATCGTCGTGCAATTGAGAATGGCAGCCCGCTTCTGTTCCACCGTAAATTCAGGGATGAGCTGGCCGCAGGACGTGTAACCTATATCCACCACAAGGTTATGGGAATTACTCACGAGATCGAGGAGTTGTATGCCTCCGAAGAAATGCTGGTCGAAGGTCACTGGGAGGACGGAAGACGTCTGAACATGATCCCCGGTGGCAAATCCGGTCTCCGATATCTGCGAGAGCATGGAATGCTTGGGGAACGGGTCATCCCTCTTCCTGACGACAGGGATCGTATTGTTGCGGACTGGCTACGACAGCACCCGAGGAAGGGACTGCCGGCACCTTGGGTTTCGGAAAAGTGGAAAGACGATGACTGGGCTGTTGCACAGATCTGTGGCCGAGAAGGTCGACTTTCGGCAGATCAAGTTCGCTCAATACGTGCGTTGGCGGAGATATATTCCGCAGACGAAATCGCAGCTCGCATTGGTGCTCTTAACGTTGCGCAAGTCGAAAGGGTGCTGGACGGAAAGACCTATACTCGCGTGACCTGAAAGGCGCTTCCTGCGCACGAAAACATGGGCCCCATTTCCGAACCCACGTGAATATGACCTTGTTCTTCAGGCCGCTCCAACTTCCACAGTCACTTTCGTGATGTTGTATAGTGAGACATCCAGACCGGCAGCTTTCTCTGGATTGAACAGTGCGAGATTAATTCCTTGGCTTACCGAGCTGCGGTAAACGACGCCATCGTACCCAACCTTCTTTATGAATTCGCACAGGTATTGGCTGGGGATGTAATCAATCGCAGCCCCGCGAGGAAGAACGGGACGGGTAAGCTCCTCCCCGAGTTGTTCCAGGAACGCAATGTCAGCGCGCAGTTGGCCAATCGCCGTCGCGTCAGCCAACAAGAAAGGAGACACCAGCCCTCGCGGGTTGCGAAGATCCACAGCATTCAATGGTGAAGCTAAATGGAATTTGGCGACGCAAGCCACTTCGCCAGTGTGAGGACGAATTTCTGCCGCGGCAGTGTCGGGCATGGATCCTAGATAAAGGTATGGAATGCCTGCGGGATTGGCCCGACCATGTGTTGCAAGCCTAGCGGGTGGAGGGCCCATTTGGTCGATGGGATATGGTGCACCATCGGTAAGAATTCTGGCCCGATACCACTCAGTCGGCATATCATCTGCAGGTAGATGGCTGAGCAGCTCCTTGAGGCGATCAGTATCGAGCACCTCATCAAGAAAGTAGCGGTTCTTCCACATCAGTTCGCCACGCAGCGTCTCCCATTTGGCGAGTGCTTCACTATGATATGCCGCAGAAGGCGAGAACGGTTTCCTGACAATGTCTCCATCGTCGAGAATGTCTGCAAGTAGCTCCTTGCTATGCGCAACATCCATTGCTTTATGGCTGAATAGATCCCAGTCGCCTTTGAGCCAATCTACGAGTGTCTTGCCTTCGGGATCAGGCTCGTAGACGCTTATTAAGATTTCGAATAAATCTCTCAAAACAGAGGGGGCAACTAGTGCCGTATCCTTCGTTCCGCAGTAACTGCAATGGCCCGACTGTGGATTGAGCGAAGGTATGATATCGCGCCTAAGTCCGCGATCGCCGAAGCACTCGGGGCAACATAGCTTGGGCATGAGGTCAGGACAGGAAATCAGCAAGGGTTTCGATGTGATGCTTCATCGAGAGCTTTTTCACGTGACCTAGTCCCGGGAAGTGGCCCTTTTCATGCAGCTCTTTAAACTCTTTGATCGCGCTTCCCTCAAATAGCTTTGAGGTGCCGCTATCGAGCTTTTTGATAAGCTTCTCCAGTGCCTGACCAAATTTTCCCGCTGGGTCGGTCGGCGTATCCTTCGTCGTCGACACGAAGTGATATACATACATGACATTATCCATGTCAGGGTCGATAAAAGTTAGATGTATTGCGACGGCGTAGGCGGGGCCGCCGCCCTCCGTGTAATCGTCGCCTACAATCAGAAAATCACCGAACCCGTCCATATCTTCTTCGTCATAAGTGACGTGTAGATCAGAGAATGACTCAACGGCCGGATGATCCGCGTTTCGGCGGCGCTCAAAGCCATCGCGCAAGAGAACGCGTGCTGCAGCTCCCTTGAAGTGCTTCCGGTAAAGTTTGTGGCAGTACTTCTCGTAAAAAACGTGACGCGTCGTGGGCAAAAGGTCCCCGAGCTTTTCAGCCAGAATCTTTGCTTCGGTGAAGCCAAAATGGATAAAAGTTGGGCTGTGAGCTTGGTGCTTTTCAAAGCACTCAAGTGCCGCTGCGGTATCCATGTCATGTTTCAATAGGATGCCAGCAGTAATTCCTTTCTTGTCAAGGAATCCCTTCTCGAGCAGTGCCGAGATGCTGTCGCCGCCATCTGAATGATCGCCATGAAACGGATTGACGATGACTATTGCCTCTCCCTTTGCGCTGCAAATTTCATTCAGCGCCCGTTCGAGGCCTTTCAGTGCCTCTCTCACGGGTTCAATGATCGGCACGAAGCCCGCGCCCGCCATTAGGCTTGCAGTCTCCCGGATTGCGATTAACTCGAACTGCTTGCCGCGAAAATACGGGTGGTACATGCTGCAGTCAGGCCCATGCCATTGCTGATTGGAGAGGTGTCGAAACCGCTTCGACAACTCTTTCGTGATCAGTGCGTGGAATTTTAATTGAGAGAGCTGCAGCGTGGAGCGATCGAGGCAATTTTTCAACCAGTGCACTGAGGGGCGCCAAATCGCGGGATCGCTTCAGCGTTTCGACCATTGAACGGTGAACGCTGGCAGGGTCGAGACGCGAAAAGTGTTCACGCATAACAGCATGGCGTTGTGTATTTGGAACTTCAGGCATCTCTACGCCCAATTCTTTGAGAATGGCGCTTGCCTCTGCGGAGCGCAATGACTCGAATACTGTGGCTGGACAGATCCGATCTGGCCTCTCTTCCGCTTCTCGTACAGTCGAAATCTGATAACGAGGCGACAGCATCAGCACGCCAATGTCAGAAGGTACCACCTCTATCACTGAAGGTACATGATCTGCGCCTGCAATTACATATATCTTGGCAAATACCTTTTTATAATTGGCAATTTGATTGCTGAGGCGACTCAAGGAGTCGCGCTCGGATTTGATTTCGTAAACAGTCGCTGTGCCGTTCAGAATTGCGAGGTCAGCTTTACACGATCCAGCTCTGAACTCATGCAGCATGCACGCGGTTCTAAGCGAGTGCTTGCCCATCAAAACCTTGCGGGTGAGTGCGGCACGATAAACATATTCGTCACGCAACCCTGCAGTATTCAGAACATTGAATGCGGATTCAAATACATCGGCGACGGTGGCATCCGAAGAACAGCGAGCAGGTAATTCAGTCAGTTTGATCAATCGCGAGAACAAGGGCGAACGCCCCTTCTTGCCCATCTCGCGGAAGACGCCAGATGAGAACATGCGAGTCATCGCAGACAGCTCAGATGCACTCGGTGCCAACCTACCCCCATGTTTTGCATTAAGTTTAGTCGAACCAACCTCCATTCGCTCTAGTCCAGTTTGTTGCCCAGGGGAAGCCACCTCCGCGTTATGTTGCCACCCGTAACTGCTCGACCCAGGTCAGATCTGATGCCTGAATCAGGTCGCGCAGCGAGACCGTCGGAGAAACACGGTCAAGCAAGAGCTTGGCCAGCACGGCTGGTGCCAGATAGGTAAGCTTCAACATTCTGCCCACCATCCGGTGGGTAACGTTCGCGAGCCGCGCCATATCCTCAATCGTCGCCACCTCTCCGCTTTCGAGCTTGCGACGCCACGACCACGCTTGCGCAATGGCCCTAAGTACGTGGGGATCCGTTCCTCCATCGGGATCTGGCAGGTAATCCGCTGGCGGCTGGATGCGGGGGCGGCCATTCCGACGCCGCAGGGTCAGAGGAATAACAATCCGCAAAGTTTCAGGAGTGGTACTCATGCAGCCTTCCTCGGGGACAGAATGTCATGAACGATCGGCCCCAGCCCGTCCGTGCACAGGTCAACCGCAAGACCATTATCGTTGACCGTCACCCTGCGGATCAACAATCGCGCAATCCTAGCCTGTTCGGAGGGGAATAGCGTCTCCCATAGCCTCTCAAAGTCGGCGAGGGCTGATATCACTTCTTTTTCGTCAATGTCTGGCTGGCTCTGTCGAGCTGCTTGGATAGCCTGCGCCTTAATGACGGGCGAGGCCAGCAGCCGCCGCAGTTCCTGGATTACCACACCCTCAACCATTCCTGCATTCAGTCTTCGGGGCAGTGCACCATTTTCGCCGGCCCTGTTATGAATGGCGTCCATCGAGATGTAATATCGGTATAGCTTGCCGCCTTTGCGCGTGTGGCTGGGCGTCATCGCAGCCCCAGTTGCCGTGAACATCAATCCCTTCAGAAGAAAGGGTGTTTGGGCTCGGGTGATCGCAGCCCGCTTCCGATAGTTCACCTCAAGGATTGCATGGACCTTGTCCCAAAGCGCCTGGTCAATGATCGCCTCATGCTCACCTGGGTAGCTGGTACCCTTGTGGACTGCCTCCCCAAGATAAAGTCGGTTGCGGAACAGCTTGTACAGGAATCCCTTGTCTATCGCCCGGCCACGCTTGTTGACGATGCCCTGTTTCACGACCTCCCGTGCCAGTTTGGTTGCAGATCCGAGCTCTACGAAGCGCTCGAACAGGAACCTAACCCGCGCCGCTTCATCCGGATTGATGATCAGTTTGCGCTCAACGACGTCGTAACCCCACGGAACAAAGCCGCCCATCCACATGCCCTTGGCGCGAGAAGCAGCGATTTTGTCACGGATGCGCTCACCGGTCACTTCACGTTCAAACTGGGCGAAGGACAGCAGCACGTTTAGGGTCAGCCGTCCCATTGACGTTGTGGTATTGAAGGCCTGCGTCACCGAGACGAATGTCACTTGGTGCCGGTCGAACACCTCGACGAGCTTGGCAAAGTCCATCAGGGAACGTGAGAGGCGGTCGATCTTGTAGACCACGATGATATCGACCAAGCCGGCCTCGATATCGTCGAGCAGATTGCGAAGACCGGGGCGCTCGAGTGTGCCTCCAGAGAAGCCGCCGTCATCGTAGGCCTCGCGCATGGCGATCCAACCTTCAGCACGCTGGCTGGCGATGTATGCCTCGCAAGCCTCGCGTTGCGCATCGAGGCTGTTGAATTCCTGTTCGAGCCCTTCCTCCGAGGACTTCCGGGTGTAGATGGCGCAGCGCAGTCGGCGGCGTGGAGCAGGTTCGTTCATCGCGCGCCTCCTTCATTCGGGCGCAAGCCGAAGAAGCGGTAACCATTCCAGCGCGTACCGGTAATTGTCCGTGCAACGGCGGATAGCGATTTGAACCGTCGCCCTTGCCATTCGAAGCCGTCCTTCGCGACAGTGACAGTGTGCTCGACACCGTCCCATTCACGGATCAACCGGGTGCCAATGATCGGATTGCGAGGGTCGGCAATAACCGACTTTCGGACCTTCTTGCCTTCGTACTCGTCGGCAAGCGCATCAAGCGTGCGCCGCAGAGGCTTGCTGATCCCACCCCAGGCCAATTCCTGGATCCTGTAGGACAGCCGCTGGATCATGTACTGGCTGCTGTTGTTTGGCGCCTCGCTGCCCATCAGCGAAGCCCATTGCACTTTCAGCTCCTTCACGGTCATCGAATTCAGTGCTGCAACCTGTGCGAGCACTTTCGGGTCGTCATATGTCTGCATCAGCTTTCTCCAACTCAGGCCGTTGCCCGGGTTCGACTGACGCTCTTCGTTGGCGTGATAGCGAGTGAACTATCTCCATCCGATCCAGATATAAGGCTGGACTTTCGGTCCATGCGCAGGATGCCGGCCGCAACGATCCGCCCCAACTCGGTGAGGCGGGCTTCTGTTGTCATTGTTTCGGGCAAGGAGAAATTGGGGGAAGTTTTCGTGGGCATTAGCTTCAGTCCGGTTAGGTCCTGACAGCTTCTACTTCTCGATCGCAAAAACTGTCCCAGAATGGGGTCGGGGCGCTTCGGTTGGCGCAACTACTTTGAATCGACGATTGACGAAGTCGCTGTTATCATTTGGCCTATGCTTGTCGCGCTGCATCAGGATGTACGGGTCGACGCGTTAGGGGCGACGAAGGGCCATCAGTATTTCTGTCCAAACTGCCGAGCTGAGGTGACGCTCAAGCAAGGGCGGATCGTAATTCACCACTTTGCCCATAAGCCGCCGACGAACTGCACTTGGGCAAAAGGCGAGACCCGCGCACACCTGATGGCTAAGGTGGCCATTCGCGATGCATTTCGCACCAATGGCTATCAGGCAGATTACGAAGTCGAAGTCCTGTCGGGCGGCGGCGATCGTCGTGCGGACGTGCTGATCACCAGCCCGGCTGGGCAGCGCGTTGCGATTGAAATCCAACACACCCCTATTCTCTTCGACGCTATCGAACGTCGTACCAAAGGGTACATGGCAGCGCATGTTCCAGTGGCGTGGATAGGTATCCTCTCGCCAATTATGAAATCGGACGCAGTGACTATTACTGGCGGCCTGAAGATCGAAAAGTACGCCATTCGGCCTTGGGAAAAGTGGGCCCACGCTTTCTGCTTCAAGGAGCTTTGGTACGTGGACCCAGAGGATCAAACGCTCTGGAAGGGAGTATTTTCGGACTACCTGATCGAGGTCCAGAGCTCATCATGGTACAACGAATATGGGGAAGAGCAGAGCGCTGGCGGCTATTCCCGCGTTTCCAAAAAGTGGAAAACACTCACCTTGAGTGGTCCGCTGCCGTTGGGATCCGCCAAGATCGCTATCAAAAGCCGGAAGCCTTGGAGCTCTAAGGTTTTCAGCCTCCCCGGCGGTCAATTTGCTCACTTCATTCAAAGTCCCAATGGAACGGGCGTTTAGAACATCTCCCGCCCGTACCAGCGTATGCGCCCGACGATGTTCACTTCGTCGGCCAGGCAGTCGTAGGGCGGATAGCGCGTGTTATCAGAAATGATCTGAACGCGCGGCGGGTCGCTCATGGGCACGTGCTCCAAGCGCTTGGCCACCAGCCCGAGGCCGTCGTGGAGCACAAAGATCCCGGGCGGCTGGGGGATCTTCTGGGACATGTCGACAAGCACCGTGTCGCCATCTTCAAGGGTTGGCTTCATGCTATCCCCTTCCACTTGCATGACCCGCAGCATTGATGGGGCCGCTTTCAAGCGGTCCTTGATCCAGGCTCGGCGGAAGTGGAAATCACGCCCGGGCTTTGCCTCTTCCTCAAGGATGGAGCCGCCGCCCATTGAAGGGCGGGCATTGACGTAGGCAATCCCAATGAAGTCAGACTGCGCGCCTTCATCTAGCGGGGTTTCGCCCTGGACGTCTCCCTGCCCGTGAAGCAGCCATTCGACGTCGACCTTCACCGCAGCGGCCACGCTCTTGAGACGCTCCAGATTGGGCGTCTGCGATCGGCCGCGGATGATATCGTACAAGAACGACCGGTTCACACCGGCCAGTGAGGCAACGTCAGCGACGTTCATGCCCAGCTGGCGGATGCGTGCGCGGAGGCGCTCCTGCAAAGTTGTCGACATAACTATCCTCAGAAATCTGATCGGTGTGGATAGAACAGGATTGCGAGGGCTGTGTCAAGCTGATATTGGAACAGATGCGGAACAAAGGGAATCGTCAATGGGGCGCATCAAGAAGGATTATCACGAGCTGGAAGAACTCACTGCGCGCTGGAAACTGTCGGAGTCCGACCTTCGCTACGCGGTAGAAAATGGCCTGCTCACGCTGTCGGTCAGGATCTACGGCGCGAATATGGAACTGGGGTCATACGAGGATGAGGACTGGGGCCGCATGCCCGTTCCCTACGAGCACACCTATTTCGACGGTGTGGTCGATATCCGGCGCTATGATATCTACCGCATGTTCCAGGAAGGTGAGGTTGCGCCCAACGACTTTTCCCTGCCGAATGGCGATTATGCCAACCTTCTCAACCCGCATGATGTTCGTCCGATCCGCCGGGCCAACCTTGTCGTGCGCGAAGAAGAGCGCGCCCGTTTTGAGCACGATGTCCTTGAATCCTTTAGTGCCGCCGAGCCTTCGCCGCCCGATTTCCGGCGCTTTACCTATGACGATCACATCTGGCGTTTCACCGAGATGCAGGCACGCGCGATGCTCTATCTCTATAACGCCGCCAGAAGCGGCGATCCCGAGCAGCACTGCCGCAAGATCCTTGAGGCTGCCGGTTCCCAGTCTGAGAAGATCGGGCACCTGTTCTCGACCCGCAAGGGATGGAAGCAGCTGGTCCACCCCAGTTCAGGGCGTTCAGGCTGGTACTTCCTTGAACCGCGCTTGGTGGTTGCCATGGCGGCCTGACCGTAGCCCACCAGTCCCGGTTTGAATTAGCCCGCCTTGAGCGGGCTTTTTCGTGTCCGACTGCAGCGCTGGCTCGGCCGATTCGTCTGAGCGGCTGCCCTGCAGGGTGGGTAATTCGTCGGTGATTGGGTGGGATGGGTTGGTAGAGGTCGGTGCGCCCGCCCTGCCAGGAAAATTTGGCGAAAAACCAGCAGGCTGACCCCAACCTTACTACCGCCCACTTTCGCAACGACCACCTCCGCAATCTCCTCGTAGTCCTGTTTCGTGATGAAAAAACAGGACGAACCTATGAAAACCTTTCTCACCCAGGAGCAACTGGGACAACGCTGGTGCATCTCGCCCAAGACCCTGCGCCAATGGCGACTGCTGGGTTGGGGGCCGCAGGTGCATCTGGTCGGCTCCACCTGCCTTTATGACCTTGATGCGGTCGAGGCCTGGGAAGGTGGTGCCCAGTGAACGCTGCCGAACTCGCAATCGTTCAGGGCGAGGCCGAAGCGGCCGCCCGGCGGCTGGCCCGTCGTCTGAATCTGTCGCCAGATGCACGCTGCGATATCTGCCAGGAACTACTGGCTGATCTGCTGGCAAGGCTGCGCCACTTCAATCCCGCGCGCGGCACCCTCGGTGCTTTTGCCGGACGCATTGTCGCCAACCAGGCGTGCTGCATCGCCAAGCGCATCTTGCGTGAACGCCGGGTCACGGCGTGCTCGCTCGATCAGGATGAAGGTTGCCCGGTGCGCCCTGACCAGATTGCAGAAGATCAGGGCCTTTGCGCCATGTTCGGGCAACCGACTGATCCCTGCCGTGCCATCGAACGCCGCCTTGACCTGGCTCGGTGCAGCGCCCGCCTGACGGCGTCCGAAGCGGATCTTTGCAAGTGGCTTGCGGAGCATCCGGTCGCCGAACTCGCCCGCCTTGGACTGGGCAGCCGCAGCAGCATTTACCGCCGGATTGCCGAGCTTCGTGCCCTTTTTGCCGCGAGCGGCATGGCGAGCGCCTGAGACACTTTTGACCGCCCCCCAGTAGAGGTGAACATGAGCAAGATTTCCCCCATCAAACCGTCGGGCAAGGTCTCGATGAACGAACTCCAGCTGTGCATGTGGCTGGGTGAAGCGGCACCGGGCGACAGCCTCGAATACCACCACGGCTTCCTTGTGAAGGATGTCGAGGCGGGCTCGAAGCAACGCCTGAAAGAACCTGAGCGTATCATGCTCGAGCGACTGGCCAGTCGTGCCCGCTGGGCAGCGGAGCGTGGCTTCGCACACCTCGTCCAGCGCCGGGTTGCACCTGAGCAATTCAGCTATCTGGTCATTGCCCGTCCGCGCGGACCAGCCGCTCGTAGCCCGCTGGCGTTCATCGAACTGGCTGCTGCAGCATGAGCCGGAACGCATTCGAACGGCATGGGCTGGACCATTTATCCGCCTCTTCGATCAACCTTTTTGTCGCTCAACCGGCGATGTGGGCCATGCAGAAGCTGATGGGGCGCAAGACCGGTGTCGGTGCCGCTGCACATAGAGGCACGGCTGTGGAAGCAGGTGTCGAGCTCGGATTGTTCGACCCCGCGCGGAGCGTCGAAGAATGCCAGCAGGCGGCGCTTTCCCGGTTCAATACGCTGACCGCCCTCTCGGCCGATCCAGCAGTTGAAAAGGAACGTGCCGGGATCGCGCCCGCGGTTGCCGTCGC
>JACCDI010286940.1_pt1 | contig 15526 bp, 12 predicted proteins | sample 7442791 | NCBI WGS metagenome assembly JACCDI01 (sample SAMN15323434, study PRJNA562643) | freshwater metagenome | isolation source: river surface water | place: USA:Blue River Watershed | collected 2017-08-15 | reverse complement strand
ATGTATTTTTGGAACTTTTCCTTTTGTCAATTTGTGCATTAACACCCAAGTCCTATTCACGTAATTCGCAAAAATACTTACCAGTTCACCATTTACAGCATCCTGGAAACCTTTCCATGTAAACTCACTGTCCGTTGATTCTGGCGAAATAGAGTTTAAATAAAAACGCAAACAATCGGATAAGGATTCTCCACCATTTTCTTTCTTAACCCATTTATTGATATAATCATCCATTTCAATACTCCATCCTCGTGAAGTACTCATTTTATCACCTTCTAAATTCATGAACTCATTGGCTGGCACATTGTCTGGTAATATATTTCCATGCAATTTTAACATCACAGGGAAAATGATACAGTGAAATACAATGTTATCCTTGCCAATAAAGTGCAACAACTTTGTTTCAGGATCGTTCCAATAAGGCTTCCAGTCCTTATCATTATTTAAAGCCCATTGCTTGGTTGCGCTAATGTATCCGATAGGGGCATCAAACCATACATATAATACTTTTCCATCTCCTCCTGCAACGGGAACTTTTACACCCCAGTCCAAATCGCGCGTTACAGCACGCGGTTGTAAACCACCTTCAATCCAACTTTTACATTGGCCAATTACTGCAGGTCGCCAATCGCTAGCATGTTGTTCTAAAAGCCATTGACGTAAAAAATCTTCATGTCTATTTAAAGGTAAATACCAATGTGTCGTTTCTTTTTTAATTGGCACATTCCCACTTAAGGTACTAACTGGATTAATTAATTCTTCGGGGCTTAAACTTTTACCACATTTCTCACATTGATCACCATAAGCTTCGATATGTCCGCAGTTGGGACAGGTGCCTTTAATATAACGATCAGCTAAAAAAGTATTGGCTTGTTCATCGAAATATTGTTGAGTCGTTTTTGTTTCTAAATCGCCGCGGCTTTCCAAGTCTTTAAAAAATTCACTGGCTGTTTCGTGATGCAGTGGATCGCTGGTGCGATGATAAATATCAAAATGAATACCTAGGTCCCTGAAATTTTGCTCAATGATGGGGTGGTATTTATCAATAATTGCTTGTGCAGTTGTTCCTTCCTTGGTTGCTTGAATCGGAATAGCGGTTCCATGTTCATCACTACCACAAACAAACACAACATCTCTTTTTTGTGCTTTTAAATAGCGTACATAAATATCGGCAGGTAAATAGGCGCCCGCTAAATGACCAATATGTTTGAGTCCATTAGCATATGGGAGGGCAGCCGTAATCAAATATCGTTTAGGCGTCTTCATTGTTGCAAAAGTACTTAATATTGCGGTATGATTCAACCTCAAAACCTACAAGCCGGCGATGTCATTGGGATGGTATGTCCTGCAGGTGCTATACCAATGGAAAGGACTAATCAATGTGTTGAAACCTTAACTAGCTGGGGTTATCAGGTAAAAATGGGTAAAACTGTTGGTGGTAAACATTTCACTTATTCGGGCACCGATGCTGAACGTGCTGCTGACTTGCAAACCATGATGGATGATCCTTCCGTGAAAGCCATTTTATGTGCTAGGGGTGGTTACGGATTAAGTAGAATTATTGATAGGTTGGATTTTACGGCCATACAAGCCAATCCAAAATGGATTATTGGATTTAGTGATATCACTGTTTTACATGCAGCCCTTCAAAAAAAAGGCATTATGAGTATACATGGCCCTATGGCGGCTGCTTTTGCTAAAGGTCCTGAAGGAGAACCCTATATTCAAGCTTTAAAATTCATATTACAGGGACAAAAAACAAATTATGAAGCCCCCGTGCATGCTTATAATAAACTAGGTTTGGCTACAGCTCCTATAATTGGCGGAAATTTATGTTTGATGACCCATTTAATTGGTTCCAAAAACAGTATGGATACCAATGGTAAAATTTTGTTTTTGGAGGATATTGGAGAATTTCATTACAACTTGGACCGCATGGTAATTCAAATGAAAAATGCGGGACTTTTTAATAATTTGGCGGGCCTTGTTTTGGGAGGATTCTCGGAAATGAGAGACGAGCCTACCGATATTGGTGCAGGTGCTTTTGAAATTTTACAATCACATATCACAGCGTTTAACTATCCGGTTTGTTACGACTTCCCAATAAGCCATGGGCTAACAAATTATCCGATAAAGGAAGGCGCAATTTATCAACTGAATATTCAAGCCCATCAAGTTATTTTAAAGGAAGCTTAGTATCATTTCAAATATTAAAAAAGACGTTAATATTCCAACCAAATATAGGTGCATGCTGATTATTGTACTAAATTTGTAGTATAAAATTTATTTCTATGCAAAAGTTATTATTTGGATTATTAGTGACCCTTTCGATGAGTCTACAGGCTTCTTTTGCACAGTCTTACGTTTTGTCAGGAATTGAAAAGACCGACAATTCAGCTATGCAATATGAGGTGTTGGGAAAAGTTGATAACCATTATTGGATATATAAAAAAAATAAAGCGGTTTCAACGATAGCGCAATACAATGATCAGATGCAATTGGTCAAACAAAATGACCTTAATTTTTTACCAGCAACAGTAAGTTCCATTGAGTTTGTACATTCAAATAATAAAGTAGTTGTTTTTTATCAGTTTCAAGCAAAGACAACTGTATATGCAGTAGCTGCTGAATTAAACAATGAAGGTCAGTTAGTCGGCGCTCCGAAAATAATTGATACAGCCGAAAATATTCGTCCAGGATCACATGTAAAAGTGTTTAATTTATTGCAAAGTGATGATCGTCAAAAAACAGCAATATTTAGTGTTAACACCACACGTGCTAGTTCCATAAAAATTAAAGTGGTTGCATTGAATGATCGTTTTGAAACTATTAACGAAGCAACTATTAATGTAAACGCACAAAATAAAAAAAGTAATTTATCAGATTTTGCTTTGGATAATAACGGTAATTTATTTTGCCTAAGAAATATGGTATTATCAAATGCAGCTCCTGCCGTAAGTTTATTGTATTTGTCAGCTGATGGATCAGAGGTTATTGAGTCGCCTATTTTAAATAATACTTTATTGTTGGACGATATTCGTTTGCAATTAGATAATAAAAATGGTCGTGTACAATTAAGTTCTTTTTATGCAACTACTAAAAAAGGAAATATTGAAGGAGTATACACGTATTTATGGGATATCAATTCAAAAAAAGAAATTGCTAGTAATGCAAATCGATTCACTGACGCATTAAGAGGAGCGGTAAGTACAAAGAGAAATTTAAAAGACGCGTTTGATCACTTTTATATTGATGAAACAAAGTTTTTAGCTGATGGAAGTATGGTTATTGTAGCGGAAAGTGCGGAGACTAGAAATAATAGAAGTGCATTTTCAAGATGGGATTATTTTTTTGGAGGACCTTTTTATAATCCATTTATGTTCAATTATTGGACTAGACCATTTGGATTTTATCCGTGGACTAGATTTGGATTTGGTCTTGGATTTGGTTACGATCTTGGTTTTGGATTTGGAAATGGTTTTGGTTTTTGGAATGGCTTTGGATTTGGAAATGGATTAGGATTTGGAATGTTCCCATTCATGTGGAGTCCTTGGATAAATCCATTCGCGGGATTTGGTTATAATTCAGTAACCTATAGTGCGCATAAAGTAGCGCTAATTTCATTGGATACAAAGGGAAATATCCAATCCATCAAAACAATTGACAAACGTCAGTCTGATGTAAATGTTGACCAGTTCATTGGATATGGAACTATCGAAAATGATAGGGGTTCGACTTTCATTTATTATAAAAAAGAAAAAGGGATTCGTCAATTCGTGATTAATACATTTACAAAAGAAGGACAATTGACGAAAGGAGCAAATGTTATATTAGCTCAAAAAAATTATGAGTGGATGCCACGTTCATTAAAACAGGTTGGAGATAATGAGGCGATTATTCCATATCAGTTTAAAAACAAAATTGGATTTGCAAAAATCAAATTAAATAATTAACGTGGTTTTTTTATTCCGAGACAGATCCGATATTAATTTACTTTTTTTAGTGTTACTAAGTGTAGTGCTCCACTTTCATATTTGGATGGCGCCACCCATGGTAATCGCAAATGATTCCGATGGCTTATTTGCCTATATATTGGTACATTATGTAAAACAATTGCATCCTATTGTTTTAATGATTTTATTTCAAACAATCATTTTAAGTCAAGCAATCAGACTTAATATTTTCATGAGTGACCTTAAGATGTTTCAGAAAGTAAGTTATTTGCCCGCATTTACTTATATCATGTTAACCGCTACCTTCCCTTATTGGGATGTAATTAGCTCGGGATTAATAGCAAACTCTTTAGTATTATGGATATTGGTAAAACTGTTTAGGTTATATGATCAAAACCAACCCCAATCCTTAGAATTTAATATTGGACTAATCGTAGGAGGTTCCATTTTATTATACGAACCCATTGCCATTTTAATTCCGGTTGTACTTTTTGCGTTAACTATTATTCGTCCTTTCAAATTAACTGAGTGGTTAATATTATTGATGGGCGTTATGCTTCCCTTTTATTTCATATTTACCATTGTTTACTTAACGGGAAATTTGAGTGATTTTCGACATTTTTTACCAATGTTGGATTGGAAAAATCCATTTGTTCAACCTGATATAAATGTTATTTTAGCATTAGTGGTCATTGGTGTTCAGTTAATAGTTGGCTTATATTATTGGCAAAATCACAAATCTAGATTCATCATTCAGGTTCGAAAATATTGGGGTGTTTTGTTGTTGGTTCTTTTTTTGACCCTATTCCAGCCGATCATTTTTTCTGCACAGGCCTTATATGCGTCGGCCATTGTATTGACCCCTTTGGCTTGCTTTATTAGCTATGCTTATTCGGTCCCTAAAACCTTATTTATACCTAATTTATTATTTTGGTCAACATTGGCTGTTATTGTGTATAACCACCTAGGTTAAGTGAAGAATTTTAAGCCTGTTTTTTGGCTGTTTTTGGTAACTTTGCTCTTCAATTAATAATCATATATCTAAAATATAACACATGAAATTTGGTGTAGTTGTTTTTCCAGGATCCAATTGTGATAGAGACATGCAAGATGCTTTAGAAAAGGACTTAGGTGCTCAAGTCGAAATGCTTTGGCATAAGGATAGTGATTTGTCTCATTTTACTACTGATGATTGTGTTGTTTTACCTGGAGGATTTTCATATGGCGATTATTTACGTTGTGGTGCGATAGCAAAGTTTAGCCCAATGATGCAATCGGTAATTGAATTTGCGAATAAAGGAGGCAAGGTGCTTGGTGTTTGTAATGGCTTTCAAATTTTATGCGAAAGTGGATTATTGCCTGGTGCTTTATTACAAAATGAAAACCAACAATTTATTTGCAAAAATGTATATATAAAAACAGACAACAGCGATGCATTGAAAATTCCAATTGCACATGGTGAAGGACGATATTTTGCCGATGATGCTACCTTACAGCACTTGGAAAATAATAAACAAATTTTATTCCGTTATTGCAATGAACAAGGCCAGGTTGGTGGTGAAGGGAATCCAAATGGATCAACACGTGATATCGCTGGTATATGTAATGACAAGCGAAATGTAGTTGGTATGATGCCGCATCCTGAGCGAGCAATAAATAGTTCCTTGAGCAATGTTGATGGAAAAAAAGTTTTTGAAATTTTAGGATTGACAAAATAATTATTCGAAAATAACTAATATAGGATTGTATGAAAAAGATAATGTTGTTTGGTATGATGGTTTTATTCGCTTTGAATGCAAATGCACAAAGATTAAATCCAGTTAAATGGACCTTCGAAGCGGTTAAAAAATCGGATAAGCAATACGATATTATTTTTACAGCGAATGTGGATGCTCCTTGGCATATATACTCTCAGTTTGTAAAACAAGGTCCTGTTCCCACTAATATTAAATTTAAAAAGAACGCTTTAGTACAGGTAAAAGGTGCTGCGAAAGAAATTGGTAAACTAGAAAAACATTTTGACAAAAATTTTGGTGCCGAAATTGCTTACTTCAGTAATAAAGTACAGTTTGTTCAAACCATTAATTTAAGAGCTGCTAGTAAAACAAGTGTTACGGGGGAAGTGGAATACATGGTTTGTAATGACGAGCGATGCTTGCCTCCTACAAAAGTGCCTTTCGATGTAACGATACAATAAATATCATTTTAGCATTAAACGATTTTTGTATTTTTTGAAAATTGTAGGTTGCTATTTCATTTTATAAATAATATATTTTGAATAAAATATTTTCATTTTTTGCGTCATTAGTTATCCTGAGTATGATGCAGGTAAATGCTATTGCTCAAACCGATAGTCTAGTTAAAGTCATTGCAAAAGCAAACCCTTTAAACGACAGCACTTATCAATTAAGCTTTGATATTAAAGTAAAGGACGGTTGGCATGTATATGGAAATACTCCATCACCTGACAATGCAGCTGAGTTCATTACCAATTCGCCAAAAATCAATTTTACTTTAGAAACGGTAAAATTTTTAAATGATTTAGTTTATTCGTCAAAAACGAATCTTCAAAAAGATGTATTATTTGAAAAGGCAATTGTATTTAACGGACCTGTTTCAGCAACGCAAAATTTTATTATTGCTGGATTTCAACCTGATACGTTAAAAGGTAATTTGGTTGTAGCAATTGCAAAAGGGAATGAATTTTATGAACAAGAAATTCCTGTTTCCATATTTTTAGTGAATGGTAAAAAAACAGCGGGGGTTCAAATTTTATTGCCTGCTACCGCTACAACAGCTCCAACAGGGGCTTGTGGTGAAGCTGCGCACGATAGTAAACAATCAAGTGCTTGGACGGTGTTTATATTAGGATTTTTAGGGGGTTTAATTGCCTTAATAACGCCTTGTGTTTTTCCAATGATACCCGTTACCGTTTCTTTTTTCACTAAGCGATCTAAAACCAGAAAGCAAGGCATTAAAAATGGATTATTATATGGCTTGAGTATTTTTTTAATTTATGTTTTAGCAAGCGTTCCTTTTCATTTATTAGGAAATGTACAACCTGAAATTTTTAATAGCATTTCAACGAATCCTATTTTAAACTTAGTATTTTTTGTCATTTTTATATTCTTCTCTATTTCTTTCTTTGGTTATTTTGAAATCACTCTACCCAGTGGAATTGCCAATAAGGCCGATTCGAAAAGTGGTTTAGGAAGTTTAGGGGGTATCTTTTTTATGGCTATAACTCTAGCCATTGTATCCTTTTCATGCACTGGTCCAATATTAGGTACATTATTGGTAGGCTCCTTACAAGGCGGTGCTTGGGCTTTAACCTTGGGTATGGCTGGTTTTGGTATTGCATTAGCGTTACCATTTACCTTGTTCGCCATATTTCCACAATGGCTTCAAAGTTTACCCAAATCGGGAGGATGGTTGGATACCGTTAAAAAAATATTAGCTTTTTTAGAATTAGCGCTTGCGTTTAAATTTTTATCAAATGCCGACTTAGTTGAACATTGGGGATTATTAAAACGCGAAGTGTTTTTAGGCTTATGGGCTTTAATTAGTTTAGGGTTGGCTTTATACTTATGGGGTAAATTACAACTGCCTCATGATGTAAAGGGTGCTAAAATTTCAGTTGTGCGAAAAGTAGGAGGTATTTTAGCAATCCTTTTTTCTGTTATTTTAGTGATGGGTATTTTCCCTAAAAATGCAAACTATATTAAATTTTTAAGTGGATTCCCTCCACCAAGTCAATATAGTTTGTTTGCAAATGCGAAAGACGATAACCGAGGCGTTCATGCAAATGTGGTGAATGATTATCAAAAAGCGTTAGTATTAGCAAAGGAGCAAAACAAGCCGATATTAATTGATTTCACTGGGTGGGCTTGTGTTAACTGTCGCAAAATGGAGGAGAATGTGTGGACCGATCCTGCTGTTGCAAGTTTTATTAAAGACAATTTTATACTAGTTTCTTTATATGTTGATGACAAGGAATTATTACCTGTTGACAAACGCTTTAAATACACAAGTAAGGCAGGCACGGAAAAAGAAATAAATAGTATCGGTGATTTATGGGCAACCTTCCAAGCCGAAAATTTTAATCAAGTAACCCAACCACTATATGTAGTGATAAGTCCTGAACAAAATTTATTGTCAAACCCTGTTGGCTATACACCCGCTATTAATGAGTATTTGCAGTGGCTACAATGTAGTGTTGCTAAAGGAAAACAATAGTATCTAAATTGACTAAGTTATAATATAAATAAAAAAAAAGGCTCCGAATTCGGAGCCTTTTTAAGTAGCGTAAAACTATAATTTACTTAATTCGAACTAATTTATAAACTCATGCCACGTTCGTTCATCATTTTTCTTAAATTAATTAAGCCATATCGCATTCTTCCTAAAGCGGTATTAATACTGCAATTAGTCATTTGAGCAATTTCTTTAAAACTCAAGTTTGCATAATGTCTTAATACAATTATTTCTCTTTGTTCTTCAGGAAGCAAATCAACTAATTCTTGAATATCACGATGTGATTGGGAACGCGTCATTTTGTAATCAGCAGGATGATCGGTGTGCTTAATAATTTCAAATAAGTCTTGATCGTCACTCGTTTTAATGGTTGGTGTTCTTTTTACTTTTCTAAAATGATCAACACAGTAATTGTGAGCAATACGTAAAGCCCAGGGTAAAAATTTTCCTTCGTCATTGTATTTTCCCAACTTTAAATTGCCAATAATTTTAATAAAAATGTCTTGAATTAAATCTTCGGCTAAATAACTATCCTTAACCATGAAATTTATGGCATTGAATATCCTTTCTTGATGACGGTCGATTAATACATCGAAAGCACGGGGATTGCCATGTTGAAATAATTGAATTAATTCGTTGTCTGTTAGTTGTACAGTTTTGTTCATCTTTGTTTTTTATAGGTGTTCGAAGGCTAAGTATGGGTGTACTTAGTTGGGTTAGTAATGGAAAATTACTTCCTTAAACAATCGATAATTCATTTGTTGAAAACGAAAATTATATTTCTAGGATATCCACATTATCAATTAGGGACAATTTGGAAAAGATTATCGCATTTGGTACAACCAATTCACAAGGAATCTGTTATTTTGCTATATGGCTGTAAGTAAAAAAGGGAAGGATTGTATTGAAGTTGTTGGAGCAAGGGTACATAATTTAAAAAACGTATCTGTTGAATTCCCACGTGATCAGTTTATTGTGGTAACTGGTGTTTCAGGAAGTGGAAAGTCCTCTTTAACCATTGATACTTTGTTTGCTGAAGGGCAAAGACGCTATGCGGAGAGCTTGTCATCCTATGCTCGTCAGTTTATGTCCCGAATGGGTAAACCCGACGTGGATTATATTAAAGGACTATGTCCAGCTATTGCCATTGAACAAAAGGTAACTACCAGGACACCTCGAAGCACGGTAGGAAGCATGACCGAAATTTATGATTACTTCAGGGTATTTTTTGCACGTATTGGTAAAACATACTCGCCCATTAGTGGTCAGGAAGTTAAAAAGCATGATGTACAGGATGTGCTCGCTTATATCCAAAAAGGTAAGGCTGGCGATAAAATGGTTTTATTGGTTCCTTTTAAACAACAAGCTAAAAGAGAAATAACTGAGGAATTAAACTTATTAGTTCAAAAAGGATTTACACGTATTTATTTAAGAGCAAATAAAGCAGATTCTGAAATTTTAAGAATTGAGGATGCCTTGGAGCTCTCTAAAACTGAGTTGACTAAAAAAGTAAAAGCACATGATGTTTATGTGTTGATTGATAGAATTATAGTAAAGGATTTTGAGGAAGACGATATTCACCGTTTAACGGATTCCATTGGCACTGCTTTTTATGAAGGTGAAGGCGTATTGTGGGTAGAAAAAAATAATGATACTTTACAGGACTTTAATAATAAGTTTAGTTTGGATGGGATGGAATTTGACGAACCTACTCCAAATTTATTTTCATTTAATAATCCTTATGGTGCTTGTCCTACATGTGAAGGCTATAGTCAGGTATTGGGTATTGATGAAAACCTTGTGATAGCTAATCCATTTTTTTCGGTATATGATGGAGGGGTTGCTCCCTGGAAAGGCGAGAAATTAAGTTGGTGGAAGGATCAATTCGTAAAAGAAGCAGGTAAAACAGGTTTCCCCATTCACCAGCCAATAAATAAATTAACCAAGGCGCAGTATACGCAGTTGTGGAAAGGAACTGGAAAGGCATTAGGTATTGATGATTTTTTCAAAGACGTAGAAGCGCATTTATATAAGGTTCAATTTAGGGTATTGCTAAGTAGGTATCGTGGCCGCACTAATTGCCCTGAGTGTAATGGATACCGTGTTCGCAAGGAAGCTTTGTATGTAAAAATCGGCGACAAGCATATTGGAGAATTATGTGCGATGCCAGTAAGAGAGTTGCAACAATGGTTTAAGGATTTGAAATTGTCTTCGCATGATGCAGAAATTGCAAAACGAATTTTAGTTGAGATTGAACAACGTATCCAAACCTTAATGGATGTTGGTTTAGGTTATTTAACTTTAAGTCGTTTGGCGAATAGTTTGAGTGGAGGAGAAAGTCAAAGAATTCAATTGACAAGATGCTTAGGAAGTAACTTAACTAACTCCTTATATATTTTAGATGAGCCAAGTATTGGATTGCATTCAAGGGACACGGAGCGCTTAATTAAAGTTTTACAAAACTTAAGGGACTTAGGAAATACAGTAGTGGTGGTAGAACATGATGAACAAATCATGCGCAAAGCCGATCATATTATTGATATGGGTCCGCTAGCTGCACATCAAGGAGGTGAAGTAGTAGCAGTGGGTAATGCAGCAGCTTTAGTAAAGGATAAAAAAAGTTTAACGGGTAAGTATTTAAAGGGTGAATTATTTATTCCGATACCTGCAAAAACAAGACCCGCAACTAAATTTATAAAATTAGAGGGTGCCCATTTACATAACTTACAAAATGTAAATGTTGATTTTCCATTACAAAGTTTATGTGTTGTGAGTGGAGTAAGTGGAAGTGGCAAAACCACCTTAGTAAAAAAGGTTTTGTACAATGCCTTATTAAAAGCAAAACAACAGCCAACGGAAATTGTGGGAGGTTATGCTGATATCAAAGGTGACTTACATTTAATCGATGCTATTGAAATGGTGGATCAAAACCCAATTGGTAAATCGTCTCGAAGCAATCCTGTTACTTATATTAAAGCTTACGATGCAATCAGAGATGTATACTCTAAACAAGCACTCTCCAAAATTCGTGGATTCCAGCCCAAGCATTTTTCATTTAATGTGGACGGAGGACGATGTGATACTTGTAAAGGGGAAGGTGAGCAATTAGTTGAAATGCAATTCCTAGCTGATGTGCATTTGACATGTGAGGATTGTGGCGGAAAGCGATTTAAAGAAACAGTGTTGGAGGTACATTATAAAGGCAAGAGTATTTATGATGTATTGGAAATGAGTGTAGACGAAGCCATAGAATTTTTTAGCAAACAAAAAAATATTGTACTAGCCATTAGTCCATTGCAAGAAGTTGGATTGGGATATGTAAAATTGGGACAGAGTAGTAGCACTTTAAGTGGTGGTGAAGCACAGCGTGTAAAATTGGCAAGCTTTTTAGGAAAAGGAAAGGCTAATCAAAAAATGTTATTCATATTTGACGAGCCAACAACAGGGCTTCATTTTCATGATATCCATAAATTATTAAAAGCGTTTAATGCTTTAATAGACCAAGGCCACTCCTTAATTGTGGTAGAACATAACACCGATGTTATTAAAGCCTCCGATTGGGTAATTGACATGGGCCCTGAGGCTGGTGATGCTGGGGGAACAGTTGTATATGCCGGTATTCCAAGCGGATTAGCAAAATGCAAAGCCTCACAAACAGGGAAGTACTTAGGATAATTGGATATCACAAATTGTGATATCCAATGAAATTTTTTTATTCTAGCTTAAATCAATTTGTACAAAAAGCGATTGAAAGAGAGATTGAGGCTGCTTAATTATTGTTTTTGCTGAACTTTATTTTTTAGTGCTGAGGATTTCATATTTTGAACCTGACTTTTTCGTCCCGCTTCTTTCAACGCCTTATCTAAAATCATTTCTATTTGACCATTCACACTTCTAAATTCATCCTCAGCCCATTTTGCTAATGCAGAAAAGGTTTCATCGTTGATTCTTAATACAAATGTTTTTTTTGTTAATGACATACTTGTATTTTAAAGATTAATAAAGGGTGCCAGTATTTAAAACTGGAGATGCTGCTTTTTCACCACAAAGCACCACCATTAAATTACTTACCATCGCGGCTTTTTTATCGTCGTCAAGTACAACAATATCTTTTTCAGACAACATAGCCAAAGCCATTTCAACCATACCCACAGCGCCTTCTACAATTTTAGTTCGCGCCGCTACAATGGCTGTTGCTTGTTGTCTTTGTAACATTGCGCCAGCAATTTCAGCTGCATAAGCCAAGTGGCTAATTCTAGCCTCAGTTACAGTAATGCCAGCTTTTATTAATCTTTCGTTTAATTCTTGTTCAAGCATTTCAATTACTTTATCACCACCATCACGCAATGTTATTTGCGCATGTACATCTTCAATATTGTCATAAGGGTAACTTGTTGCTAAATGACGAACAGCGGCTTCGCTTTGGTTTTTCATGTATTCATTAAAATTGGTAACATCAAAAACTGCTTTATAAGTATCACTTACTTCATATAATATAACAGCTGCAATTTCAATAGGATTACCCAATTTATCATTAACTTTTAATTTAGTACTCTCTACACTTTGAGAGCGAAGAGAAACTTTCAGCTTTGAATAAAAAGGGTTCACAAACTGCAAACCATTTTCCCTTACTGTACCAATATATTTACCAAAGAACGTAAGTACAATACTATAGTTTGGATCTACCACCATTAATCCCTTTATTATAAAACCAGACAAAACAATAAATAATATGCCAAACAAAATGATACCTCCGCTTGGGTCTGCGTTTTGCACAGTACTAATTATGCCAAATAAGCCAACAAGAAATGAAATAAGGGCAATCAGTGCTGCTTTATATCCGTTAAATGGGTGCATTAATTTTTCCATAGTAGTATTTTGATATTGAAATGATATCATAAAACTAATTATTCTTAAAATATTAACAAAAATATTTTGTCTAACTAAAAATATAGTTATAATATTGACTAAGAATTTAGTTAAAAAGTAAAATTATACAATATGAAAAAGTTAACACAGGCCGAGGAACAAATCATGCAGGCCTTATGGACATTGGAAAAGGGTGGATTTATCAAGGATGTTTTGGAAGCATTAGAAGAACCCAAACCACATCATAACACGGTAGCAACTCTTTTAAAGATTTTGGTGGAAAAGGAATTTGTTGGAATTCAGAACCCCAATAGGAACAACTTTTATCATCCTTTGATAAGCAAAGAGGATTATTCAGCAAAGAGAATTGAAGGTTTAACTGAAAGTTATTTTGAAGGATCCTATTCCAATGTGGTGTCTTTTTTAGTAGACAAAAAACAAATGTCGATTCAGGATTTGGAATTACTATTAAATCAACTTAAAAACAAAAGCCATGACTAGTCAAACAGTGCTATTGTATTTACTTAAATCTATTTTAATATCAGGCTTGTTCTTAGCCTATTATTGGGTAGCATTAAGAGATAAGAAATTTCATTACTACAATAGATTTTATTTATTAACTGCATCATTAATAAGTTTAATAGCGCCTTTACTAAATTTTAATTGGTTTAGTGTTGAAGAGCCAGTTTTATATAGCTCTAGTGAATTAATACAATTTGTATTACCCAGAACTACTGGGAACAATGATATTCATTTAGATTGGGCAGACTATGTCTTAGTATCTGCTGGTATAATAACCATTACTTTGTTGGGATTACTTTTAATGCATATTATAAAAATTCAATTACTGAAAAAGAAATGGGAAGTAACAAAAATGGAAGGCTTTGATTTTATTAATACCAATGAAGAAAATGCACCTTTCTCATTTTTAAATAATTTATTCTGGAAACAATCTATATCCTTACAAGACCAAGGGGGACAACAAATTTTCAAACATGAAATAACGCATATACAACAAAAGCATACCTGGGACAGGATATATTGTCAAATTGTGGCTTCTGTATTTTGGATGAATCCATTTAATTGGTTCATTCAAAATGAACTGGTAGCTATTCATGAATTTATTGCAGACGAAGAAGCCGTAGGAAATAGCAATGTAGAGGCTTTTGCAAAAATGCTTTTACAAACACATTACGGAAATCATTTTTTAAGTCCAACACACAGTTTTTTTTATTCATCCATAAAACGACGCTTAGCTATGTTAACAAAATCAACCAGCATTAAATACTCATATCTAAGAAGGGTTATGGTATTGCCAGTATTAATTGTATCAGTTTGTTTAATATCAATTAAAGTAGATGCAAAAGAAAAAATTGAGAAAAAAGTAGAAGAGATAAAAAATAATTTCTCTTTATTGGTAAGTGATACATCAATGCCAACTAAAAAGGGCAATTTAAAATCACCACCAATTCCACCAAATCCATCAGATTCAACAACTCCTCCAAAATCTTTGTTGGTAAATCCAACCTATTATGTAGACGGTATAAAAGTGACAGAACAAGAAATGAAAACAATGACTCCTGAGAAGATTGAATCAATAAATGTTTTGAAAGGGGAACAAGCATTAAAGAAATATCCGAAAGATGGTAAAAATGGAATAATTGAAATAAGCACAAAATTTATCGAAAGAAAAGATCAATTGCCAAATAAGGAATGGAGTAATATTAATGCAAATCAAAATGTTAGTTCAAGTCTAAATGAAATTACCTATTTAAATATGTCGAATGGTGTTAAGTTAGAAGTTAATGGTACAGTAGACACACTTATTTCAAAAGCTACTAAGCAAAATCCTTTGTATGTTTTAGACGGTACTCCAATTAAAAGTATAGAAGGTATTTCTCCAACTGATATTGAGTCAATCAATATTTTAAAGGATGCTAATTCAACAATTGCATATGGAGATGCTGCAAAGAATGGAGTGGTCTTAATAACCTCTCGTAAATTGGGAATAAAGCATGTTGTAAATGTTCAAAATAAAATGCCAGATGTTACAGTGATTGGATATGGAACTAAGAATTCAAATGATGTACTTGTCGCGAATAGTAATCCTGTTTTTCATAGGGCACAAAAACCTGCATCATTTCCTGGTGGTACGGAGGGTTGGTCTAAGTATTTAATGAATAATTTAGATAGAAATTTGCCATATAAAAATAATGCGGTACCAGGTAAATATATCGTCAAGTTAAATTTTGTTATTAATAAAGTCGGTGAAGTAGAAAATGTGATTGCTGAAAATAATCCAGGATATGGCACTGCTTCTGAAGCAATCCGAGTTATTGAAAAAGGACCCAAATGGATACCAGCAGAACAAAACGGAAATAAAGTAAACTATTTGATGAAACAAGTAATTGTTTTTACGGTTGCTAGTCGATAAAAGGCGCCATGTAATT
>JACCDI011658374.1_pt1 | contig 15527 bp, 15 predicted proteins | sample 7442791 | NCBI WGS metagenome assembly JACCDI01 (sample SAMN15323434, study PRJNA562643) | freshwater metagenome | isolation source: river surface water | place: USA:Blue River Watershed | collected 2017-08-15 | reverse complement strand
GATCAGGATTGACTGCATTTGTTAAACGGGGTCTTGCGCGCATTGAATCCGATTCCATCGTAATCGAGCCGGATGGCTTACCCTATTCGCGCGCCATCGCGTCGTCACTGGACGGGCATCGGGGTCCAGGCGGAAAGCATTTCAGCCCCGCCATTTAGGTCTACTTGTCTGCTATCCCATCAGATATCCTCATGACGGAGCGATAACGGTCAAGCGTACTGACCGGCCTAAACGGCAGCTATTCATCGATCCACGCACAGAAGCACACAGTCTGCTCCCGGCCCCGAAGCTGCCATGACAGCTGATCAAGGACGACGGCCGATTAGGCTTTTCGGGCGGGGCAAATTTTTCCGTTTGGAAAGCTTGATAAAAACGCAGACTGCAAACCCGCTTTGGGCAGCAGAGGCTCTATCGCCTAAAGCATTGAAAACTGGAGCGGGCGAAGGGATTCGAACCCTCGACCCCAACCTTGGCAAGATTCGGCTCTATGAAATTTTGTTTTTAAATCAGCTTTTTATTCGACCTCTAGAAAATCCGAACACGATCCGAACAATTACAACGCAATTTGGTCAGCAGGATTTGTGTTCAATGCTGTAGTGGAAGCCGCCGCATTGAACGATCCCACCACTGATGTTGCCAGTGTCCTAGGTTTCCAGACACGTGCGGAGGGCAGCTTTGCGCCCAAATGTAGTCATTATCAGCATCGGTTCGCTCGCCTATGAGCGGACGTTGTTTCGCGGATTTGCGGATTTGATATTTTCTCTTCTTTTAAACTTTTCGTTTCAGTTGTGCGGCAGACTTACCCGATGGAATTCCCAACAGCTATGGCGTCAACATTAGCATGAGCGTTCAACGCGATGGGCATAGAGTTGGAGCCTGACGTTGCCGAATATTCCAAACCCGCCGACGAACTGGTGCGGGCGTTGGCCGATACGGCACAGCCATCTAAGCCGACGACCGATATTTAAATCTTACACGCCGGATTATTCGCCTTTGGTATCGCAATGAAATTAATGCTGGTCGGCGCCAAAGTGACCGGGCCACGCGACAGTTTTTTAGCGGTAAGAGTTGGTAATTGATCGTTAGCGTCAAGAGCTAAGGCCTGCCCATTCAGCAACACCGTGCGGCTTTGCAATTCGGGAGCTGTAAGGGCGTATAGCTCTGCTGCGCCACCGACATTTATCGCCGCGCTGCCCTCATCCAAATTGATGGCCAGCACCGTCACACCGCCCGCGACGCCGCGCTGGCAGTGAGCATAGAGATGCAATCTCGGTGTAATGGGGCCAGCATCCAAAATCCGGTTGCCCATATGCCGCCGCCACAACAGCGCCGACCAATAATTAGCGTTTGGGAGGAAGGTTTTCTCATCAATCACGCCGTTGCTGCCGCTGATCAATGCGTGCGTCACGATGACATCCAGCCCTTGTTTCGCCAATCGTCCCTGCGTGTCCAAAAAACGGAAACTATCGAGAAAGGTGGGTTGCCAGCGGGTACCGCCGCACGCGGCCGCACCAGTTTCGGTCAGCCAGATCGGCGCACCAGGGGCATGGGCATCTCGCAGCGCCTTTTGCGCCTGAAACGTCGCATCGGGCCGCGCCAGCCATGCCTCGGTCAGGGCATCATTGGCGCTGATCCCTGCTGGCGATTCCGGCGGCGCGCACCGTTCGGCCATCGCGCCATAGAAATGGTAGGAGAAAACATCGAATTTCGGTCGTGGCGAAGCGGTTAAATATTGCTCCGCCGTGACCTTTTCCAACGATGACACGGGAAATGGCACGCCCAGCCTTGCAACACCTGGCCCCGCGAGTTTCAAATTCGGCGCGGCCTGTGCCACAAATTGGCTGAGAATATTGAAATCGCGCGCGAACCCTGCCGCGCTTTCCGGCGTATCGGTCCAGCCCGGTTCGTGCGCATTGGGCTCATTGAAAAGCTCGGCAGCGTAGATCTCTCCGCCGATGCTCTTGGTGTAGGCCAGCCAAGGCGCGGCATGGCGCGGCGTCCACGCGCCATTTATATCGCGCACGCCTGTGCTCACTGTGAAGCCAGTGGTAATTTTCGCGTCAATTGCCTTGGCAAAATCAACGGCTGCGGCCCAGCTTTTACGCGTTAATATTGTCCGAAACCCCTCCGGCGGGCGGTCTAATCTTGGCCCGTCGTCATCCTGAAAATAGACCGAATTTGATGTCGTGCCGCCATAACGCACATAGAAAGGCCCCAACCCCTTTGCCAAATTGCGCAAACGGCGGTTGGATAAATCTGTGGGCGCGCGGGCCTGCCGCACAGCCTCAAAATTAGCCGCTTGCTTAGAATGGTCATCGCCTTCGCTATAGGCTTTCCACGTCTCCCCACCGGTTAAATGCGACATTCCGATTTGGAAGGATTGAAAACGATCGTCCATCGTGCGGATATAAGGCAAAGTGGCGGCGTTCAGTATCACGTTATCGCTGGCGGCATCGGCTGTGCCTGTGGCCGACGCCGACTGAAACCCCACCGCGATCACACTCACGCAGCTACACAAAACGGCCCGCATCAGCTTACTAATCATGGGAGGAGGTCCGATACATTCAATCGCCGACCATTATATTCGGCATATCCTCGCGATAGTGGAACGCCATTTGCGTTGGGCGTGAAAATAATTGTTGCGGGGACTTCACCGCTAATCGGACCAAAGCTAATCGTCAGGTCCATTCGGCCTTGGTCCTGTCCAGACAGCGTGATGTCGGCGGTGTAGACCGAAATCCCTTTTGGATTGGACATGGTTGTCTCCCGACCAGAATAGGCACTTTTGCCATCATCGCTAAAATCAACATATGTTTTGACGATTGCTTCCGGTGTTCTTTTATACTGGATGTAACCCGATGCGCGGCCATAGACCTTTACATCAATGTCGCGGCTTTGCGATGCAAAGGCTTTGACAACGGATAAGTCGGTTATTCCATAAGAAACCGAAACTGGGGTTGCAACGGGCGCGACCGGAGAGGCATTCCGATAGTTTGACAAATGGACAATCTGGATGCGTTCCGGCCCGCCTATGAACTGCCCTTCTTGCCACATCGCCATTTTGCCGCCCGGATGCCATGACATGGGGGACCGATAGACCCAGCTTTGGTCGGTGTTCAGGTTCAACCCCTGATATTTATCGGCTGATTTGGACGCGTTGATTGCAATAAGAGCAGGCCCAATATTACCCGGCCTACCGCGCCGTACGCCGGTCACAGAATAGGTATAGGCAAGCATTGAAAGTCCCATATTCAAACTATCGGGATATGGGCGCGGCACTAAGCCTAAAACAGCGGGATCCGTCTTGTTCGAAAACCGAGTGGTCATTACCACACCTAATGTCTCGTCCGGTGAGAAAATGGTCGTTTCGGTATAGCCCGGTGTATCAGTTATGCCTTCCCTTTTACCGGATGAAAGATGTTGCACCACACTGTCAGGAATATCCCTTCTGGCTGCGCCGGCAAGCGATATGGCCGCCCCACCATGAACAAATTGCTTCACCTCGCCGCCACGGACCGGTTGCGGCAGCACACCGTCTGCGTTGTTGGGATCGGGGAGAAAGGGATTTATGCTACTGATGATAGTAGGACTGGCAATGACATATGCATTGGCCTCACGACGCAATTGGCCCGTGAACACGATAGCGGCATAATTTGATAAAAGCGAGGTCCAAGCCACGCTTTGATTGTCCGGCGCGATAACCATTTCCGACCAGCGATGGGAAACATGGTCGCCATCGGCCACTTCGGCGGGATATTGTACATCGATAAGGCGGGCGTCGCTGCACTGTTCCAAAGGCTTTGTGCACTCCAGCACGAAATCGCCCATGAATATTCGTTTTTTGTCGGCGAACATCATGAAACGCAACCCATTGTCTTTGGGACGCAGGGGGATATCCGCCTGGAAGAAATGCCTAAAACCTGTCCCGTCGGCGTTCATTGTGGCGAGCATTATATCGCGCGGCTTGGCCATTGCATCATTGGCATAACTGACCAAAATGCTGCCGGAGGGCGTGAAGGTAGCAGTACGAACAATCACGCCATCTGGAACGGCCAGAGTGTATATATCAACCAGACCAAATTCTTCAGATTGCATTGTCGTCACATTCATCTTGTTGCTTGAACGAACAGCCCCCTCGTTGGGCGCGTTGCCGGCCGTGGCACATGCTGCAAATGTAAGGGCGCCCGCCGCCCTAATTTCCCGTGAGATATTCATTTTATGTACCTTTCTTCTGGCGTTCTCCATTCTCTACGGTTGTTCAACCCGCGATGTACGCCGCTGCGCTGTTTTCCATGCCCGTCCGCAAATCACGGGCAAGCGGTTTTGCGTTACGCAGCGAATGCCATTGCAACATCGGCGCAAATGCGACACTCTGCCATTTCACGTTTCGTAAATTGGCAATGGCAATGCGCAAATCAATTCGTCAACTGTTGCTGGAGCTATGGGCCGTTTTGCTCTTGGCCAGCATTGTGGGCTTTATGGGTCCATTTGGCACGTATAATGATGATGGGCTGGTGAGCCGTATTGTCCATTGGTGGCAATTGCTCATGGGCGCGTACCTATTGATACGACCCAGTATCATCGGGTTGAACCACTTAGCGTTAAAAACAGACCTGCCTAAGCAAACCGTCGTCTTTTGGGGCGTGGTGGTGTTGAGTGTGCCACTGTCTATTTTGTGGCGGAATATCGGGCAGGATGAGTTTCGCAAACTCGACGGCTATGCTGGCCTCTTGCCATTTTCCTTATTGTGCGCGCTGGCGGTGTTGGGCGTCACGCAATGGGCGCTTCACGCCGACAAACGGTTACGCGTCGCCCGGTCACCGGACGCACACGCGCGGTCATCGTCGAACGAACCCGCCAAATCGAGAAACGCATTCGAACCGGCCCTTAAGAAGCGGCTTTCATCAGCTTTTGTCGGCCCCATCGTCGCGCTTCAAAGCGAGGATCATTACGTCCGCGTTCATGGAGAAAAAAACAGCGAGTTGATACTTATCCGGCTTCGCGACGCCGTTGCCGAAATGGAGGACGTCGAGGGTTGGCAAGTGCATCGAAGCTGGTGGGTCGCGCGTGATGGCATCGTTAGGGCCACGCCGTCGGGGCGGAGTTGGGCGCTAACGTTGAAAAATGACAGTACGGCGCTGGTCGCTAGAGATATGATTGAACGGTTGAAGGCCACTGGCGTTCTGAAGGTCTAACATATACCTTCCAGTAACCTGCGTTAACGAGGGAAGCGTGCGGATAGGCCTGCCCGATCGTCTGCAGTAAAGACGGGCGGTAGTTAACAGGGAACGCCGAGGCAAAGCAGATCTGAATATCTCTGCGATGGCAGTAGTGCCCTAAAAGTGATGGCCTTGTTCTATCCATATATCCTGAACACCAACCAAACTTTGAAATATGAAATAACCGCAAGTAACGATGCCTGCTACTTTGTTCTCGAATAACCACTGCGTTTGCAGCAACAGCAGTCAGTATGATGGGCGGAACGTTTTGCTCTGATCCTGCCAAACCATAAAGCAGACAGTCGGCTCCCGGCCCAATTTCAGCCGTTATGCCAAAGCGAACACGGTAATCGCCGTAGAGGCAGCTTTTAGGCGACCGTTACCACCTTCTGAACCACGAAAACTGGGTGGAAATAGGACATTCACCGAATTCGATCAGTGACTGCATTGTTGGACGGTGCTGACAGTCTGGTGTTGAGGTCGAATCGTCATTAAGCCGCCTTCCGTTCAGCTAGTCGCATAGCCAGTACACAAGGCAACAATGCCATTGCTGCCGATTAAACTCTATATCGAGCAGTTCATGCTCAAGCGAGCGGCCTCCATCTGATAACTGTGTCGTTACGTCACCTTAATCGACCAAAGCCAATTCGCTTGCATATTTTTCACGAACGGCTTTGGTCTTGGTGGGGATATGCTCGGACGGGAATAGGCCGCTTGTCGGTTTGGTCCCTTTCAACAATGCATTGGCGATCTGGACCTGGTGAACCTCGGTCGGGCCGTCTGCCACGGCGAGCATTGGAACGCCCATCCACATCTTGGCAAGCGGGGTCTCGTGCGTCGTTCCGAGAGCTCCATGCAGATGAACCGCTCGACGGACGATGTCGTGATAGACGCGCGCCATTGCCACCTTAGACATGCCGATATGCATCCGTGCCTCGCCGTGCGGCAGCGTATCGATCATCCAGGCAGTTTTGAGCACCAGCAGGCGATACATCTCGAGCTCGATTGCGGAGTCAGCAATCATGCCTTTGACAAACTGATGGTCACCAAGCGGACGGCCCTGCGTGCGTCGTGACACTGCTCGTTCCTGCATCATTTCGAGGGCACGCTGGCACTGGCCAACGACCCGCATTGCATGATGGATGCGACCGCCTCCAAGACGGGCCTGCGCAAGCTTGAAACCTTCACCTGGCCCACCCAACATCGCGTCAAGAGGGACGCGGACCTTGTCGAACCGAAGATACGCGTGGTGTCCATTGTCGACAGGATCGTTCATGCCGGCGACGTCTCGAACGTCGATGATTCCTGGCGTGTCCGATGGGATCAAAAACATCGACATGCGCTCGTGCGGCGCGTTCTCGGGGTTGGTAATGACCATCGCAATGACAAATGATGAATTCTTGTAATTCGACGCGTACCACTTCTCACCGACGATGACCCATTCATCACCTTCACGGGTCGCGCGGCATGTGAACTCCTTAGGGTCCGCGCCAGCCTGCGGTTCCGTCATCGCATAGGTTGAGAAAATTTCGCCATCAAGCAGCGGCTGGAGATATTTCTTCTTCTGTTCGTCGGTGCCGAACATCGCAACAATCTCGGCGTTGCCGGTGTCCGGGGCGGCGCAACCGAAGACCACTGGCCCCCAGGATGAACGGCCCAGTATCTCATTCATCAATGCAAGCTTGAGTTGGCCAAAGCCCTTGCCGCCCATTTCTGGCGTCAGATGACAGGCCCAAAGACCTTGCTCTTTCACCTTCGTCTGAAGGCGCTTCGCCATCGCACGCGCCTTCTTGTTGCGTGTATTGAACTGCTCGCTTCCTTGCGGGAAAAGCAAGTCCATTGCCTCAACCTCTTCGCGGACGAATGCGTTCATCCAGTCAAGCTGCAGCTGAAATTCGGGTTCTGTTGAAAAATCCATGATTATCTCGATTTCTGTTTAGGGGTATACAGGCTTCAGCCTGCGATTATTTGACGCGCCTTGGTCATCAGCCAAGTGGCGTATCCGTGGACAGATTGGCCGACATTTTCGGGAACTTTACCAGCCTTCCAAGCGGCCGTAGTGCCTTCGAGCAGCACTGCGAGCTTGTAACAAGCCAAACCGAAAAACCAAGGCATCTCGGTCATGTTGCGCCCGCTCAATGACCCGTAAAGGTCAACGAGTTCCTTGCGTGTTAGAAATCCATCCCATGGTTTTACCATCGGTGACTTGCCTTCAGGGTCACCCTCTTCAGACCAGCTTGAAAGGATCCAACCCAGATCAAGTAGAGGGTCTCCAAGCGAAGCCAGTTCCCAGTCAAGGACACCGGAAATTTTCGGAGCCTTGCCGGAAAACATGATATTCGGAAATTGAAAGTCGCCGTGCACAATGCCGATACGCTGGTTTTGCGGCACATTGTCGCTTAGCCAGCGCCCAACCTCTTCCACAAACGGGAGATCTGCGGGGTTGTAGCCGGGAGTTGCCGCATACCCCTCAAGCTGTGAGCGCCAACGTTCGACTTGACGAACATGCCAATTTTCAGGTTTCCCAAGGTCCCCAAGGCCCGCTGCTTCATAGTTGAACGCACCCAAAGCAACAGCGGCCTTGACGAGCTCTTCGCCCATTGCTCTCCGCCATGTGGGTTCGGTCGAATAAGGCGCGGGCAAATCGCCGGATTTTGCAAATCCCTCTAGCGCTTCCATCAGATAAAAGGACGCCCCGGTTACACTATCGTCGTCACATACTGCATAGACTTCGGGATGCGGCACATCGGAGCCTTTTAGCGCCGTCAATATTCGGGCTTCGCGCAACATTGTCGCGTTATGACCGTCACGAATTTTCATCGGCGGGCGCCGCAGGATCATCGTTTGATCACCGCGCTCAATTTTGAAGACTGCATTTTGCAGTCCGCCGCGAAGTTTTTCCACAGCCGTAACCGGACCCGAGCCCGGCGCCTCGCTCTGCGCGATCCACTCATGAAGCCGGGTCCAATCGAGCGCTCCGTCAAAGTTGTCTAGCCCGTCAACAATAGTCACAATCATCTCCATACTTAAATGATGGCCTCAGGCCTCTTCGGGCCTCGAACGAAGGTGTTCTTCGATTTCATGACGCAAGACTCGCATCTCTTCTGTCAATCTCGCGCACTTGTCAGGATCGACTACCCGCAGGAGCGCGCTTGCTGAAGCAATCGCTCGCGTGTCGGTCAGCGCCTTTAGGTATTTTCCATCAGAAGTCGCGAGCAGAAGTGGCGCGCGCTTATGGTCAGGGTTTATTGAAGTGGTGATTAGTCCCGATTCAATAAGACTGTTTGCGGCACGCTGGACGACTTGACGTGCATGGCCAAGGCTACGCCCGATTTTGGGTACAGTGGGCGGCGTTGGCGCCTGAACTACAGCGGCCAGCACCATTCCTTCCATCGGCGATAGTCCGGACGGCGCCCTTGCACCAGCAAACAGGGATTGGAGCCGAGTGCTCAATCGTAGCACTTCGTCGAACATGAGGATCATTGTGTTGGTTTCGTCAGCTTCAATTAACATGGAACTATAATGTCATGTTGACACAATTGTGTCAAATGATACGAATGAAAAATGTGGTTTGCGATTATCAACCCCGATTGTGCGATCGGAAGGTAAATCGAAAAGTTGCTACTGGAAGGAAAATGCTCATGACATCTTTTGTAGATCTGTCTGGCAAAGTCGCTGTTGTGACGGGAGGAAGCCGAGGCCTCGGCCGGGCTATTGTGTGCGGGTTGTCGCAGGCAGGCGCAACTGTGGCGATCGCCAGTCGCAAACTCGCCAATTGCGAAGCGCTGGCCGACGAAATAATCGCTGCTGGCGGAACCGCGTCAGCCCATGCGTTTGATGCAGCGAGCTGGGCCGATTGCGACCGTTTATTCGCAGAAGTTGGCGAGCGCTGGGGCGGTGCTGATATCCTCATCAACAATGCGGGAAAATCCCCTGTCGAGCCATCGTCCGCTGAAACCTCTCAGGCGGCCTTCGATCATATCGTCGCAGTCAATCTCCGCGCTGCCTTTCGCCTTTCAGCACTGTTTGGCGTGCAAATGGTCGAGAACACGGGCGGCAACATCATCAATATATCTTCGACTGGCTCGTTGAAACCAGAGCCTTCGTTCGCCCCTTACGCGGCAGCTAAGGCGGGACTCAACATCCTGACCCAGTGCTTTGCCAAAGAATTTGGACCCACGGTACGCGTGAATACCGTCATGCCCGGCCCCTTTCACACCGACGGCACCAAAAGCTGGTCCCGCACAGACGGTTTTGCCGAACACGCGCGCATTGCACAGCCTTTAGGTCGCGGCGGCGAACCCGAAGAAATTGTCGGTGCAATTCTTTATTTTGCGAGTGATCTCTCATCCTATGTGACAGGGGCGAGTCTTGCGGTTGATGGGGGACACGCAATTTCGCGGGGCTAGTGCAACCCGATATCTGCCAATGATGGTGCAATCAGCAACACTCTCCAGGCGGCATGTAAATTGACAAGAGGTGCAAATGCGCAGTTTATTTGATCTAGATGGTAAAGTTGTACTGGCGACAGGTGGAATGAGCGGAATCGGTCTGGGGTTCCTTCAGGGGTGTGCCAGACAGGGCGCTTCCCTGGTCATTCTAGACTGCCAAAATACTGATGAAACCAACGTGGTCGCCAAATTAAAAGGACTGGGCGCCCCCAATGTTCATTTCGAAATGGTAGACGTTACCGATGAACAAGCGGTGATTGGCGCATTCGCATCAGCCATTGCTGCAATGGGTCGCCTCGATTGTGTATTTGCCAATGCAGGCATTAGCAAGCGGGCTCAATCATTCGCCGAACTCACCACTGAAAGCTATCACGCACTTCTGAGCGTCAATTTGCACGGTGCCTTCTATACTTTACGCGAAGCTGTTCGACACATGAAACAGCGGGCCGAACATGGTGACCCCGGTGGCTCAATCGTCGCTTGCGGCAGCCTTTCAATATACCGCGGCATCCAGGGCATGGAACATTATGCCGCCGCGAAGGGCGCGTTGCTCGCGATGATCAAGGGTTTGGCAGTTGAGATGGGGCCATATGGCGTTAGAGCGAATATGCTGGTGCCGGGCTTCATCGTTACAGGATTGACGAGCAGCACTGCAGAAGCCCAAAAAGTTGCGGACCGATTTGCCGCCATCACACCGCTTGGTCGGCCGGGAGACCTTTCCGACATTGAAGGGCCAGCCGCATATTTGGCATCTGACGCGTCCAAATTTCAGTCGGGTGATACGCTTGTCATTGATGGCGGACGTTTGGTTAAGGGCGCTTAGAAATCAGACAGAGCGGAACAAGGGCGCAAATGCTCTTAGTTCTGGATATCCAATTCATAAGCGAAATTCATTACTGAAGATGCAAAAGATACCGACCAGTGACAAAGGCATCAAAGCTACGGCAGCGTTCGTTTGGCTATCGTTGGGATGGGGCGTCCTTTTCTTAGGTGTCGCAGACCCTCGACGCCCCGGCGCACAGGCCACTCCGCCGGAACGGAGCCGACCGCGTTGAAGGGGAAATGAAGGGGAGCGGTATGAACAACAATTTCCCGCTCGATTCCCCCGCTCGCTTGGAACGCAAAGAGGCCTGTGATCTTGCCAACCTAAACGGCAGCTATTCATCGATTCACTCATAAAACCGGACAGTCCGCTTCCAGCCCAAAAGCTACCATGACACTTGCTCCAAGACGGAGCCGATTAGGCTTACCGCTACAATAGACTGTTCCAATTGGAACGCTGGCAAACGGTGTTCGACGCCAACGGCTCCTCCCCAGCAAATGTGACTTTTGTGGCGTTTGGGATTGGCGGACCAGTCCCAAAGCGTTACGGATGATCGTCGCTCATCCGTTTTTAGGAGCGTGCTGAATACAATAATGAGCGCAATACCAATCGCATACACCGGCCACGCAGCAGCCCAGGCCTACTTAAACTCTGAATTTCCACGATTTTTGTGCGGGCTTTCCAATCAGAACGCTGATTAAAACGCAGGCTGAAACCCCGCTTTGGGCAGCAAAGGCGATATCACCTAAGTCATTGAAATCATTGGAGCGGGCGAAGGGATTCGAACCCTCGACCCCAACCTTGGCAAGATTCGGCTCTATAAAATTTCCAATATAAATCAAATATTTATAAAGCTCCTGAAAAATCCGAACACGATCCGAACATTTTCCACGCCACTTGCTCAGAGAGCTTTGTGTCCTTATGAGCGGATATTGTTCCAGCAAGATTGCTATGATTGCGTTTTACGACGTTCTGCACCGTCCGCTTTGAAGGCCAAAGACCCAGCGATTTGCCATTCGTTTTGATAGAATGGCCATGCTTTGATGGCAAAAACATCAGCCCCGTTAAATGATGCGTGCGAAGCCTGCCGTGCCAGGTGCCGGGGGTGAAATTGCCTCAGGCTTGTTCAATTGCAGGGCGGTATTCAACATTTGCCCCACATCGCCTTCGTCCCCAAGGATGGCTTCCATGCTGCGAACGCATAAGCAGACTTTATCATCCGCTAAGTCGTACCAGATTTGCTTGGACGCACGGCGCGTTTTGACGAGGTCGTTGCGGCGCAGTTCCGCGAGTTGCTGGCTAAGCGCAGGTTGGCCTATGCCCGTTGCGGCATCGATTTCGCTCACCGTCCGTTCACCGCGCAAAAGGCAAGACAAGATCATGAGCCGCTGCGGCTGCGCATAGACTTTTAGCTTGTCCGCCGCTTTTACGGCGCGGTCGCGACTTTCAAACAGCGACGTCATTTCGTGTCGGCCAAATGGCAAAACCAATCATCGTCACCACTGATTTCGGCGCTGTTTATAATTGGTAATGCAAGCAATTTGTCCCCTGGTTGCCATCCTTCTGGCGCAAGGCCAGTGCCGCCCTGCGTAGCTTGCAATGCGCGAAGAAGGCGCAGCATTTCACTGACCGAGCGCCCCACATTATGCGGATAAGTGGTGATGGCACGAATGATGCCGTCGGGGTCGATGAAATAGGTTGAGCGAACCGCGGCGCTATCCGCTGCAGTATCGTCAATCATGCCATATGCGCGGCCAATGGCCATGGAGGGATCTTCAATGATCGGGAAAGGAACATTCACCCCAAATTTATCTTTAATCGCAGTCACCCACGCAATGTGCGAATGGATACTGTCCACGGAAAGCCCGAGCAATGCACAACCAGTTGCTTCGAACGCAGCGGCCGACTTGGCAAGCGCAACAAATTCCGTCGTGCACACGGGCGTAAAGTCTGCAGGGTGCGAAAACAAGATGAGCCACTGGCCCCGATATTCCGATAGGCTCCGTTCCCCGAGCGTTGTCCGCGCGCGAAAGTCCGGCGCTGTTTCGCCGATCCTAATGGGCTGTGAGGCAACTGCTTTCGTGTCGTTCATTTCTTCATCCTGTTCATCGGTCGGCGCTGCCACGAGACTTGTATTGACGCAACACGAATAATCGATTACACAATTTATGTAAATATGAATTTATAGGAGTTTTCCATGCCCGACTCAGCGTTAGAAAATGCCATCGCGCAGGTGAGTGATGCCCAAAAGGGTGTTCCGATAATTCGTGCCTTTTTCGACAAACCGACTTTCACCGTCAGCTATGTGGTCCACGATCCTGAAACCAAGCAGGCCGCGATCATTGATAGCGTGCTTGATTTTGATCCTGCCTCAGGGCGAACATCGTTCGCGTCGGCGGATGCCATTATCGCATATGTTGCACAGCAGGGCTTGGCCGTTGATTGGCTGCTCGAAACCCATGCGCATGCCGACCACCTTTCGGCAGCACCTTATTTGCAGCAAAAGCTTGGCGGCAAAATCGCCATCGGCGAACATATCGTTACCGTCCAGAATGTATTCGGAAAGCTGTTTAACGCTGGCACTGATTTTCAGCGTGACGGATCAGATTTTGATCAGCTTTTTGCCGATGGCGACCACTTCCAAATTGGGAAGCTGGACGTAACCGTCCTCCATGTCCCCGGTCATACGCCTGCGGACATTGCCTATGTCATTGGTGACGCCGTGTTCACGGGCGACACAATGTTCATGCCCGATTACGGCACGGCGCGCGCGGATTTTCCCGGCGGAAATGCGCGGCAATTGTTCCAGTCGTTGCGCCGGATTTTGTCGCTGCCTGCCACGACGCGGCTCTTCATGTGCCACGACTATCTGCCTGCTGGTCGCACGGAATATGCATGGGAAACGACTGTGGAGGCAGAGCGTAAAGGCAATATCCATGCCCATGACGGCATAACCGAGGATGAATTTGTCGCGATGCGTGAGGCGCGCGATGCGACTCTGGATATGCCGCGCCTGATTTTGCCGTCGGTGCAAGTGAATATGCGCGCAGGCCATATGCCCGCGGCGGACGACAATGGCATCACATACCTCAAAATCCCGGTCAACGCCGTATGATATCGGTCTTTCCCAACGCCATGCCTGTTGAGGGCTTTATGGGCGGCTTGCTGATTGGACTTGCGGCCGCAATAATGCTGCTCGGCCTTGGCCGGATCGCCGGCGTCAGCGGAATGGCGGCACGGGCAACCGGCATCGCGGATAGCGGAGCGCCGCGAAATGTCGCAATCGCATTCGTCGTCGGCCTTCCGCTTGGTGCGCTTCTGATCGCACAGACCGTTGGTGCGGTGAACGTCAGTTTTCCAGCATCCATCTGGCCGCTGATCATCGGTGGCTTACTCGTTGGTTATGGCACACGGCTCGGCTCGGGCTGCACCAGTGGCCATGGCGTATGCGGGCTGTCGCGTCTTTCGCCGCGGTCGATGGTGGCAACCGGCATGTTCATGGCAAGCGGGTTTGTGACCGTGGGGCTTCTGCGCGCGGGAGGCTGGCTATGACCCGGGCGCTTATCGCATTGCTCTCTGGAACGCTGTTCGGGGCAGGCCTTGCCTATTCGGGCATGTCAGATCCTGCCCGCGTTCAGGCGTTTCTGGATCTGCTTGGCCAATGGGATCCAACGCTCGCTTTCGTCATGGGTGGCGCCATGCTGCCAATGGCCGTGGCTTGGGTGATTAGATCGCGGCTGTCTGCGCCGCTTGCGGCACCAACGTTCGATTTACCAGGCACGACCAAGCTCGATCGCCTACTTGCCATTGGGGCCATATTGTTTGGAATGGGTTGGGGCATTGCCGGCCTTTGCCCCGGCCCTGCGCTTGCTGACTTGGCGATTGCGCCGGGCGATGTCGCGCCATTTGTCGTTGCGATGTTTGTCGGCATGGCCGCGCAACGCTTCACAGCTTTTACATCCCAAAAACCAAAACAAGCGGGGCCTAAATGACGTTCAAATCCATCACGCCGGGCTTTTCTGTGTCAGGGCAATTGACGACAGAAGATCTGCATCACGCTGCCGCGCAGGGCTTCAAATCGGTTATCTGCAACCGGCCAGATGGCGAAGAGGCGGGGCAACCATCCGCCGCCGCCATTCAGAAAGAAGCAGAAGCGCTTGGCCTGTCATTCACGTATATTCCAGCCATCTCAGGCGCAGTTACGGACGATGATGCGGCGAAGATGAAGGCGGCTCTGGCCCAAATGCCACCCCCCATTCTTGCCTATTGCCGCTCCGGCGCGCGTTCAACCAAGCTTTGGGAAATGGCGACAATAGATCAGGATGCAGCGCCATCCTCCGCCAAAATCTATGATGTGGTTATCGTGGGCGGCGGCAGTGCCGGAATCGCCACAGCCTCCAGCCTCCTCAAACGCAATCGGAATCTATCGATTGCCGTTATCGAACCGTCAGAAGATCATTTTTATCAGCCTGGCTGGACAATGGTTGGGGCCGGCGTTTTCTCGGCTGAATTCACCAAGCGCACCGAAAAATCGGTCATGCCCAAAGCGGTTGACTGGATTAAAAAGGCAGCCTCTGGCTTCGCGCCTGAGGACAACCAAGTGCTGCTCGCCGATGGCAGTTCGGTTGCCTATCGCGTGCTGGTGGCTTGCCCCGGCATTAAGCTGGATTGGGAAGCCATTGACGGCTTGACCGAAGCGCTCGGTCAAAATGGTGTAACGTCCAACTATCGTTACGACCTTGCCCCTTATACCAACCGCTTGGTAAAGAATTTCAAGCAAGGCCGTGCGCTGTTTACGCAGCCGCCGATGCCGATCAAATGTGCAGGGGCCCCACAAAAATCAATGTATCTGTCGTGCAGCGCATGGGAGCGTGCAGGGGTTTTAAAAGACATTGATGTGCAATTCCATAACAGCGGTGCCGTGTTGTTCGGGGTTGCCGCTTATGTGCCCGCATTGATGGAATATATTGAACGCTATGATGCGCACTTAAATTTTGAATCGAAGCTGGTTGCGATTGATGCCCCCGCCAAAAT
>JACCDI011156792.1_pt1 | contig 15535 bp, 15 predicted proteins | sample 7442791 | NCBI WGS metagenome assembly JACCDI01 (sample SAMN15323434, study PRJNA562643) | freshwater metagenome | isolation source: river surface water | place: USA:Blue River Watershed | collected 2017-08-15 | reverse complement strand
ATAGTATTTTTGTAAGCCGAATTATTTGAAAAAAAGCTATCACCGATATTTGATGAATCGTACTGGTTGGTAACATAATTGATAAAATCTGGCTCACTCATCTGATGATTATGGTACTGATACGAAGCGTATTTTAAATTCTCGAAAGTTTTAATGGCTTTGGTATATTCTATAATTCTTTGTTCTAATTGCACAGAATCCCTTTTTAAATCCTGCACGATCGCTAATAAGTTCTGGTTTTTTCTTTCAATAACTACTTGATGCTCTCTTACATTCTCTGCAAAAAAGCCAAGTGTTACCGCCGCAAAAAGCATAATAAACTCGGTGATGTATTCTTTCCAGTTTTTAGGTTTGTGCGAATGGTGATGTACTTCCATATTTTAATGTGTATTTTCTAAAGCATCATGCTTTATGAGGTAGTTTCTTAGTAGAGTTAATAATTCGTGACACTGCTTTTGTGTAGGCTCTATGTAATTGCTATTGGTAGATTGTCTAATTGTTTGGAGCATGCCTAAAATTGAAATATAATTATCCCAATCTAGTTGATCTTTTTTCATGATTTTTAGATTGGCAGGGATTGGCACTGTAATAACTATTTTATTGCTATCAATTTTAAAATTGTCTCCGGCATCTCTATAAAAATTAAATTCAAAATTCTTAATTGAAATAGGATCTATCATTCTATCTATATAACCATACTCTCTTTGCTCACGTAATTTTAGACCAGCACCTAAACTTGCATATCTTTGGATGGCAGCTTTTAATTCGTCAGATTCTAAAAACTTTAAAGTCCCAGAACTTTTTACTTCGTCTAATGCAAGGCTATTCATTTGGTGTAACATTCTCAAGGCCATACAGCCATGGGCAGCATAAACAGCTGGTATTTCTTGATCAAGCGTTTTATTGTTATAAAAAGCATTAATGATTTCAAAACAACTGTCTTGTCTACTTCTGTTGATTGTATTTCTTGCATAGCCAATCGAATCATAGGTAACGTCTACGTATAAATTTTTAGCACTAATAATTGCCTTTTTAGTTTCAACATAATGCTCCCTAATATTTTCTGCTCCGTAACCGAGGGTTACAGCAACAAAAATCATTAAGCCTTCTAATAGATATTCTTTCCATGGCTTTGCATGGGTAGGAATGTGAGGGTGGTGATGTACTTCCATTTATTTTGTTTCTTCTTCTATTTCTTTAATTAATTCGTTGGCCCTGTTGAGTCCACTTTGATTCCAAAATAAGGCTTGGGTATCATTTAGTTTTTTTTCTTGCATAAGGTTTAAAAATTCTTGATTACCTTTTAAGTTGTTTTTTATACTTACGCCATCAAAAAGATAATGTGGCTGGTGTTTCATTGTATTAAACTTATACTTTGTTTTTAGTCTAATAATGGCAAATAACTTTTGTACAATATCGAGGCCAGATTGGGTGGCAAGCTTAAAATCTTCGTATCTATTATAGTTCACAATTATTTTAGATAACAATTCGTGATTTTCTATATAAGCCAATTTACTAGTAGCTTTTAAAGACTCAAACTCAGATGTATTGCTTGCAAAAAATGTAAAATCTAGAGCATTGGATAAATAGGTTGCTAGAGAATCATCACTGATTTCAATAGTTCCAGTAGCCCAGGCTGTTATTTTATCTTCGGCTTCTAGTGCATTTTTATGAATATTTACATTGAATTCAAAATCTTCTGTATCTCTTTTCAGTTCTGCTGCAAGTCTAACTAATGCTGATTTTCCTTGCTTTGCATGAATATAATGCTCTACTATACGCTCAGCAGCAACTGCCAAACATATACTAACTAAGATGATAACAACTTCTTCTAAAAATCCTTTAACAAATTTAGGGTGATGTACTTCCATGTTATTAATGTTCTGACTTTAACAATTGTATTAACTTACTATTTTCTTCTTTTGCCAATTTGAGGGCTAATTGATACACAAATATTTGATTATAATATCTTTGTATATCATAGATAAATTTTTCAGACTGCAAAAGATTTTTGGTTTCGTTTAAGCTTAGCATAAAATTTAAATATTTGCTTGGTTTATTTAAATCATAGCTTGATGAGTCAGTCCTAACTTTTCTAATCAATGTTCCAATTCCAATTGGTAAAATTCCATTGAGTTCTGTGCCTACTTGATCAAAAAAACTATTATTACTTTCTATTCTTTTAAAAACAACCTCATAATAATAGGACAAACTGGTTTTTAATTCTTCTTGTTCGACATAGCTAAGTAGTCCGCTAGACTGCATATTTTTAAAAGAACTATTGTTTACATAAAGTGTAAAAGTGGTTGCAATTATATCTGGAAAAGATTTAATGGAATCCATTAATTGCGACTCATTGATGGTCTTGGTTTTTGATAGATATAATAGATTCATGAATCTATCAAATGTATTTAGGGCAGCCTGCTCAGTTACTAAAATACTATCTATGGTAACTGCGTCAGCTTCTAAATCTTTTAAAATGGCAACTTTATTTTGTTCGATACGGTGTTCAATAATACTGTGCTCCCTTAAATTTTCTGCGAAAAATCCAAGTGTAACGGCAAAAAACAACATAACAAATTCTAATAAATACTCACTAATTTTTTTCTTGTGAGTAGGGTGGTGTGCGTGATGAACTTCCATAAAATTATTTTCAATGATTGATTTCAGATTTTAATAATGCAATTAATTCTTTATTACTTTCTTTCACAAATCTTAAGATCCATAAGTAGGCATAGTACCTAGTAATGTATACATTTGTTTGATGTAAAAAATCGTCGGAAGTAATTAAATTTCTTGTAGATTTTAATTCAATTAAAAAGTTATGATAAGATTTTGGATCTTTAAAATCATTTTCATATTGGCTGAAATGTTGAGCTGTTTTTTTAGTTGAATATATTTTTCTAATGCCATTGCCTTGATTGAATGCAAGAAATTTGTCAAAGTAATTCATTCCTACTTCGTCAAATAATTTGTTATGATCATTTATTTGTTTAAAATGCACCTCATAATAAAAAGACAATTTTTGTTTCAGTTTTTTATTTGATACGTAGCTAAGTAGTCCACTAGACTGCATGTTTTTAAATGTAGTGTTATTGATAAACAACGTACTATAAATTGGCAATGGACCCATATTTTTAATGCTATCCATTAATTGATTTTCTGTAATCTTTTGGGTTTTGAATGCGTATAAAAAGTGAGATAATGTGATTAAATTATTTCCCTGGTCGTTTTCTTGTGTATTGATGGCGTCAATTTTGTCATTGTCTTGCAAAAGGTCTACCACTATAGATTGGTAGTTTTCTTGCATTCTATGTTCTATAATGGTATGCTCTCTATAATTTTCTGCGAAAAATCCTAAGGTTACTGCTGCAAAAAGCATGACAAACTCGGTGATGTATTCTTTCCAGTTTTTTGGTTTGTGTGAGTGGTGGTGTACTTCCATGTTAATATTTATTAGGCGTAGCCGGTATTGCTATATGATACGATTCCGAAATTGCTTTTTGTAATTCGTCGATTTTCATTTCAATTTTTTGATTAAAATACCCATCCATAAATGCTTTTAAATCAAAATTTAAATTGAGCAATCTGTTCTTATACTCGGTCAAAAAGTTTTTATCATACGTCATTAATGATGCATCTTCTTTTATAATTTTATTTTTTACATCTAAAAAATTTGTTCCGTCAAAAATTTTGTAGTTCATGTTTTTGACATTCAGTTTGTATTCATGGATACCAACTGTTTCAAATTCATTAAATTGGGTAATCAGTTGCCAATATTCTGTGATTAAGGTAGCTACTTTTTTGTCTTTTATTAGTCGCATACCTCCAGACCTTAATTGTGCCGAAGTTCTATCAATAAAAGTGGTTGGCCTATTACCGCCCACTTTTAAACTAGCACGGTATATTGTTTTAATGTTTTCTGGTGTCCAATTTCCTTCAGTTAACAACGCAATGGCTGTATCTATATATTTTGTTTGGGTAATTGTATATTTTTTTGATTCACTTAAATCAAACTTGTCTTTTGCCAAGTCTTCTAGTAGGCTTTCCATGTATTGAATCTCTCTTTGCCCTTCTATATAATGCTCTCTTTGATTTTCTGCAAAAAAACCAAGCGTCACTGCAAAAAATAACATGAAAAATTCTAAAAAATACTCACTAATTTTTTTCTTGTGAGCAGGGTGGTGTGCGTGATGAACTTCCATAGTATTAAATTGCGATGAAAATAATCTTTATTTTTGAATTATCTTAATTTAGGCACTATGAATAAAAGTACCACAAATGAAAGAATTAAAAGGATGATCTTTGGCTCAGTATATCCTTTATACTTAGCTAAAGTTGAAAAAAAGGGGCGTAACCAACAAGAGCTAGACCATGTTATCAAATGGTTAACTGGCTATACACAAAAACAGCTCGAAAAGCACATATCAGATCGAACCAACTTTGATACTTTTTTTGCGTCAGCGAAATTGCATCCTAATGCAATACTTATAACCGGCAGTATTTGTGGCTACCGAATAGAAGAAATAGAAGATCCACTAACAAAAAAAGTTAGGTATTTAGATAAATTAGTTGATGAACTCGCAAAAGGTAAAAAAATGGATAAAATTTTGCGCGAAGCCTAAACCTTTATTTTTTAGCCGCTTGTAATTTATGGAAACTGATATACGAGGTAAGTAATAATCCAAAAAATATTACCGCCATTAAGCCATAAGGTACAAATGGATCACCAACGGCAATATGTGCGATAAGTGCAGAGATATACATAATTCCAAAACCAACGTAGGCCCATTCTTTAAAGCGTTTTGGTACCGCCGGTACAATAAGCAATACAAGTCCAATGAGTTGACCAATACTAATTTCTAAAGAAAGATACCTTGGAATAAGTACGTGCTTGGCTCCTTCTTTTGCCATTTCGGAGTTAATTTGAATAGCGCTTAAAGCAAACAAACAAATAATGCTAGTACTTACCCAGTAGATAATTTTAGTGGTTTTCATGATTTGAATTTATGGTAATAAAATTAATCATTTCGTATATTTCAGCTAATATTTTTTTATGTGCTTTGTGGTTCAGATTTTTATAACTTTGAAAGATGCAAGTAGCCACCTTAAGATTATTTAGAAAAGTGCACCGTTTGATGGGCGCCGTTTTGTTTATTTTCTTTTTTTTAGTAGCTATAACAGGCGTTTTACTAGGGTGGAAAAAAAACACCAATGGGTGGTTATTACCCGCAACGACCAAGGGAACATCTACAAATTTAGCAGTATGGAAACCCATTGCTCAATTGCATAGTATCGCTGATAGTGTTTTGTTACACTGTGTCGACAAAAATTTGGCATTAGATTTAGATAGAATTGATATCCGGAAAGACAAGGGTATTGTTAAGTTTGTATATGCAAAACATTACTGGGAGGTACAACTGGATGGTGCAACTGGACAAGCACTTCAAGTAAATTTAAGAAAGTCTGATTTTATTGAAGATATTCATGATGCATCTTATTTAGATGCTTATTTTAATACCAAGGGTGAACCTATTAAACTTACGTATACATTGATAATGGGCGTTGCTTTATTTTTATTTTGTGCAACGGGTTTTTGGCTTTGGTATGGCCCTAAAGTACTTCGAAATAAAAAAAGAGGCTTATAGCCTCTTTTTTTATTGATTGATAACTTCTAATTAGTGCCCAAAACTCCCTTTAAATTCAGGAACCTGAATGAGCTCTACTGAAATATTTTTATCAGCTGCTGTACCTTTAAAATTGTAAATGATTTCTAAGATATCTAAATCTACATAGTGTGCATTTGTTCCGTCAATTTTTACCTGTGCACCATTTTCGATTTCAGCTAATTTAACAGCAAGACTTCCTTTATTTAAAAATGTTACATGCTCCGTTAATTGAATTGTAATTAAACCACCTTTATTTGCTTTATCGTGGTGAATTACATAATCTCTTCTATAGTTTGCACGTAAAATATAAAATATGGCAACAACCATACCAAGGGCAATCCCTTTTAAAAGATCAGAAAACTGAATAGCTACGATCGTTACTATAAAAGGGATAAACTGCTCCCAGCCTAATTTATACATTTGTTTAAACAATGAAACTTTTGCTAGTTTATAACCAACAACAAGCAATACAGCTGCTAAACAAGCCAAAGGAATTTTATTTAAAATAGATGCTAATAAAATGACACTTAATAATAAAAATACACCATGAATAACGGCAGATAATTTTGTTTTTGCACCTGCATTTACATTGGCAGACGTTCTAACGATAACCGCTGTAACGGGTAGACCACCAATTAAACCAGACACTACATTACCAAGCCCTTGTGCTTTTAATTCTCTATTGGTTGGTGTAATTCTTTTTTGAGGATCTAATTTATCGCCAGCTTCTGTACTTAATAGACTTTCTAGGCTTGCAATAATAGCAATGGTAATAGCAAGTATATAAACTTTAGGGTTTAAAAAACCTGCTATATCTGGAAAGGTAAATTGATGCGCAAAATCATTGATAGAATTAGCTACTGGTAATTTTACCAATTGAGTGTCTACTAATTGCAAAGATGGGTTGTATATACCCATGAATTCGTTGATGCCTGTGCCTACAATTACAGCTATTAATGCTCCTGGCACCCATTTGCTAATAACAAACTTTTTCACAAAAGGCAAATCCCATATTAAAATTATCCCAATGGATATACTTGATATAACAATGGACATAATATGATATGGCGTTGCTAAACCTTTTACATATCCTACTGCAATAGGCCCTTGTTTTAAAATTAAAATAATTCCAATAGCGGCAAGCATTCCTTTAATTACACTTGAAGGAAAGTAATAGCCAATTACGCCGGCTTTTAAGTACCCCAATAATATTTGAATCAAACCAGCAAGTACAACGGCTAATAAAAAAACATTGTAATTACCAAGGTCATTAATACCATTTAATACAATCACTGTTAATCCAGCTGCTGGGCCTGTTACACTTACATTTGAACCACTTGCGAGAGCCACAACGATACCTCCAACAATACCTGCAATAATGCCTGAAAAAAGTGGTGCACCAGAAGCCAATGCAATACCTAAACAAAGCGGTAAAGCCACTAAAAACACAACAAGACCTGCAGGTAAATCTTCTTTTAAAAATTTAAATGTTAATGCTGTTTCTTTATTTTTCATAATTGTAATTTAATAATAAAAATTTAGTAATCTATTTTTATGATGATTTAAAAGCGGTTGGTTCACTTGTAGTAACTGGAATACCACAAAATAATCTTGTATATATTCTTAGTAAAGATATTTCAATAAAAATTAAACTTAAAGCCACCAATCCCATTATATAAAACTGATGTTTTTCTATATAGGTAAGCAGTAAGTCTATGCCTATGTACAGTGGAGATATGGGAAACCCAATTAGTCCCATACACGCTATTAAAAAGAGTAAGGATAATTTTGGATGATTTTTTCCATTGCCGTGGTACTGGTCTAGCGATGTTTTGCTTGTATTTTTTTCTAGTAGCGTGATGGCTAAAAGGCCTAAAAACCCAAAAACAGATATTGAAATCAAATACAATAATAAATACTTCAATTGTATATGACTATTGAGCGATACGCTCATCATAATAAACAAGTGCCCTAAAAATACATTTATCCAGGCTTGCTTGCTGGAAAGCCTCTCATTAAAAGACAGGAGCAATAGTATTAATGCAATCGAAGCAAATACGTAAACAAATGTTTCTAGTAACAATTCGTGAGAATTAAAAGTATTAATATCTAAATAGGTGCCTAAAATCAACAATAAAATATTGCTTCTATAAAACCACTTATTATTTAAAAAACTAAGCTTTGAACCTATTATTTTAAACGGCTGCCACAAATATTTAAACAAAGTTGTGTCCATGTTAAATTCTTTGATAGATAACATTTGAATGGTATTGCTTATAATATTTGGACGCTTTTTGTTTGTTTTTACAGCTGCAAATAACTGGTTATGAATAAGATAATGCATAACAGAAGGTGATACTAAAATTTGATAGGTTCTAAAAAATGAATTTCCTACAAAATGAAGGAGCGCTAATGTTTTAAATCCTAAGCCAATCTCAATAAATATGAGACCTATTTGCGTAATAGATGCATATGCAATTTGGGTTTTTACAGTTGCTTGCGATTTTGTAATTGCGCCACATATAAAGCTTGTAATAATACCAAGTATAATGATGATATAATTAGCATATGGAACTTGCGACCAAAAATCGTAAGTTCTTAGTAGTAAAAAAACACCTAGATGAATTGACAAAGAGCCATAAAAAATAGCACTTGAACTAGAGGGCCCTTCCATGGCTCTAGCAACCCAAGATGAAAATGGGAACATCGCAGATTTAATGGAAGCGCCAATGATGATACAAATTGCAATAGAAAATGATAAGTAAGGGTGAGCCTCAATAAGCGAAACTGTTTGATTGATATTTGTTGAAGCATCGTAAAATGAAATATTTCCATGCCATAGATGGTGACTAAGCCACATCGATAATATTAGAAATACGTCGCCTAGCCTATACAAGGAAACAACTTTCATGGCATTTTTTACAGGTAAATACCTGTTATTGTAAAAAGAGATAAGTAAAAAAGACGTAATGCCAATTAATTCCCATCCCAGAAATAAAGTTTCAAAATTTCCGGCAATCATTACAATACAATACCCAATAAAAAACAATTGAACATTGTTAAAGTATCTTTTAAATCCTTCTTCTCTATGAATATAAAATTTACTAAATATTGAAACAAGAAGCGTTAGAAGTGAGCCAACAAATAAGAATATAAACGTGTTTATATCAAAAATGAAATTGATGTAAAAATCAAAATCTGGCGTTTTTAAAAGTGTTACTTGCTTTATATTCAAGGTTTCTTTTACCTTAAAGTACCAATAGCCTCCAAATAGTATGGTTCCAAGTAATTGCAAACTGCTTGTAACAATGGCAATGCTTGCAATAGATTTTTCAAGTTTGGCATTCACAGATAAGCTAATAACATAACCTAAAACCGGAAATAGTAAAAAGTATATAAGTAGATGTTCCATGAATTAATTAGTTTAAATGATAGACAGGCAAATTTTCTTTGGTAGCATCCTCAATTGTAAATGACCTCATTTCTGGTGCATTTTCTATTATCGATTGAATGTTTTGAGTACTACTAATATTATTATTGATAATTGTATAAGGCTCAAATTGACCTCTGTTATATCTATAAAGTTGATTGTCGTGCGGATTCATAACCATTAAATGAATCCAATTTTTAATGTACCAATCTTTAATAGCAGGATTTTGCTCAAGTACATTGTTTACAATTATAGGATCCTGTTCTACAATCACCAGTAATCTAATGGGATCATGCACTTCAATCATTTGTAAAGGAAGCCCAGGTCTTAAATCACCATCACTACTATTAGCCACACCAATTAAGCCCATTACATTATGAGGGAGTTTGGTGCCAGCACCTAGTTTTAAATTGTCAATTCTTGAAAAATAGTATTCTAAATTTATACCACCACAAACAGGACCAATGGGGGCAATTACATTTTTTAAAATACTGCCATCTGGATCAATGGTATAATCATATGAATTTAAAAAAGCACGTCTATCTAAAAAAACTTGTTTACTTAGTGCTCTTCTTCCAATAATACATAGCGCATTTGATCCATGACCTAATTCTGGTCTTGGTTCAAATAATGAAACAGAACGCTGTTTTATTTTATTACGTATTTCTTTTATTGGGAGCTTGGTGTTGATCGATGCAAATCTTCGAGAACGTTCTTTGGCATTTAAATCTAAAGCCGTTTCAAACGCTTCAACATTTTGTTGATGCAAAACTTTGTTGGATGCAGATATAATAGTTTCATCAAAAAAAGCAATTTGATCCGCAGCCGTATCATGAAGGGCGCCAACAAATTGAGTATTTGCAGGTATTTCAATGCCTTGCTCCTTTAAGTTTTCTCTAACAACTAAATGGTTTGCCATAAAAGCAAAGACCCTTGCATTAACGGAGCCTGGCCTGCCACTGCATGCGCCACAATCGTGCGCTCCATGGTGCGGGTTGTTAGCGCTACTAGAACCATGTGCAACAACATATACAAGTGGACTAAACTCTTTAACAAGGCCCATATTGAGTAGCTGACTTTTAACGCATTGCACCATTTCCTCAATGCTAAATCCTATTTGTAAATGGTTGGCGTCATCAAACTGACCAGTGTGTTGAATGGTTAGGGAAGAATTGGCGCCAACATGTAAAAAAGCATTGGATATTGCGGGTGTCATTTTTGGTTGAACCAAATTCTTAATCAATTCAAATACCGAATAAATGCCAGCCGTTACATTAAAAAGAGCCCCACCTAAAAATGTATGTGAAATTTTATGGTATAAAAAGGAATGTTTTTTAGGTTCATTGTTATTGGTTTCACAAACAAGTATTGATGGTGTTACAGGTGCAGGACATAGTTTTTCATAAAACTTTCCATTTTCTGGTTGAAAATAAAATGCAACACCAAAAAATCCAGGTGCTCCAAAAGTAGCACATTGAGTATCTGTCGATTCTAGATGTCTTCTTAAAGAGCATTCTCTTTCATCAATGCAAAAGATAGCCTGAAACGATTTATTGGTTTTGTCAGTTTCTGTTTTTTGATATGCATTACTTAATCCAGCCAGTACATTATCGTAATAACTCCACTCGAATGCTTCTTGCCAAATCATTAATATTTCATCCGACTCTTCTATATCATATGATTTAAAAATATTGATATTATTTATATCGGGTAAGTGATTTTCTAGTGCTTTCCACGATGAACCAAATTTTTGATCTAGTGCATCAATTTCTAATAATAATTCAAAGTGTATAAAGTCTGATAATGAAACAATTCGCTTATCTAATAGACTGTCTTGACTGTTTTCTAAAGTAGCCACCATACCCGACCAACCTCTATGTGAAAATTGTTGATCAAATAAATAATGAAAATAATAACTTTTATTGCCAACTAAAATACCAAGCAAGTCTTGTATGCTTGTGTTTTCATTTTCTAATAACAACTTTGCTCTTTTAGATGTAAAAAAGCTCGTTAAACTATTTTTTTCTAACGCTTTTACAGAGGCTAAAAATCCTTCTGTAAGATGCGGAAACTGAGTGATAGCAACACCTTGGTCTAGGTATGCGCAAATAACTCGAAATAAAGTGGGTTGTACTTTGTTGTCTAAATCAATTGAATATATCTCCTTCCATTTTTTTCTTAGTGTTCCAATCGATGATTTATTTTTTTCAATTAATTCTTGTTGCGTAACTTTTTTATACCATTCGTTTACATGTGCTACACCCTTTTTTTGTGCTATAATATTTTCTAAAACAGCCTTACTAATTCGGTTATTGTTGTATAAGTTTCTATACTCCTGAATGCTTAATGTTACATGATAGCCAAACGTATCTCTAGCGGTAAATATGCCCGAAAAAAAGTCTTTGTCTTGAAATGCATGTAACGAATTATGATGCACAAAATCTTTTAGTGGAGTTTGACTTGGCAAATAATGCTTAAGCGTTTCAATGGTATGGCTTAGGCTAAAGTCATTACGATTTGATAGCGTATCAATCATGTGTATTGAATTAATAAACAAAAGTTAGAAAAAGGATGCTGAGGTATACTTTACCATCAACGGCTACAAACAAAGGGTTTGCGTGAGGCTATTTAGCAAAAATTAGGAGGCGGACAAAAAACCTCACTCCACAATGAGCGAATATCAGAAAGCAAATAATTGCAATATTGAATGCTTGCTTGATGGATATTGCTGTTAGAAACAATCAAAAAATTATTTTCTAGAAATTTGATTTTAGCATCTTTACCTGGTTCGTCATCTATATCTTCTTCAGATTCGCCGCTGGCTAGATATTGAATGGATGTAGTATCATCAGAAATCATACTTAACCATTGTGTTGGAAATATTTGCAGGCTTAAAACCCCAATTAGTATGATAAGTATAATTTTATTTTTCATGCCTACCATACAAATATAAGGATTGCAACGCTAGATTTGTAGCTAAATTTTAATCTGCTATATCCCTTATAATTTTTAAGTGATGATAGGTGTGAACAGCTAAAAACAGTAATGTTTTGGTTACATTTAAATCTCCAAAAACGGGATGCGTAAAATATTTTTGCTTTTCAGTGCTTGCTAGTTTGAGCAAGTTGGTTTTAGCAAGTTCTACATCCGCAATGATTTCGTTTTTAGTAATCGAAGCGTCGGGAATAACAAAAGAAGGAGCTTTTGCCTTGCCCCTAGGTATTTTATTGGTAATCAATATCTGATAATATAGGAAAGTAAACTTTGGCTTAGCATTTTCAGGATTTGATGCATATATAGCTTCTGCAATGGAGTTGATGACTTTACAACTGTGCGCAATATGCCAGCCAATATTTTGCTGAGATATCTTATTATTTGTTTTTTGGTAACTGTCCAAAAAATGTTCTAATTGATGAATGATTTTTAAATTCTTTCGCATCTATATAATTTAAGACATCATAAAAGTAATGAACTATTCAACATATTTGTCAATAATAAGTATATTGCAAGCACCAATTAACATCTATGAAAAAAGTAATTTTTGTTTGTTTTTATTTGCTCTTATCCTTACATAATAGTTTTGGGCAAAGTGCTAAAATCGATTTTTCTCAAAAGCCACCTAATATTGACTCCTTACTTCCAAAAATTGCAGCTGAAAAGAACGACAGCGCAAGATATTATTTAGCATTATCTGCATTAACCATTTCCGAAACCAATCCGGTAGAGGACATGCATAATTCTGAAATTATTTTGTTGCATGGTCAAAAAAATAATGATTTAGTATGTCAATTACTAGGCTACGCTTGTTTGTGTTATGATTACATTGCTTTTGGTAATAAAGTAAAAAGTTTAGAGTATGGAATTAAAGCAAATCAAGTAGCAGAAAAATCTAACAACGATAGGCTAAAAACTTTTGGTAAAGCCATGCTGGCGCTTACCTATTTGACTATGGGGGATTTTGAAAAATCTATTTCATATAATAAAGCAGCTATTGAAGCAGGGTCTAAATATGAACCTGATATTATTTCTATTTGTGCGGTAAATGATATGGGTACTATTTATTTAGCCATGGGTAAAATTGATTCGGCACTTATTTACACGCAAAAGGCGTATGAGCTTGCTATTAAATCAGGTATTAAATATTGGTTAACTTCTACTTATTTACAATTTGGGAGTATACATGCTGCAATGAAAAATACTGGCTTGGCATTAAATTATTGGAATCTAGCTTTAGAGGAAGCAAATAGAATTGGTTCTCCAAAATTTGCAAGTACTGCATACAATGCCATTGCGCAATACTATTATGCTTCCAATCAAACGGATTCGGCTAAACTGTATGCTACTAGAGCTATTTCGAGCGTTAAAAACACTGCCTTTTATACCTTAAATATAGATCCAGCAAAGCTTTTATTAAACATTTATCATGACACCAATATTGATAGTGCTTTTAAATATTCTGAAATCTATAGAATAGCCAATGATAGTGTATCAAATACAAGAGCGCTGCAACAAGCACAATTAATGGCTGTTGAAGAAGAAGCCAGACTTGCAGAATTAAAACTTGAAACTGAACAATCAAATGAAGCCCGAAAGCAAAATTTAGAATATACTTTTTTAGGACTTGGTATTATTAGTTTTTTGATGGTGTTTATTTTATTTAGTAGAAAGCATATTACCAACACAAAAGTGATTCAGTTTTTAAGTGTTGTTTCTTTATTAATGGTTTTTGAATTTATCAATTTGTTAATTCATCCTATTTTAGAAAAAGTAACACACCATTCTCCGTTTTTAATGTTGCTAAGTCTTGTGGCTTTAGCTGCGCTATTAATTCCTATTCATCACAAACTCGAACATTGGGCTGTTAATAAATTGATTGAAAAAAATAAACAAGCTAGATTAGAAGCAGCTAAAAAAACAATTGAACAATTAGAAAAAACGACGCATTAATTTGCATTTATTTTAAAGTTTTGTATGTCTAGATTTTATAAGTTCATTCTTCTTGTTTTAACATTGCACATATGCATCATTGTAGCTGCGCAAAAAACAACGGTTTGGATTGTAAGGCACGCAGAAAAAGACACTTCATTTGTAAGTCGTACAAATCCAGATTTAACGCCTACTGGACAGCAGAGAGCACAAGATTTGGCTGCTTATTTGAAATCAGAGAATATCGTAAAGATATTTTCTACTGATACCAAAAGAACCAAACAAACAGCAAACTATGTTAATGCGCCATTAGAAGTGTATAGTCCTAAAAATCTAACAGATTTTTTTGACCTTATCACGCAAAATGCCAGTGGTAAATCAGTATTAATTGTAGGCCATTCAAATACCGTATTAGAAACGATTGAAGCACTTGGTTGCAAAAGGCCCTTACCATTTTTAACAGATGATGACTACGATTATATTTTTAAAGTTGAATTGGAAGCAAGTAAACCTGCAGTTGTAAGCTTCTTTCACTATGGACAGTACCATAGAGGCGGAACTGCTACTATGCATTAACCTATTTCTTTTTAAAAAGGTCCCACAAAAGTTTAGTTTTTAAAGTAGTTCGGTTAATTTAGGTACTCTAAACTACTTTATATGTTTCAAAAAGCGGTTCTAATATTAGCTCTATTCGTTGTTACAATTGTTGGCCAAGCACAAGAAGTGCCATCGCCTAAATCTCATTTTGGATTTAATATCGGGGATAACTATCAGTTGGCCAACTACACACAAACCGAATCGTATTTGCAAAAACTAGCAGCAGTTTCTAAAAAAATGAAGCTCCAAAGTATTGGCACTACCGAAGAAGGACGTACTCAGTATATGGTGATTGTTTCTGATCCTGCAAATTTGTCAAAACTTGCTAAGTATAAATCAATATCTCAGCAAATGGCTAGAGCGGAGGGTTTATCGGATGCTACTGCAAAACAACTTGCCAATGAAGGTAAGGCAGTTGTATGGATAGATGGTGGCTTGCACGCCAATGAAGTATTGGGTATTCATCAGTGGATAGAAACCTTGTATCAACTTTTATCACGTAATGACGATGAAACAAAAAGAATTTTAAAATCTACTATCATATTATTTGTACATGCCAATCCGGATGGTCAAGAACTTCAATCTAATTGGTATATGCGTAATGCAGATACTTTAAAACGGAACACTGCCAATTTACCTAGGCTTTATCAAAAATATATTGGTCATGACAACAACCGTGATTTTTATATGACCAATATGAGTGAGTCTCGTAACATGAGCCTTCAGCAGTATGTAGAATGGATGCCACAAATTTTATACAATCACCACCAAACAGGACCGGCTGGAACCGTTGTGGCTGGCCCTCCTTACCGTGATCCATTTAATTATGTGTATGATCCATTATTGATTACAGGCATCCATCAACTAGGCGCTGTAATGAGTACTAGACTGAATGCTGAAAATAAACCTGGCT
>JACCDI012053008.1_pt1 | contig 15539 bp, 13 predicted proteins | sample 7442791 | NCBI WGS metagenome assembly JACCDI01 (sample SAMN15323434, study PRJNA562643) | freshwater metagenome | isolation source: river surface water | place: USA:Blue River Watershed | collected 2017-08-15 | reverse complement strand
GCTGGCTGAGTTCAAACGCCAAGGCGCAGCCAATCGCGACCCCTTCGCCGTGCAACAGGCGGCTGGAATAGCCGGTGGCCTTTTCGAGCGCGTGGCAAAAGGTGTGGCCCAGGTTCAGCAGCGCGCGCTCGCCCTCTTCGGTCTCATCGCGGCTGACAATGCCAGCCTTCATCTCGACCGAGCGTTTCACTGCATATTGGCGCAAGCCCATATCGCCCGCCGCCATGGCCGGGCCGTGCATCTCAAGCCAGGCAAAAAACGCGGCATCGCCGAGAAGGCCGTATTTCACCACCTCGCCATAGCCGGCGAGAAAATCGCGCGGCTCCAGCGTGTTCAGAACCGCGATATCGGCCAGCACAAGCGAAGGCTGATGGAACGCGCCGATCAGGTTCTTGCCTTGGGCGGTGTTGATCCCGGTCTTGCCACCAACGCTGCTGTCGACCTGCGCCAAAAGCGTTGTCGGGATTTGCACAAACCGCACGCCACGGCGCAAGGTGGCGCAGGCAAAGCCCACAAGATCGCCCACCACCCCGCCGCCAAAAGCGATGACCACATCGCGGCGTTCGATCTTCTGCTCCAACAGCCATTCGGAGCAACGCGCGTATTGCTCCCAGCCCTTTGAGCCTTCGCCGGGCGGGATCGACAGGGCGACCATGGCAATCCCTTGCGCTTCCAGCGCCTCGGCCAAGCTCAGAAGGTGGTGGCTGGCAACTGTGTCATCGGTAATGACCGCCACCCGCTTGCGCCGCAACAGGGGCGCGATCTCGGCCCCTGCCCGTTCGATTAGGCCCGCGCCGATGCGCACCTCATAACTGCGGGCGCCAAGTGCCACGGGCACCACATCTGTCGTCATTGGTCAGTCCCTTTCCAGAACATCCGGCCGCGAGGCCAGCGCCTGCATCACCCGCTGCGCCATATCTTCGACCGACAGCTCAGGGGCTGCATCGACCACAAGATCGGCCTGTTGGTAAAAGGGCAGCCGAACTTCGTAAAGCCCACGCAGGGTTTCGCGTGGGTTGGCGGTGCGCAAGAGCGGGCGGGTGGTCTTGTGGCGCACGCGTTGCCACAACAGCTCAAGATCCGCCCGCAGCCAGACCGACACACCCTGCTCTGAAATCAGGGCGCGGTTTGTCTCGGACAAAAACGCGCCGCCGCCAGTGGACAAGATCGCAGGTTCACCCGCCAGAAGCCGGGTGATGACTTCGGTCTCACGGGCGCGGAAAAAAGGCTCACCGTCCCGTTCAAAGATCTCAGCGATCGAGCGGTTTGCAGCGCGCACGATTTCCTCGTCCGAATCACGGAATGGAACCCCAAGAATCCGGGCAAGCGCCGTGCCGACGGCGGTCTTTCCCGCCCCCATCATGCCCACCATGACCGCGGTTTTCTTCAGCCGCACCGCACAGACCTCCCTTTCCTGACCCCCAGCCCGCGCAAAGGCCTGCCAATGGTCAACTTTCTTCCTTGAATGGCGTGAACTTGGCGCAAATGCCATATATATTCGACAGGGGCCCCCTCTTTGCAAAGCAAAGAAGCGGGCCAAACCGAAGAATGGCGACGCCCCGGCAGAACCGGGGGGAAATGGCAGGCAGCAGATGGCTCGGCTTTTGAAACTGGTTGTGGTGTTGGGTGTGTTGGGTTTTGCGGGTTTGGCGGGCTACGCCTATCTGGGGGATCTGACCCCGGTCACCGAAGAGATTCGCCAACCGGTTACGCTCGATGCCGATTGACAGGCCAAAGCCTTGTCTCATCGGGGCCCTAGCGATTGGGCTGGGTGTATCTGCCCCGATGGTCTGGGCCGAGGCCGAATTGACCCCGCCGCGCAGCACGGCAAACCAACCCGCAAAGGGAGAGCCGCTGTCGGCGATTGATTGGCTGTCGCAACCGGTCAGCGCGCCCGAACCAACCGTGTCGCCCCCGGCCAGCGGCGGCGCCCCACGTCTTGAACCGCCGAAGGATGAGGCGCCGGTGACCACCGACAGTGCGCTGCCCGCGGATGTGGCGGTGTCGGTGCTTGGGGCCCCCTCGCCCGATGCGGCTGGGCTCCTAACCCCGGCGCAAACCGGCTTTCCCCATGCGCTGTGGGGGCTTGGTCTGACCGATGAGGCTGCCGCGGCCCTGACACGCGCCGATCCCGTGGGATTGCCCGCGTTGCAGGCACTTTTGAACACCGTGCTTTTGGCCGAAGCCTTACCGCCCGCCGACAGCGGCCAAGAGGGGCGCCTGTTGATGGCGCGGGTGGATAAACTGCTCGCCGTTGGCGCGCTGGAGCAAGCCCAAGCCCTCTTGGAAGCCGCACTTCCCGCAAGAACGCCGGAACTGTTTCGCCGCAGCTTCGATGTGGCCCTCCTGACGGGCCATGAAGACCGCGCCTGCGCAGCCTTGGCCGCAGCCCCTGATTTGGCGCCAACCCTGCCAACGCGGGTGTTCTGCGTGGCGCGCGCCGGGGATTGGGCGGCGGCAGCCCTGACGCTGCGGACCGCGCAGGCTTTGGGCCACATTACAGAGACCGAAGATCAACTGCTGACCCGGTTCCTAGACGCCGAAGCCTATGAGGACGATCCCGCCCCGCCGCCGCCCAAGCCGGTGACCCCGCTGATTTGGCAGCTTTATGACGCCATCGGTGAGCCCTTACCCACCGCCACACTGCCGCTCGCCTTTGCCCATGCTGATCTGTCCGAGCGGGCGGGCTGGAAAGCTCAAACCGAGGCTGCCGAACGGTTGGCGCGGGCCGGGGCGATTTCACCCAATCTGTTTTTAGGCATCTTCACCCAGCGTGAACCGGCCGCGTCAGGCGGGGTCTGGGACCGGGTTGACGCCTTTCAACGTTTTGAGGCGGCCTTGCAGGCGGGGGATGTCACGGCGGTCGAGCAACGCCTGCCACTTGCCTATGCCCGGATGGCGGATGTCGAGATCGAGGTGACGTTCGCCGCGCTCTTTGCGGAAGACCTTGCACGCCTTCCTCTGACCGGCGATTCGGCGCGGATCGCCTATGATTTGGGCCTCCTTTCGCCCGATTTCCTGCGCCTTTCGGCCAGCCGTCACGCCCCTCAGGATGTGCGCGGCAAGTTTCTGGCGGGGCTCGCGCAGGGCCGCTTGCAGGGTCTGGCCCCGCCCGACAGCATGGCGCGCGCCCTCGCCCCGGCGTTTGACGGCAGCGAGATACCGCTTTCGGCCGACGCGCGCTTACTCTTGGCCCAGAACCGCATTGGCGAGGCGCTGTTTCTGGCCATGACGCGGATCGAAGCGGGACTGCATGGCGAGATGAGCAAGCTGACGGAAGGTCTAGTCCTTTTGCGCCACCTCGGTTTGGAAGAAACCGCCCGGACCACCGCGCTGCAATTGATGCTCTTGGAACGGCGGGGCTAGCCCATGTCCGAGCGTTGGATCGCAACCTTTCTGGACGCTCAAGCCGCCGAGGCCAACGCCGCGCGCAACACGCTTTTGGCCTATGGCCGCGATCTGAAGGATTTCTTGGAATGGTCGGCGCGGCGGGGGCTCGGGCTTGAGAGCCTGCCGAAATCGGCGGTCGAAGATTATCTGGTGTCCTGCGAGGCCGAGGGGCTTTCGAAAGCCACCCGTGCGCGCCGTCTGTCAGCCATTCGCCAGCTTTTCCGCTTTGCGCATGACGAAGGCTGGCGCACCGACAACCCGGCGTTGCGCATCTCAGGCCCCGGCGCGTCGCAGCGCCTGCCAAAAACCCTGAGCCATGACGAGGTCGAACGGCTTTTGGACGCTTCCCGCACCAAAGGCCGCACCTTGGGCGAGCGGCTGCGCAATGCGGCTTTGGTGGAACTGCTTTATGCCACAGGCATGCGGGTGTCCGAGCTTGTCGGGCTGCCAGTTTCCGCCGTGCGCGGCGACCCAAAGATGATCTTGGTGCGCGGCAAAGGGGATAAGGAACGCTTGGTGCCGCTTTCGACCCCTGCCCGCGCGGCCCTAGGCGCGTGGTTGGCATGGCGCGATTCCGAAGATGTCCGGCTGCACGCGCTTGGCCACCGCCCCAGCAAAGCCCTGTTCCCCGGTGGAGGGGCTGATGGGCATTTGACGCGCCAGCATTTCTATCTGGTGATCAAGGACATCGCGGTTCTGGCGGGTGTTGATCCCACACGCGTTACCCCCCACACCCTGCGCCATGCCTTTGCCACGCATCTCTTGGCTGGTGGGGCAGATCTGCGGGTGATCCAGACACTCTTGGGCCACGCCGATGTTGCAACAACCGAAATTTACACGCATGTGCTGGATGATCAGTTGAAATCGCTGGTGCTGACCCATCATCCTTTGGCCAAACCCAAACCTTGAAGTGACCTGACCCATGCCCGAAACAAGCTTTATGGACACCTCTTTCTGGCTGACCGCCCTTGGCATCCTGTGCCTTTTGGTGATGTCGGCCTTCTTCTCGGGGTCTGAGACGGCGCTTACGGCATCGTCGCGCGGCAAGCTTAAGCAATTGGCAGATAAGGGATCCTCAGGGGCAGCGGCCGCGATGCATGTGACCGATGACAGCGAACGGATGATCGGCGCGCTGTTGTTGGGCAATAACATCGTGAACATCCTGTCGGCCTCGCTCGCGACGGCGCTTTTGACCAAGGCTTTTGGCGACAGTGGCGTTGCGGTGGCCACAGCCGTCATGACCGTTTTGGTTCTGGTCTTTGGTGAGGTGATGCCCAAGACGCTGGCCATCACCTTCCCCGAAGCGGTCGCTCAGCGCGTGGCCCCGGTGATCCGTGTCTTGATTGTGCTGTTTTCCCCTATCGTTACTTTGGTTCGCGCTTTGGTGCGGCTTTTGCTGCGGCTGGTCGGCGTCAGGGCCGACCCCGACAGTAAAATTTTGGCGCTGCGCGAGGAAATCGTCGGGGCGATTTCGCTGGGCCATTCCGAAGGCGCGATGGAGAAAGAGGACCGCGACCGGCTTTTGGGCGCGCTCGATCTGGGCGAGCGGACGGTTGACGAGATCATGAAGCATCGTCGCCAGATCGAACTGATCGATGCCGATCTGCCCCCCGATGCGCTGATCTCAGAGGTTTTGGCCTCGGCCCATTCGCGCCTGCCGCTTTATCGGGGCGATGAGGAAAACATCTTGGGTGTGATCCATGCCAAAGACCTTCTGCGCGAGGTGGACCGTCTGCGCCGCGCGGGCGAAGGGCTGGACAAGCTCGACATCGTCAAGGTCGCGATGAAGCCCTACTTCATTCCCGACACCACCACGCTCGACGAACAAATGCGCGAGTTCCTAAAACGGCGCACGCATTTCGCGATTGTGGTGGATGAATACGGCGCGATTCAGGGGCTGATCACGCTTGAGGATATTCTTGAGGAAATCGTCGGCGAGATCACTGACGAGTTTGACGTGGTGGCCCGCGATTCGGGGCTCAGCCGCGATGAAACCGGCGCCTGGCTGGTGGAAGGCGCGATGACCATCCGCGACCTGAACCGGGCGATTGAATGGAACCTGCCAGATGATGAGGCCAATACCGTTGCGGGGCTTGTCATTCATGAAGCGCAGATGATCCCGCTGGAAGGCCAAGCCTTCAGCTTCCACGGCTTCCGCTTTCAAGTGTTGCAGCGCCGTGAAAACCGGATCACCAAGCTGCGCATTCGGCCGCTGTGACGACACCAAGGCCGGTTAGATCAAGATGATCTGATCGGCCAAACCGCTCAGGCTGCTGACCCCGTCCAACCGGACCGAATGGCCTTGGCCTAGGTCAATCACCACATCCCCCGCGATAATGCGGGCGTGGCTGGCGACCACAGCATCGGCGTCTGTGGCGACGCCGCCCCAAAGTTGGCGGCTGATCCGCAGCGTATCGATGGCGGTAAAGTCGGCGATGACATCATCGCCCGCGCTGAAGCTGAACACGAAACTATCGGTCCCACTGCCGCCCGACAAATGATCATTGCCCGCGTCACCATAGATCGTATCGTTCCCAGATCCGCCATAAAGCTGATCATTACCAGTGCCGCCGCGCAAAACATCATTGCCGGTGCCACCGGACAGAAAATCGTTTCCATTGCCGCCGCTCAGCACATCGTGACCAGCATTCCCGATAAGCCGGTCATTGCCAGAGCCGCCCGAAATCAGGTTGCGCGCGCTATTGCCCTCAAGCGTATTGGCCGACGTGTTGCCCGTCGCATCAATCGCTGCCGAACCGATCAGCCGCGCGTTGTGGATACCCGAGACCAGCGTCACATCCGCCGAGGCATGGAAGGTGTTGGCGTTAAGCACATCAAGCTTGGCGTTGACCTCGTCGACCAGAATTTTCACGGAAAAGCTGCGCGTGCCAACGGTGCCGCTGACGGTGACAAAACCACCCTCAACCGCCTCAAGCGCATATCCGCCCGCACTGGCGCTGGTGGTGCGGTCGCCAGCAGTGGAAAACACCGCGCCCCCTTGGCCTTCGCCGATCGAATAGAACCGGTTGCCATCCAGATCGCTGTAGACGACCCCGGTGACATAAATGACATCCGGCTGCGTCGAGAAGTTCTGCGTCACCATCGAAGCAGTGTAGGTCACGCCATTATACCGAAACGCCCCGGCCTCTTGGGCGATGCCGATGTCGCGGTAGCTGTCGTGCAGAATGTTCACCCGATGCCCGGGCGATAGGAACAGGTCTGAATGCTGCTGAGCAATGGTGGCTTGCAGGTTCATAGCCCCGGTTGTGCCGCGCCAACTGATGTTTTCACCCGCGCCCCAGCCTTCATAGCCTGCAGACTGCGCCCTTTGGCTGGGTGTGCTGGTGTTGACGCCCGTGTGCGAGAACACATCGGTGGCCAGCATCCATGTTGAATGACGGCTAGCCGCCAGTTCAAGGGCCGCATCGGGTGCCAGCGCGCTGCGCGCGGCGCTGTGCAACTGGCCGGGTGCCAGGCCTTGGTTCAAGCTGATTCCATGCCGTGCCGCCTCTCCCAAAGGATCAAGGCGGGCGCGGTTCACAAGCTCCAGCATAAATTGTTCGGCGGCGGTTAAAGCCATCGGCAGACCTTTCGCAGACATTCCCCAACATCGACGCTAGCAGCGAATTTGGGCGCTGCCGGGGCAGAAAGCGGGCATGAACGTATAGGCGTAAATGCACCGCCAGAATGGGCCCGCGGCCTAGCGTCGGCCAAAGATCGACCCCAGAACGCCCCGCACAATGGCCTGACCCGATTTGGTGCCCAACTGGCGCGCAAAGCTTTTGGCAAAGGCAGTGCCAATCGAATCGCTGCGCCCCGTGGGTCGGCTGGGGCTTGTGCGTCTCGCACCAGTTTCGCCCGCGCGATCGTCGCCATCATAGCGACGGGCGCGGGCAAACTCGCGCTCTTCCGCTTCGGTGCGGTCTTCGACCTCTGCGGCATCACGGGCCGCCCGCTCGGCCCGCGCCCGCAGCCGTTCATGGGCCGAGTCGCGGTCAATCGCTGTGTCATACTTTGCCCCAAGCCCCGAGGCCCGCATCAGCTGCGCCCGGATCGCGGGGTCAATTGGCCCAAGCTGTGACGATGGCGGCCGCACCAGCGTGCGTTCGGCCATGCCCGGAATCCCCTTGGCCTCCAGAAACGAGGTCACGGCTTCTCCCGTGCCGACATCGCGGATCGCCTCTTCAATGGCAAAGCGCGGATTGGGGCGGTAGGTTTCAGCGGCAAGTTTCAACCCCTTTTGATCCTTGGCGGTAAAGGCGCGCAGCGCGTGCTGCACGCGGTTGCCAAGCTGTCCCAGAATCATTTCGGGCACGTCAGCGGGATTTTGGGTGATGAAATACACCCCCACCCCCTTTGACCGGATCAGCCGTGCGACCTGTTCCACCTTGGACACCAAAGCCTTAGGCGCGTCGTTGAACAAAAGATGCGCCTCGTCGAAGAAGAACACGAGCTTGGGTTTGTCGGGATCGCCCACTTCGGGCAGTTCCTCGAAGAGTTCCGACAGCAACCACAGCAGGAAGGTGGCATAAAGCCGGGGGCCCGAGTTCATCAGCTTGTCGGCGGCGAGAAGGTTGACCACACCGCGCCCTTGGGCATCAACGCGCATCAGGTCCGCAAGCTCCAGCGCGGGCTCGCCAAACATTTGCGCCGCACCTTGGTTTTCCAAAACCAGCAAGCGGCGCTGAATGGCTCCGATCGAGGTGGTGGACACCAGCCCATAGCGCGCCGACACCGCGCTGTCGTTTTCCGCGATAAAGGTCAAAAGCGCTTGCAAGTCTTTCAGATCGAGGAGCGGGAGTTCCTCCTCATCGGCCAGCCGGAAGGCCACGTTCAACACGCCCTCTTGCGGTTCGCTCAGTTCCAAAAGGCGGCTCAGCAGCAAAGGCCCCATCTCGGCAACTGTGGCTCGGATCGGATGGCCCTGTTCGCCAAAGAGATCCCAAAATACGACGGGAAAAGCCTGATACTGCAAGTCCAGCCCAATGATGGCGGCGCGATTCATGAACGGTTCATGCAGTTTGTGCTCGGCCGAGCCCGGTTGCGCAATCCCAGCCAGGTCGCCCTTCACATCGGCCATGAATACGGGCACACCGGCGGCAGAAAATCCCTCGGCCAAGATTTGCAGGGTCACCGTCTTGCCCGTGCCCGTCGCTCCGGCGATCAGTCCATGGCGATTGCCATATTTCAGCAAAAGGGTCTGCGGTGCGCCGTAGCCTTCGCCCCCCCCACCCACGAAAATCGCGTCCGACATAACCGCCCCCGATGAAATCAGCTTTGAGAAATACGCGCCTGCCGCCGGCAACTCCGGGGACGGTGCGCGATCAAAATACATTCTTAACCCGACTGTGCCAGCCTGATCTTGCCGGACGGCTGATTTGCGCTTCGGTTTTGACTTCCTCCCTGTCAACTGGCCGCGCCCTCATCAGGGGCGCGGTCTTTTTCTGACTCGCGCAGCCAAACCAACCAGTCCTTAGAGGGGGTTTGAGGCCATGATTGTCTGTGTCACAATCTGCGCGAAATCCTGTTGACGCGCTTGTGAAACAGCAATAGCGTCTGCTCCACATAGTCGGCCAGTCCGACAGGGAGAAAAAAATAGAAGAAAAAGGGTCGGCTGTCCGGCCCTTTTTCCGTTTAATCTCCATCATTTGCGCAATATCTTGCCGAATCTGTCAGGCTCGCCCCCCTTTCGCCCCTGACTTGGCCGCGCGAGCGTGCTATCTGCGCGGCGAGCCATTTGTAAGGATGTCGGACCATGTCTACGCGTAGCCTTTTTCACAGCCTGTCGCTGTCGGCCCTGCTGGCCGTTTCGGGCTTGCCCGCCTTGTCGCAAGAGACCGCGCCCGCCGACGATTTGTCGCTGGGCACTGCGGCAAATGCCGCCCCCGCTGTGTTGACGGCTGAGACCGCGCAAGTGGGTCAAGGCTATTTGGCGGCGACCTTTGAACAATGGGAGCAGCGCTGCGAAAAGACCGAGGACGGCAAGGATCCCTGCCAGCTGTTCCAGCTTTTGAAAGACGCCGATGGCAACGCCGTGTCAGAGTTTTCGATGTTCGCGCTGCCCGCTGGTGGCAAGGCGGCGGCCGGGGCCACGGTTGTGGTGCCGCTGGAAACGCTCTTGACCGCATCTCTGACCATCCAGATCGATACGGCAGAGCCGAAGCTTTACCCCTATGCCTTCTGCACCCAAATCGGTTGCGTCGCCCGTGTGGGCTTTACCGCCGAAGAGGTGGAACAGTTCAAAAAGGGCGCCAAGGCCACGGTGACCGTGGTTCCAGCGGCAGCGCCGGAAGCGTCCGTCAGCCTCGACGTCTCGCTCAAGGGCTTCACTGCGGGCTATGAGGCCGTCGCGGCAACGCTTCAGGAATAACCACGCCTCACGCGGGTCAAAAAGACCAAGGCCCGCCGTTTTGGCGGGCTTTTTCATAAGCTGACACGCCATGTTCCGCCAAATGCTGCGCCTCAGCCCCGCGCCAAAGCCAGAACGGCATTCAACCCGCCAAAAGCAAAGCCGTTAGACAAGACACGATCAAACCGGCCCTGCCGCGCCGCGCCTGTGACGAGATCTAGCGCACAGTCAGGATCCGAGGCCAAAAATCCGGCCGTGGGGGGAATGAGCCCCTCCTGAAGGGCCAAGAGGCAGCCAATCAGTTCAACCGCGCCAGCCGCGCCAATCAGATGGCCGTGCAGTGACTTTGTCGACGTGACCGGAATTTCTGCCGCCCTAGGACCAAAAACCCGGCGCAGCGCCTCCGCCTCGCAGCGGTCATTGGCGGTGGTGGCGGTGCCATGAGCGTTGATGTGGTCAACACTCTCAGCCGTCCAACCCGCATCCGAAAGAGCGCGTTGCATGGCCCGGGATGCCCCCTCGGGGTTGGGCATCACGATATCTGAGGCGTCCGAGGTCATACCAACACCGCAGATTTCAGCCAAAACGCGCGCGCCACGGACCAACGCAGCCTCACGGTCCTCCAAGACAAACACCGCAGCCCCTTCCCCTTGCACCATACCGTTGCGCCCCATCGAGAACGGGCGGCAGGCGTCCGGCGACATGACGCGGAGCCCCTCCCACGCTTTCAGCCCGCCAAAGGACAGCATCGCCTCAGACCCGCCTGCCAGTGCGACATCTGCGATGCCCGCGCGGAGCATTTGAACGGCAAGGCCGATGGCATGGTTGGATGAGGCACAGGCCGAAGAAACGGAAAACGTCGGCCCCATCAGCCCCATCTCCATCGAAATATGGCTGGCCGCAGCCGAATGCATCAGCCGGGGCACGGTGAAGGGATGGACCCGAGACTTCCCCTCGGCATAGACCGCGCGATAGGCCTCGTCCGAGGTGATAAGACCGCCGCCGCCCGTGCCCATAATTACCGCTGTACGCTCTGGATCGGGGCTTAGCCCGGCCTGCGCCATGGCTTGCCGCGCTGAGACCAAGGCAAACTGCACGTGGCGATCGAGAAGCGAGAGGTGACCCTTTCCGAAATGGTTTTCTGGTGTCCAATCCGTGACTTGCGCCCCGATCTTTATGGAAAGCCGATCCAGATCGGGAATGTCCAACGGGCCAATGGCACAGCACCCGGCCTGCATAGCGGCAAGGGTCTGGTCAAGGTTCTGCCCCAAAGGGTTGACCGTGCCAGCCCCGGTGATGACCACCCGCCTCATTGGGCCGCGATCACCCCTTCGACGGCCTTGACCAGCGCGCCCACGGTGGACAGATCCAACGCGCCTTGGTTCGGATCATTGGCGTTGAAGGGCACCGAGATTTCAAAGCTTTCTTCGATTGCAAAGATCACCTCGACCACGCCCAGACTGTCGAGCCCAAGATCTGATATCTTGTCGCTTAGGGCGACCTCGTCAAAACTGCGCAGGCTGTGCGAGGCGACAATTTCCCGTACCCGATCCGCAACCGTCGCTTCCGTCCAAATTGCTCCGTCCAATTCTGCCTCCATAACCTCAGTCCTCCTCCGAGGTAGCCGGCGCGGATGACGGGGTGATGACAGCTTCCAGTGCAGCCACCCGCGCGCCCAGACGCGGCAAGCGGCGCAGCGCCTTTTGGATGTCGACATGGGTTTCCATCTTCACCGCCGGATAGCCCAAGAGAACCCGACCCTTGGGCGCGTTGGTGAAGATCTTGGTGCCCCCCCCGGCGATCACGTCATCACCGACAAAGATGTTGTCATTTACCCCCACTTGGCCCGCCAGCACCACGCGACTGCCAATACGCGCCGATCCAGCAATGCCCACCTGACCGCACAGAAGCGTGTCCTCGCCAATCTCGACGTTGTGGCCAATGTGGACCTGATTGTCCAACTTGGTCCCGCGGCCGATGGTGGTGTCACGGATGGTGCCGCGATCAATGGTGCAGTTGGCACCGATCTCGACATCATCCCCAATCGTCACCGCGCCCAAAGAATGAATGCGCGTCCAAGTTTGTTCGCGAATTTCACCGCGTTGTGAAAGGGTTTCGCGGATTTCCTCAACGCCTGATTTTTCAGGGGTGACAAAGGAAAACCCATCCGCGCCGATCACTGCGCCGGGTTGGCAAATAAAGCGGTGGCCGATTTTTACGCGCGCGCCAATCCGCGCGCCTTGGCAGATCAGCGCATCCTCGCCAATCACAGCGCCTTCGGCCACCGACACATGCGAAGCAATCCGCGCCCGTGCGCCAATCTGGGCGCCGGCACCGATGGTGACAAAGGGGCCAATCGCGGCCCCTGCCCCAATCTGGGCTGTCGGATCAATCACGGTCATCGGATGGATGCCCGGCGCAATCTCTGGGCCAGGGTCCATCATCACCGACAATCCAGCCATCGCCAAACGCCCACGCGGCGCGAAGATCGCCGCCTGCAGCCCCAACGCCTGCCAATCAGCCCCCGGCCACAGCATGGCTGCGCGCGCCTGACCCTGTGCTAGTCCATCGGCATAGCGCGGGTCCATCGCCAAGGCGAGATCCCCTGCCCCCGCCATCGCCGGTTCGGCCGCACGCCCCACCCGCAACGCCAGATCGCCCACCGCCTCAGCGCCCAATGCGGCGGCAATTTCGGCAATCGTATGGGCCATGATGTCCTCCGGTCGGTTCTGACCGTAGATTTATCCCTGTTCGCCGGTCAAGGCCACCCCGGCCTCGGACAAGGCTTCGAAAAGACGTCCATCGCGGCCATAAACATCATTGCGATAGCCAATTTGCCCGCGTGCCGTGGGCCATGCGGTGAAATAGACCAGATGCACCGGCACACTGCTGTCCAGTGAAACTGAGGTTTCCATGCGACTTTCCAGTTCCGTCTGGAACACTCCCTTGGGATCTTCGCTTTGCGCCGAGAGCAAAATATGTGCGAAATCAATGGGATCACCAAGCCGGATGCAGCCATGGCTGTAGGCACGCACCTCATGGGCAAACAGGTTCTTGGCCGGTGTGTCGTGTAGGTAGATGTTGTGCACGTTGGGGAACATGAACTTGACCTTCCCCAGCGCATTGCCATCCGATGGCGGCTGACGCAGCCCAAACGGGAAGCTTGAGGCCGAATAAGCCGCAAAGTTCACCGCCCCGCGCGGCACCACCCGCCCCTTGTTATCAACAACTTGCAAATGGCTGACCGCATTGCTGTTGCGCTGTAAAAGCGGCAGATATTCCTTGACGATAATCGAGCGCGGCACCCCCCAAGATGGGTTGATGACCATATATTCCATCACATCGGAAAACTCAGGACTACGCTGATCTTCCACATCCTTGCCAATCACGGCGCGGGTCTTAAAGGTTGTGCGGCCCTCATCAACGATGCGCGCCATGAATTCCGGCAGGTTCACCCAGATATGGCGCGCGCCCCGCGGCGCATCACCCAGCCAGCGCAGCCGCTCCAGCGCAACAATCACCGATTTTAACCGCGCACTGGCAGGCAGACGCAGTGCCTCCAGCGTGGCCGCGTTGGCCACGCCATCCGCCGTCAGGCCATGATCAAGTTGAAACCGCTGCACCGCGCGGAGGAGGCTGCGGTCATAGGTGGCCGCAGCACTTGCCGTCAAATAGCCCCGCGCCACCAAATGATCGCGCAGCGCAACCACCTGTGGTCCCTGATCACCGGGCTGCAACTGCGCGGCCGCAGGGACATTGGGCCAGCCGCCTGAAGCAATCACGCCTTCAAGCCGGAGCTTCTCCTTCAAAAGCCGGGCATATTCCGGCGATGAGGGGGCAAGATCCCGCAAAAACTCATGGGGCGTAGGGCTTGCGGCAATGGCTTGCAACATGGCCTGTGGATCGGGACGCGCGATCTCTCGCACGATCCCGGCATCGACTTTGGACGGGGTCAGCGCGCCCGAAGATAGATCGCGGGCATAGGCCAAAAAGGCCTGCGTCATGGCCGCTTCAACCTGCCCCCGATCCCGTTCGGTGCGGGCCGACTGGAAGGCCGCGACAAGCGCCGAAGCATCATAACGTGCAACCGGAAGTCCGTGGTCAGCCGCGCGCGAAAAGGCTTGCAAGGCGGCCTGTCGGCGATCGGCATCATCCGGCCCGGTCCAAAGATCCCTGTAGCCACTTGCCTTGTAGAACGCGGCGACCCCTTCGGTTTCGGCGACCGCGGTGGCCAAGGACCGGGCAAAGGCCGAACCGGTGGCCAGTTCAGCGCGCGCAGGTTCACCCGTAAGGCCCAGAATCAGCGCCAGACATCCCGAGACGGCCAGCCGGAGCATTTTTACAAAACTAGAAAAAAGATGTTCCAAATCAAACCCTTCACACCAGAAACGCCTGGCCCCTATATCTGGGGCCTGAGTTTCAGCGAAATTGATCCAACTGTAAATCATCGATCCGTTGCGACTGCGCTTGAGCCCATGTCTGAGCGGGTGACTTTCTGGCACCCCGCCGAAGACTGTTTCCACGCCACGAACAATCAAATTCACCTCAGTTTCTCGGGCAATTCTCGCCGACCGTCCCGTTGTGTTCAGCAAAAATTTGCCTATCGCCCTGATCCTACCTTTGATCCAGCCATTCTTTGCTTTGGTCCTGGCCCCAAATATGCAATAACAAACTCGCACTTGGGGTGAGTGGCGAAACAAAACCGCTGGAGTTAGGCGGTCAAAGACCATCGACGGGACAGGCGCAGAGAATGGCGATTATTTCTTCCAACGGCTTCACGCGGCGCGGCTTGCTCGGTGCTTTCGCAGCAACGGCACTTGTCGCAGCCCCGGCCTACACGGCCGCTGCCGGCTATCTCAAAGGCGCAGGCGATATTCGGCGGATCCGGATGTATTCGGGCCGCACGGGGGAAAGCATCGACACGATCTACTGGATCGAAGGCGAGTACATCCCCGAGGTTTTGAAGGAAATCAACCACTTCATGCGCGATTGGCGCAATGGCAAGGCCATGAAGATGGACATCCGCAATTTTGACGTGATGGCAGCGGCCCACCGTCTGATGGATGTGAATGAGCCCTATACGCTCTTGTCGGGCTATCGCAGCCCCGAGACCAACGCCATGCTGCGCTCCAAGTCCAGAGGCGTTGCGAAGAACTCGTTGCACCTGAAAGGCCAAGCGGCTGATCTGCGGCTGAAGTCGCGCTCGGTCGGGCAAATGGCGCGGGCCGCTAAGGCGTGCTCGGGCGGTGGTGTTGGGGCCTATTCGCGGTCAAACTTTGTGCATATGGATTGCGGTCCTGTGCGCACTTGGGGCGGCTAAGGCCATTATCGCCTCATAACTTGTCATCGCTGGGCGCCCCTGTGGCGCCCTTTTGGTTGTCAAAGAAACGTCAGTCCTCGTCGTCATCGTGCAGATGCCCGCGCGGATCGTCCGACGGCTTGCCTCGGAACCCCATAGCGACCACGAACTTTTCGGAACTGTCCTGACGGCTGGCTGGTGGTTTGACATTGGCCACCTTGCGGAACGACCTCTTAAGAATGGCCTGCATCTCGTTCTCGGCCCCACCGGCCAGAACCTTGGCAACGAAAGTGCCGCCCTCTTCCAAAACGTCAAAGGCGAAGGCCAGTGCCGCCTCGATCAACGCCACGATCCGCAAGTGGTAAGTGCCCTTGTGGCCCGAGGCAGAGGCCGCCATATCGCTCATCACAACATCGGCCTTGCCACCCAGCCATGTCTTGACCATCTCGTCGGCATTATCGTCCAGAAAATCCAGCTGATAGATGTCGCAGCCCGCAATCG